>Ga0126313_10000266_pt1 | contig 23972 bp, 20 predicted proteins | sample Plot105A_FD_89954 | JGI IMG/M metagenome (GOLD analysis project Ga0126313, IMG submission 89954) | Serpentine soil microbial communities from UC McLaughlin Reserve, CA, USA - Plot105A | ecosystem: Environmental > Terrestrial > Soil > Grasslands | place: USA: UC McLaughlin Reserve, Lake County...
CTGGGGAACCGGAGACCTCGAGCAGTCGGCGCTCCGCCCCGAGCTGGTGATCGAGGTGCGGTACGACAAGTGGCAGAAGGCGCGCTTCCGTCACGGTACGCGCTTTCTCCGCTGGCGGCCGGAGAAGGATCCGAGGCAGTGCACCGTCGACGAGGTGCGCCCCCGCCCCAAGGCCGGCGACCCGACGGTGCCGGCGCTTCTCGCGCGCGACTGACTCGTCGCGAACGCGCCGCGGAGGAGCCGGCCCGCCCGCGCGCTAGCGTGCCGGACATGGCCTCCCCATTCGTCGAGCTCGAGGTCGGCAAGCGCCTCGTCAAGGTCACGAACCCCGACAAGGTCTTCTTCCGGACGCGCGGCGAGACGAAGCTCGATCTCGTGCGCTACTACCTCGACGTCGCCGACGGGATCGTCCGCGCGCTCTACGAGCGGCCGACGCAGCTCAAGCGCCACCCCGACGGCGCCGAGGGCGAGGCGATCTACCAGAAGCGCGTGCCCGAGAAGCGTCCGGACTGGATCGAGACGGCGCGTGTGACGTTTCCCTCCGGCCGCCACGCCGACGAGCTCTGCGTGACGGAGGTAGCGCACGTCGCGTGGGCGGCGAACCTCGGCACGCTCGACTTCCACCCCTGGCCTTCCCGCCGCCGCGACACGGAACATCCCGACGAGCTGCGGATCGACGTCGACCCCCAGCCGGGCACGACGTTCCGCCACGCGAAGAAGGTCTCGGCGGTCGTCCGCGAGACGCTCGACGAGCTCGGGTTCGTCGGCTGGCCGAAGACGTCCGGAAACCGCGGCGTCCACATCGCGTGCCGCATCGAGCCGAACTGGGAGTTTCCGGTCGTCCGCCGGGCGGCGCTCGCCTTCGCGCGCGAGGTGGAGCGCCGAGCCCCGAAGCTCGTCACGACCGCGTGGTGGAAGGAGGAGCGCGGCCGTCGGGTCTTCATCGACTACAACCAGAACGCGCGCGACCGGACGATCGCCTCCGCCTACTCGGTGCGTGCGCGGCCCGATGCGACCGTCTCGGCCCCGGTGACCTGGGACGAGCTCGCCGAGTGCGAGACAGAGGACTTCACGATGGCGACGATGCCGGCGCGCTTCGCCGAGGGGGGCGACGTCCAGGCCGGGATCGACGAGACCGTGAACGACCTGCGGACGCTCCTCGAGTGGGCCGAGCGCGACGAGAAGGAAGGGCTCGGGGAGGCCCCGTACCCACCGAACTTTCCGAAGATGCCGGGCGAGCCGCGGCGCGTGCAGCCGTCGCGCGCGAAAAAGGCCTGAGGCGCCTCCGGCGCGGCCTACACTTTCGAGCATGGAGGGCGCGCTTCCGCTCACGCTGACGCTCGAGCCGCTCGACGACCACGTCGTGGTCGAGCCGGTCGACGAGGACGTCGAGACCCGCGCCGGGCTGATCATCCCGCCGAGCGCGGAGGCGCGCTGCCGCTCCGCGATCGTGACCGCCGTCGGTCCGGACGCGCCTGGCCTCGACCCGGGAGACAAGGTGCTCTACCCGAAGGAGGCGGGGTTCGACGTGCGGCTCGCTGGGGCGGCGGTGAACGTTCTTCGCCGCCGCGAGCTGATCGCCAAGGTCCACGACTAGTCCCTCACCCGGTCGGAGGAAGGACGAATCCCCCGTCCGGGGAACGCCGGCGGCGGCGCGTCGGGACATGCTGAGTGCGCCGGCTCCCCTCACATACCCCCCGGCGTCTGGCGAAGGCCCGTTTCGGTTAGGCGGCTCCTAGCTCCGAGGCAGGCTTCGTCGTTTTTCGATGACGCGCTCCGCCTCGGTCGTGACCCGGATCCGGCTGGGAAGGGTCGCGCGGAAACGACGTCGTCCGTCTGCAGTGCCACCCGCTCGAGCTCCTGGGTGAGGATGGTCCGAACCGCCACGAAGAGGAGCACGTTGAGCAGGAGCCCGAAGACGGCCGCGAACTGCGAGTGGACGAACGCGAAGACCTGGGTGAAGAAGATCGAAACCAAGAGGGCACGCTCGAACATCGAAAAGGCTGCGGCGCGACGGCCTTCAGCAATTCGTCGAATCCCGATGAGGCTGAAAGCGGACGCAACGACTGTGGCGGCGACATTCGCGACCCTGATGAACGTCTGCTCGCCTTCGCTCAAGGGATTGCTCGTGATGTCGCGGCCGAGCCGGAAAACCTCCGCCGCGCCTCCGTCCGCGGTTCCGAAGGAGACGAGCACGATGACCTGAGCGAGCGACGCCGCAGTCCAGACGGCGAAGAACGCGACGAGGGCCGTCGTGAACCACGCCTCGTGGACGAGTCTTTCGACCCATTCTCGAATGTGGCGCGCCGCTTCCTCTCCTGCCGCCGGGGAGGTTGTCGGGACGGCGGCCGCGCCGGCAACGATCCGCCTCAACTCCGGCATCAAGGGATCGGATGGGTCGGAGTGCTCGAGCAGAGCCAACGCTCGACGCCGGTTTTCCTCGGTCATGGTGCCGAGTGCCGTCCCCTTCAGCATCTCGATCGCATTCACGAGGTACTTGCGCTCGCTGAAGTCGCGGCCGCGCTCGAGCTGACGGACGACCAGGAACAAGCACACGAAGAAGCAGTAGATGATGGCCGCGGTCGGCTTGAAGAAGTAGTTGTTGTCAGCAGTGATGAACTTGCCGAGCTCGTCGATGAAGAGCCCGAGACCGATCCCGCCGATCACGGCGGCTGACCCTCTCTCTCGCGGGCTCAGGAACGCGAGCAGGATGATCAGGGCAAGCAACATGAACAGGCCACCCCAGAGCAAGTGCGCGATGTGCAGCCCGCGGCCGCCCAGCTGCGGATAGTTCGTGAGCCAGAGCTGCGTCCGGACGATCAGAACCGTCGCGATCGCGGTCAGGAGCGTCGTGTCGAGGAGCCGCACCATGCGCACGTCTCGAACCGGCGGCATGGCAATCGTGCGACGTGCATCCCGCACGGCTCGATCGTACTGCCTGCCGTTCTCGGGTCTCACTGGCGGCCCGAGCCCGGGGCCGCATGAGGGCGCTGTTACCATTCCCCGGCCGCGGAGAAGTGGCCGAGTGGACGAAGGCGGCGCCCTGCTAAGGCGTTAAGGGGGTACTCACCTCCTTCGAGGGTTCGAATCCCTCCTTCTCCGTTGGGGGCCGCGGAAGCGGCCGGGCGAATCGCGCGGGGCTCCGCGCGATTCGTATGGCGGGGGGCGCGTGGCGTGCCTTTCACGGTCGGTTAGCGGGGAGCCGCGCCCCGCTACCCTGTCCCGGTCACCGGAGGGGTGGCAGAGCGGACGAATGCGGCGGTCTCGAAAACCGTTATCCGTCGTTAGGCGGATCGAGGGTTCGAATCCCTCCCCCTCCGTTAAATTAGCCGTCTAGCAGGCATTTTCGCGGACCAGATCGGCCCGAACTCGAATCCGCTCAAGCCCGCTCAAGACCGCTCGGCGGGGGTGAGGACTGGGGCGCACCTCGGCGTGTTTGGGCGGCGTGCTACGCGCAGGCGACGCGCTGATGAAACGGACGAGATGACGGAGCCGCCCACTCTTGACAGTGGCGGAGACGGCTGCCCTCGTGAAGCGCATGGAAGAGCTCGACCGAGCCGGCGAGCAAGAGGCCGTCTTCGACGCAGAAGCGTCCGCCTGCGCGCGGAGCTCGGACGAGCGCGTTCAGCTTTCGTAGATCGCGACGTCGCCGCTGGGCTGCTCGACTGACATCTGGACGAATTCGCCCGGCGTCGTCGCGGCGAAGCCGAACTCGACGCGGATCCGTCCCGCGGCGGCGAGCTCAGGTGGGTTTACTTCCTCGTCGGCGCGGATGTAGAACGCGTCGGCGGCGGTGTCACCGGCGAAGGCGCCGCGACGCCAGAGCGGTTCGAGCACGGCCTCGACAGCGCTTCGCAGCCGCTTCCAGGTTCGCGGACCCGGGGGCTCGAACGCCGCCCAGGCGGTGACCTTCGGGACGAACGTCCCGAGGGTCGCGGTAAGGCGCACCGTTGCAATTGAGCGGGCAGTCGGGCTCGAGCTCAGTGTGCGGGGGCCCCAGACTCGAACCCCGCGCTCCGTCTGCGACCGGATCGTGTTGATCCCGGCCTGCCCGAGCACGAACTCGTGCTCGCGGGTGAGCGGTTGTGCTACGCAGACGACGCCCTGAAGCGGCAGGTTTGCGGGTGGCGTCCACACGCCCCGCTCGTCGTCGTTGCGCGCCCATGTGCCGGCGATGTGGCCGCTCGGCGGGATCGAGACAGAACGACCGTCGGGGCCGAGAACGCCGATCCACGGGTAGTAGAGCGCCGCGAGGCGCGTATCGAGGCCCGTTGAGCGTGACCATTCGAGTATCCCCTGAGGATCGAGCTCTGGCGGAGGGTCGAGGATCGCAAGCCGGTTGAGCATGCGCTCGCAGTGGGCCGCGAGCGCGAAGTATCCGGCTCGGAGGACATCTAGTCCGCCGGGCCCCGACTGCCCTGCAACGTCGGGCGCCGCCACGATCGTCACGTCGTCGGCCGTTTCGAGCGCGCTAAGGCCGTCGGCAAGAGCGCCAAGGTCCTCGACCCGAACGACGACGCACCGGCCGCCGCCGTTTGCGAACCAGGCATGTACGGCCTGCCCGAGCAGTGTCTCGCGCCTCTCGTCTCCGAAGAGGCTGCCGTACTGCGACAAGCGGGCAACGAAGACCGGCTCGCCGACTGGCCCCGTAGTCGCGAGCCCGACGAACCCCGCGACCGCGGTGGGATGATCCTCGAAGCGGGGGATGTCGCCGCCGTAGGCGACGGTGACGTCGATGAGGCGAAACAGACGCCGACGTCGCGGTCGTAGTCGCGGCTTGTCAGCGCAAACGCCTGGACCGCCGCGAGTCCCGCTAGGTGTTCCTGTTTCTCATCTAACCGCTTTCCTTCCGTCCGACTTGAGTTGTCTTGTTTGGGTGTCGTGCCCGCCTGCGCACGGCGGGGGCGAGCAGCGCCAGCGCAGCCACGAGGTAGTAGGAAGAGACGCTTTCAAGAGGGAAGTTCCTTCCGCAGAGGGCGGCCCGGGCCACCGACGATTCCAGGGGAGGAGGGCCGCACCCGTTAGGTTTTCACATTTTGGACTGGAATTCAATAGCTTGGCGTAGATTCGGCAGTAGACCGGACCACGGCTGGGAGTCGGCCTCACGCACTCGACGCCGAACTTCCCCGCCGCCGGGCGTGATCCGCTCGCGGCCGCCTAGACCAAAACCCGGGTCAACCGGCCTGGCCTTAGAGCCCTCCACCCGCGAAGCCTGCGCCCGCCGTCGCAGCTAGAGCCCTCGACTAGTAATCCTCGCGGCCCTTTCGTAACCGTAGGTCCGCCCACCCGGGATGCGCCTTCTCAGTGGAATGAATGTGGGGGAGGCTTGCACACCGGAGAGACGGTGCTCTCCGGCGCGCAGGCCAGCGGCCAGCGGCGCTTCTCCTCCACCAGCCGACCAGCCTTCAGCCGAGGGCGGGCCTGACAACCTCCGTGGGGTAAGGCTGCCTCCAAAAGTGGGGTAGGGTACGCCTATCCCTTCGCCTGGAAGCCGCATGAGCAGCCAGCTACCAGGTTTCGCTAGATCCTCCTAGTAGGACGGTTATGGACACGCATCCCCGGCACAGTTTCGGTCGGCCGCCAGGAGGGCGGCGGGAGTTGTTACATCCGGATCGTTCACGGGATCGCCGTCCCGAAGGAGGTTTCTGAGCTCGTACGGGTCAGCGATCAAGTCGTAGTACTCGCGGAAGGTGACGTTCGCCGTGTCGAAGTTGGGTCCGTCGTAGTACTCGATGTAGTGGTATTCCCGCGTCCGCTCTGCTGCCCAGAACAAGCACTTCGTGATGTTGCACCAGTGCTCGGTGAGGCGTCGCTCGCGATGCCAGTCGCCCAGCAGCGCGTGGCCATCGGTAGTCGAGGGAATCGGGATGCCGGCCGCCTGGAGAACGGTGGGTGCTATGTCGATGTTCGCCGCTCCGCGTGGGTCGGACGTTCCAGAAGTGAGTGGCCCGCTCGGCCACCGCATGAAGAACGGAACCTGGACGGACGAGGTGTAGGGGACGTTCTTCCCGAGCAGTCCGTGCTCGCCCCACATGGAACCGTTGTCTGAGATGAAGAATGCGAGCGTGTTCTTGTCCTTTCTCTGCGCCCTGAGCTCCGCGTAGATGGCATCGATCATCCGGTCGACCGATTCAAGGGTGCGGTACTGGCGGGTGCGGATCCTCCGGCCGTCCATCAATCTTGCCGAGGCCGCTTGCACGTACCGTGGCTTGTCGGACTTGTTGGCCTCGCCGACGGCTGGGTTACCAGCCCAGGCGCCGAAGGTGTCGTCGGCGTATTTCGGTTCCGGGGTGAACGGGTTGTGCGGTGCCCCCGGCGCGACATAAAGGAAGAAGGGCTGCTGGCTCTTGGCCTGGGAGCGCAGGAAGCCGAGAGTGCGCTCACGGACGATCGTCGCGTTATACATCTCCGAGACGAAGATGTTTGTGACCCCTGCCGAGGCCGTACCCACTGACACCCGATTGCGGTAGTAGCCTCGCTGTCGATTAACAAGTGCAAACGAGTTGAAATACGGGGGCGCCTTCGAAAAGTCCCACTTGTTGAGGTACTTGCCAAACAGCGCGGTGGTGTAGCCCGCGTCGTCGAGATAGCGCTGAATCGTCGACGAGGCGTCCAAGGCGCTGCCCGCGCTGACCCCGAGCTCTGGCCGCTCGATGTTGCTCCTCACGCCCGTGTTATGGGAGTAACGGCCGGTCATGATCGAGGCCCGTGAAGGGCAGCAAAGCGGATCCGTCACGTACGCGTCTGGATACCTAATACCGTCGCGCTTGAAGATCCGCCGCGTCGCCGGCATCGCGCTCAAACCAGACCGCTGATCGTCTGTGACGATGATCAGGATGTTCGGCGGGGAGACCGCGGCCGACAGGGAAGACGAGTTGCTCGCTCCATGCGACAAGTCACCACCATCGACAGCCCCGTTTCCGACGAGAAGCGCAAGAGCGAGAACAGCGACTCTCCAACGACACTTCCCGCTGAGCCCTACGGCGGCGGCCCCTCCAATTCCGCACACACGTTCCGCCGTCCGTCGGCCCCAACTCGACATACCCGAAGCCTCAGCGCGCCTTCTAACCCGGCTCTAACGCGGCACTAACCCGCGTCCCGCGATCTCGCGGGCGGCGACCTCGATCCCCGGAGGTCGCGCGGTGCTACCTCTGCAAGCGGGAGCTGCCGGTTGACGAGGTCAGCCCGGATCGGCCGGGCCTCACGGTGCCGCTCCTGCGACCGCGCGCGGTGGCACGAGCGGAAGCGGAAGGGCTGCAGGCGGCGACGATCTGCGCGACCTTGACATCAACGAGGGTCCTCGTCGCGCTGAGCGCACTACAACTACCACTTCGAGCTCGACGGCGGCGCTGAGTTTCGATACTACCGCGATCTAGTCGCCCATCCGGAGATGCACGAGCACAAGCACGTCGGCGACGGCCGGCGCGTGCCATGGGAGGCGGTCACGTTCGCGGAGGTCGTCGGGGAGGCGCTCGACGTGTTCTCGCAGGCCGAGCCGCAGGCGGTCTAGGAGCCGCGCCTCTGGCGCATTTCCTGGCGCACCAATCCGGAACCCCGCATAGGGAGTGCGAATCGCGCTCGTCTCGAAACCGCTATCCGTCGTTAGGCGGATCGAGGGTTCGAATCCTCCCCCTTCGCTTCGGAGGCCGGAATAGCATCGTTAGCAGGAAGTCCCTGCGTCCTTGTTAAGCAAGTGCCAGGCAACCAGGCCCACGAGGATTGCACTCCTTCTGCCGCGCGTGGGCGGCACGCGCTAGGCTCGCCGCATGATTGGAAACGTCGGGGACACCATCGTTATCGAGTCGGAGCGGGCCGATGCGACGGCCCGCAAGGGTGTGATCGAGCGGATCGTACGCGAGCAGCCGCCACGCTACGAGATCCGCTGGGAGGACGGGCACACGAGCATCCTCGCGCCCTCCGCCGGCTCCGCAAGCATCGAGCAGAAGAAGCGCCCGCGCGCGAAGGCCAAGCGCTAGCCCACAGTCGGCTCTTCTCTGCAGATGTCCGCCACGTGTGCCTTGGTCAGGCGCATGAGGTCGGCTGCCTTCAGGCGCACCGATCTGTCGTGCGAGCCCGCCTCGAGGACGACGGAGTCGCGACCGGCGAGCTGCTCGTCCACGATCACCTGATCCTCGCGGCCGCCGAACGGCGGCACGGCGCCGAGCTCGAATTCGGGATAGTCACGCGCGAGGCGGTCCTCGCTGGCCAGGTGCATCTTCTTGCCGCTCGCGCCGACTACCGCGGCGACCTTGTGCAAGTCGATCCGCTCCGAAGCTGCTAGCACGGCCCGCACGTTGACGTTCGGAGCGACCAGCACGAGGGTCTTGGCCACCTCCTCGGCGCCGACGCCCAGGGCGGTGGCCTCGTCAGCCGCCCGCTCGGTGCGCTCGTGCTCGAGCACGTCGAAATCGACCCCAGCCTCCTCGAGGAAACTGGTCACGTCTGCCATCGCTTCCTCCTTTCGCGCCAATCATCGCCGTTCCCGAGCGCGTGTGTCCTCGCCGGCGCGCCCTCCGCAGCGATTCGGGCGTACGGCAGCGACGACGCATCAGGCGGGCAACGATCACCTCGCCGGCGAAGCAGGCAACGACTGCCTCCACGGCGGCCACGGCCGCGACACACTGCTCGGCGGGCCGGCGCCGACACCGGCGCAGACCACAGCGTCCAGTAATGCGGCGCGGCCTAGCCGGTCGACTGCGGTGCGTAGGGGCGCGTGCCGCAGCTTCCGCGCGTCGCCGCCGCCCGTGGCTCGCGTGCCGGCCAGGCCACGCCTGGGCCCGTCGTCTCCGACACGGCGGCGAGCGCGACCAGCTCCCCGTCGCGACTCGCGAATACGGGCACGCGGCCGCTTCTGAGCCCGGCGATCTCGGCCTCCGCGTCCGGGCCGAAGCGAGCGCGGTGGACGAGGACGAGGGTCTGCCGCCGGTCGCGGGCCACCGGATCCGCCGTGACCGAACCGCCCCACAGCCGGTCGCCCCAGGTCGTGCTCGTGAATGCGGGGACGAGCCGCGACGTGGTCAGGTCGGTCGCGATCACGTCGAAGCGCGCCGCCTCCGGTGTCGCGAGCCAGTTGCGGAGGTCGTGCCAGCGGCCGAACTGGTCGTTCGGCCAGGCGTCGCGGTCGGCGCAGCGCGCGAACTCGGTGAGGCCGGGGCCGATCGAGAGCGCTGCCGCGGCGAGGGCGGCCACCGGGGCGGCGACGACGCCGGCGGCGAGGCGGCTATGACGCGGGAGCAGGACAGCGATGCCGACGAAGCCGCCCATCACGAGCGCCGGCAGGAGCGGGAACCAGTAGCGGAGGCTCGTGATGTTCAGGAGCCAGCGCCCCGAGGGGAACGACCCGAGCCCGAGGAGGGCCATGGCGAGCCAGTAGCTCCCCGCCCAGCCGGCGAGAAGCCAGAGCCGGCGGTCGCGGAAGCGCACCACCAGCGCGACCAGGAAGACCGCCCCGAGCGCGAGGATCGCCCAGCCGCTGTTCCATGCGAGCACGAGCCGCGGGAAGACGGCGAGCGTGTCGAGGAGGCCGTCGAGCTGGTCGCGCACCGGCACCACGCCCGGCCCGGTCGTGTCGGCGAGCCGGTCGCGGAAAACGAGCATGCGGAGGTGGACGAGCGGGTCGCCGTACTGGACGGCGCCGTAGACGAGCTCGAGCGCCGCCGTCGACACCGCCGTCCCGGCGACCACGGCCGCGCGCCGGAGGGGGTAGCGGAGCACGAAGCCCACCGCGACGGCGGCCGGGAGGAGGATCGGGCTGAACTCGCGGATCAGGTAGGTCGCCCCGAAGAGCGCACCGGCGGCCGCGGCGCTCGCGACGCCCGAGCGGCCCGGTCGCCGAGCGCCGAGGACCAGGAAGAAGACGCTGGCGGTGAACGTGGCGGTCGCGGCCGGATCGGGGAGGATCGCGCTCGAGCGGAGGAGGACGTCGCCGTAGAGCGCGAGCACGAGCGCCGCGCATGCGGCGACGACCCGGTCGCCGGCGAGCAGGAGCGTCGTGCCGTATGTCGCCGCGGCGAGCGCGAGGCCGACGAGGAACGGCACGGCGTAGAGCGCCGCCTCGGAGGGGCCAAGCGCCAGGACAGCGAGCCGGACTGGCAGCACGAGCCCGATCCGAAGCGTCCAGATGTCGGCCGGAACGTCCGGGAAGTCGACGGCGGTCCGGAAGTACTTGGCCGAGTCGTAGGGCTGCGGCCCCTGGCGGAAGGCGAGCTCCGCGATCGCGACGGCGGCGACGACCCCGCCGCCGACCACCCAGTCGAGCGTCCGGGCCCTCGCGAGACGCCCGCGCGGGCGGAGTCCCGCTCGAGCGCGTAACGCGAATCGCCTCCCGGCGACGAGGATCGCCTCTGCTCCGGGCACCGCAGGCGCGACGCTACCGGCGACGCGCGGCCGCTGCGTCTATTCCGGCTGCGCCCGGCGCACGATGCGCGGCTTCGCCGGCGTCGGACCGGGGATCGTCGCGGTCGCGACCGTCGGCCTGTACGACACTGTCAAGGGCGGGAAGAGGTCCGGGACGTTCTCGTCCGACCCGATCGCCCGAAGCGTGATGGTCCGCGCCGCGTCCGCCGGCGGGCCAATTTCGATGAGGCCGGCGCCGGATTGTCCGAGGACGTTGCGCTCCGGATCGAGGGTCGGGTCATCCTGGCTCGCGCCGTTCCACGTCCGTGCCTCGAGGCCCGAGCAAATGAACTCGATCACCGACAATCCCGCCGCCTGGGGTCGCGCGGCGGGATCCGGGTGGTAGTGGATCCGCATCCCGTGTGCGTCGCCGCTCATGATCACGACGCGTTTGTCATCGAGCTGTGCGTCCATGAACGTGGTCATCACGGCTTCGTACTCGTCGGGAAACCCGAACAGGAAGCAGTCGAGCGAGTGGTTTCGCGACGCGAAGATGTCGGCCGAGAGGATCACGAACGCCGTGGCGTTGCTGGCCGCGATCGTGTCCTGGAGCCAGCTCAGCTGGGTGGGTCCGAGCTTCGTGCCGCCCGTTCCCTGCTTGTCGCTGTAGCGGCGCCCGTCGAGCGTGAGGCAGTGGACGTCGCCGAGGCGAAAGTCGAAATAGCCGGTGTCGGTGGGATCGGCATGGAAGCTGTTCCAGAGCGGGATCGTCCAGGGTAGGTTGCCGGCCGCGTGGCCGTTGTTGGAGCCGTAGTCGTGGTCGTCGATGGTGAATCCCGTCGGTGTGCTCGCCCGCAGCGACGTGAAGTGGGGATCGGCGAGGAAGCGCGTGAACCGGTCGGCGAAGAAGTCTTGTGCGAGCCGATAGCACGAGCGGTAGCTGTTCTGCGCATAGCCGAGGTCGCCCTGGTAGACGAAGGCGTCGAGCTCGCCACCTGCGGCGTCGCGCAGTCCTTGTAGGCCGGTATACGCGGGCTTGCCCCAGAGCTGGGCGCACGAGGCGGCGCCGAGCGTCACTCCCTGAGAGGGGTTGAAGGGCCGGATCGTCTGCACAGCGCTCTTGGCGACGGCCCCGCTCGACAACGAGGTGAGGACCGCGCGCCAGTGCAGCGTCGAGTTTCGGTTGACGGGAACGTCGATCGCCGCCGTGAAGGGAGGCGTCATCGCTGCCGCGGCGGCGCGTCGCGTGACCCCGCTCGTGAAGGTCGGGTCGCTCGACCACTCGAAGGCGATCTCGGCGGGATAGGCGCTGGCACAGCGGAGGCGCGTCTCGGTCGTGCCGTTGCCCTGCGGGATCCCGGCGAGGACGTAGGTCGGATACGGCGTCGTCGGCTCGAACTCCTTCGGCGACGAGAGTCGGTAGCGGTGAACGATCAGTGACGAGCGCAACAGGTTTTCGGGGTGGACGACGAGTACGCCCGGCGTCCCGACGCGCGCCACTTTGGATCGTCCGGCGAGCTGCCAGGGAGGTCGCGGCCGGTCGGTCCGCCACACCCTGGCCGTGACGCTTCGACCCGTGACGGCGACTTCGAGTCTGCACTTCTGTCCTGCGCGAAGGGACGGCACGCGCGCTCGCACTAGAACCTCGCGCCGCGTGCGGCCGTAGCGTGAGAGCACGAGATGCCTGTCCTCCACGGTCACCGCGTGGTACGAGAGCGGGCCCTTAGACTGGAACAGAAGTCCCGGGCGGAGACTCAGATCGCTGACGTGGAATGTCAGCTCCTGCGTGCAGTCCCGGCACTCGTGGTCGAAGAGGAAGATCGGCATCGGCTGGGTCGGAGCCGTCGAGGCGAGACCGTCCGGCACCTTGAACCGCGCCCGCCCGCTCCTCACGTCCCACGTGCGCCGGTACAGGTGCGAGAACCAGAGCCGTCCCCAGCCGCGGCGGTTCGAGACCTTCGAGAAATCGACCTCGAAGGCCCGTGAGCGCCGGTCGGTCGCGGCGCCGATCGTTCGTGGAAGAACCGCCGAGAGCCCTATGAGACCAGCGATTCCCTTGCCGGCCCGGGTCAGCAACGCTCCCCGCGTGTGCGCATGCTCACGCCGGTGCCCGGCCGTCACGGCTGCCTCGTGGAAGTCGTCAGAGCTCAAGGCAGGAGAGGAGGCGCTTCTCGCGGTCCCGAGCGAGACATTCTCGCGGAGGCGGGTTTCGGACGAAATGGGTCAAGCGGCTCATTTGGCGGTTCGGTGAGTCCCATCGGGACGGCGACGGCGGTGCGGCCGGGTCCGAGGCTAGGCGCTCGGTTCGCCTTCGACCACGACTGGCGTCAGGTCGCGCACGGACTCGACCACGCTATCAGCCTGCGCGAGCGCGTCCGGGTCGGGCGGGTAGCTGGGGTTCGGGACGGCGACGACGCGCATGCCTGCCCCGGCCGCCGCCCGGAGCCCGTTCGTGGAGTCCTCGATCGCGGCACACCGCTCGGGCGCGACGCCGAGGCGCCGAGCCGCCTCGAGATAGACGTCCGGCGCGGGCTTCCCGCGCGGAACCTCCTCCGACGAGACCGTTGCCCGGAAGCGTGCTGCGAGCCCTGCGACCTCGAGGACGAGGTCGATCAGCGGCCGGTTCGAGGAAGACGCGATCGCGAGCGGCCAGCGCTCCGCAAGGCGCTCGACTGCCTGGGCCGCGCCCGGGACGAGCGGGAGGCGTTCGTGGTAGATCGCGGTGAGCCGCTCGACGACCTCGGCGCTGATCTCCTCCGGCGGCTCGGGGAGCCCGATCACGTCGTGCATGTAGCGCGACCACTCCGGCGAGCTCATCCCCATCATGTCCCGCTGCGCGTTCGCGTGCCACTGCGACCCGCGCTCACGCGCGAGCTGTTCGCGGGCTTCGTCCCAAACGTGCTCCGAGTCGAGGATCACGCCGTCGAGGTCGAAGACGACCGCGTCGATCACGCGCGTGTGCTTACCCGATCCGGACGGGCGCCGTGAGCGTGATCCGCGCGGCGTCCGACTCGTCGCGGTACCGCTGCTTAAGCGGTCGCTGCACCTCGCGGAGATCCACGTGCGCGACGCTATCAGCGCCGCACAGACCCGGATCCGCGACGCGCCTCGCCGTGTAGGGCGGGGCGCGCCGGGCGAGATCTACGAGTTGTCCGACGTGACGGCCGCGCCCGACGGCGCGATCGCGTACCACTCGGCGCCGAAGTCGTCGAGCCCCTGGCCGTTCGTGTCGCCGGCCGCCGTGTCACCCTCGTACCAGTAGAGCGGGTGCCCGGCGTAGGTCGCTTGCATCGACCCGTCGCTTCGTCGGATCGTGCCGAGCTTCGCGGCCGCGATGCCGGAACCGGCCTTCGGCGTCCCGAGGACGGGCGGCCAGACCACCGTGCAGCCGCTGTCGCACGAGCTCGAGCTCGGCGTGTCGCTCTCGAACAGGTAAAGCGTCTTGCCCTGGCCGTCGACGAGGATCGTGCCGAGGGACGAGCCGTGTGCGGCCACCGTCTCGGACATTGCGCCGGACGATCCGGTCGAGCCGCCGTATGCGCTCGTGCCGGATCCGCCGGCCGGGCTGCCGTATCCACCCGCGCTGCTCGTGGTGGAGCCGCCCGCGGCCGAGGCGTTGGACGAGCCCGAGCCGCAACCTGCCGCGACGACCGCGACCGCCGTAAGGACGAGGGCAAGCATGGGCACGAGGAATCGAGGTGTCATGGGGTGCCTCCTGGGGGGAGTGGCGTCGCCTGCCTCGCCCTTTCCGTTCGGGGTCTATGCGAGTCCGGTTCGCCGGTTAACGCCGGCCTAACATCGTCGGCTCAGGGGCCTGGCCGGTACGACCCCCCGACGTGGACGAGACCCGGCCCTGGAGCGCCGCGCTCGGCCGAGACGACCTCCCCGAGGAAGAGCGTGTGGTCGCCTGCCGGATGCTCGGCCGCGACGCGGCACTCGAGCCAGCCGACCGCGCCGTCGAGGAGCGGCGCGCCCGTCGAGCCCGGCCGCCACTCGATTTCGTGCCAGAGCGCGATCGGCGGGACGCCGCGGGCGAAGTGCTGCGCGACCGCCTCCTGGTCGCCCGCGAGGAGCGACACGCCGAAGGTTCCGGTCTCGCGCAGGAGCTCGTGCATCGCGGCCTCGAGCGCGATGGCGACGCCGACGAGCGGTGGGCGCAGCGAGAGCGAGGCGAGCGAGCCGACGGTCAGGCCGAGCCGGCCGCCCGGCGCGTCGACGGCGACGACGGCGACTCCGGCGGGGAAGCCGCGCATGACGGCGCGATACGCATCCTCCGAGATCAACCTGCCTCTTCGTCGCCCCGGCGCTCGTAGCGCATGCCGCTGGCGCCCGGCGGTCGCCCGGTTCCGCGCTGGAAAGATCCTCGGACGAGCCCGCGGATGGGAGCGAACAGCCGCCGAAACGTCTCCCGTGCCGTAAGGAGGTCGGGTGCCGGCTCCTTCCGGAGCAACGCGGCCGCTCCGAGAGCGCCCGCGGCTGGGAGGAGCGCGAACAACGGCAGCTGGTATCGCCACGAGAAGATCGAGACGGCATTCGACGTGAAGAGGATCGCGAGGCAGCTCATGGCCACGAGCGCGGTCGCCGCCCGCGTGCCGTTCCGTCTCGCCCGGCCCAGGCCCACGGCTGCGACGAGCCCGACCAGCATGCACGCGAACAGAACCGGCCCCGGGACGTAAAGGCGGCTCCAGAGAGCAAGCCGGCCTGCGAGCGCGCGATTGATCCGCAGGTCGCCTTCCGCGGGCATCCCCGGGATCTCGGAGAGCCGGTGGTACTGCCCGTCGCGGTTGAACCGCCAGTTCTCGATCTGGCCGCTTCCGTCGTCGCGACCGTGCCGCCGGAGCGCGAAAACGCGCAGCGCGTCGCCCGCGACGACCCGTGCGTAGCCGAGAGGCTGCTGCCGCATCATGCGGCGGTTGAAGTCGTGGAGTGCTTCCCAGCGGGTCGTGCCGGGCGGGAGGTTCAGGTGCCTCCAGGGCGCGTACCTCGACCACGCGTAGTAGTAGGCGGTCTTCAGGCGTTCCTTCGGAGCCTGCGGGCAGAGCGGGCGCTCGTAGCTCGGAAGGTCCGGGTCAGGGCAATCCGCGAAACGTACGACCCGCTGGTAGAGCGCGTTCTCCGGGAAGCGGTTCGTGCTGTACATGCCGTGATGCTGGTGGAACCAGAGCATGTACGCGGCCACCGGGACGACGACCGCGAGGGCGAACGCGATCGTTGGACGCCACCTTGCCTGGCCCACGAGGAGCACGATCGCAGCGACGACCACCACGAGATTGCCCGCCGAGCGAACCAGGAGGGCGCAGCCGAGCAGTGCCCCTCCGAGCACGGCGAGGGGGATCGAAACGCGACGGCGGATCGCGAGGGCGGTCAGGCCGCCGACGAGGAGCGCGAGGAACAGCGTGTCGCTCAGGACGTAGTGCTCGATCGCGATCTGGAACGGGTCGAGCAATACCGGAATCGTCGCCAGCGCGGCGCCCCACCGCGGGACCCGGCGCCGGCTCAAGAGCGCATAGATGAGGACGCCGACGGTCAGCCCGATCAGGTGGTGCACGATCGGAAGTGGCCAGAGCTCGCGCCAGCCCGGTATCAGCCGGACGAAGAGCGAGTAGCCGCTTGTCCGGTCGAAGTCGGGTCGGAGGTCGATCGCGGCGTCGAGGTACCGATGGGAGTCCGGCTGGACGAACGGATACGGGAACGCGATCTCGACGAGGCCGCGGCCGATCACTCCCAGGGTCAGGACGACGAGGAAGACACGGTGTCGCGCGATGAACGCCCAGACGTCGTGGCGACGGGACGGCCGTGCGGTCGCCTCGGTCGGGTGAGCGGCGTCCTCGGTGCCCGTCACGGTCTTCCTCTCGTCAGGCGCCGAAGCCGGTCGCGGCCTCGGCGCACGGGGCGCCGGCCGGCGCGCTTGCGCCGCGGCGCGACCTGATCCAGGAGATCGGTCGACCGGTACCTGCGGGTCAAGTCGACGAACTCGAACGACCCGCCGGATCGCTTCCGGAGGAGGAACTGGCGGTGCGGAAGCCCGAAGATGCGCGCGCCGACCGCCTCCGCGAAGTGGACCGCGAACGGGAAGACGAGCGTGGGCTCGGATCGTCGCCCCTGCTGCCAGATCGAACGCGAGAACGCACCGCCACCGATCCAGCCGCCCTCGCGCACCTTCGGGTAGACACGGACGAGATCGATGACGATGCCGCGGAGCGTATGGTCGCCGCCGACGTACGCGAAGTCGAGGCTGCTGTCGGGGATCTCGTCGACCACCTCCGTCGTCGGGCCGCGCAGAACGACGCGCTTTCCGTGGTGGGCCTGCGTGGCCGCCAGCGCCGCGTCGAAGACCGCCGCGGAGCCGTCGACGGCATCGCCGGGGGCGCTCGGTCCGTCCGGACGGCCCCAGGAGTCGATCATGTAGTAGGTCTCGAGCGCCGGGCAGGCGTCCAGGATGCGTCGTGCGAGCTCGCCGTCGGCGACGCCGATCTCGGCGGCCGTGCGGACGCTGGTCCGACGCAGGAATCTCGTCCAGAACGCGCTCCGACCCGACGCGGCGCGGGCGATCCGCCCGACCTCGCCGGACGGCAGGTCGCCCGGCGTCTGCGCGCGGCGCTCCGGGGCGGGGGGCGGGACGCGGATCCGCGGCTCGGCGTCCGCGACGCCCCAGCCGTTGTCAGCCCGAATGGCCTCGCAGAGGTCGAGCAGGCGGTAGTCCTCCGCGTACCACTCGCGCAGTATCTCGGTCGCACGCTCGCCGAGCGGCGCATTCGGGCGGTCGCTCCTGTGCGACTCCACCGCATCGGTCGGAAGCTTCAGGCCCGCCGGTAGGCCGAGCACCTCCTTCAGTTGACGCCAGTCCTCGGCGAGCGTCTCCTGTCGGGCGATGTAGACGACACGCGGGAGCTTCGCGCGCAGATCCGCCTCGGAGCCGAGGTAGCCGCTCACATGGCCGAGGTGCTTCACCTTCCGCATTCCGCGCCTGGCCACCCGCCGGACGTCCGGGTCGTCGCTCGCGAGCCCGAGTGCCAGCTCGTCGGGCGTCGAGAACCGCTCGAACGCCGCGCGCTCGCCCGGCTTCCACTCGACGTACAGGCGCGGTTGGCCCTTTCGCAGTCGGCTGTAGAAGCCGCTGACGAAGCGCGCGATCGGGTCGCGGAGCGAGAAGAAGACGTAGTCCTCCGGCTCGAGCTCGCGCAGCCTGAACACGTGCTTGTGGAGGACGACGTGCCCGTACGGCGTCTCCGGCAGCTCGGGCGCCTTCTGCAGGTACTCGTGCACGCCGCAGGCCCAGCCCGAGGTGCGCAAGGCGTACTTGATCGCCGAGCCTCCGGTCTTCCCGATATGGACGAAGTGGAGCGTCATCGCGCCGTCAGCGCGTGGACCGCCGACTTCCCCTGGGCGCGCTTGCCGAGTCCCGCCGACTCGATCGCCTGCCGAAGCCGTTCGCGCAGGTCTGCCTCGACCGCCTCGTACTCCGTGAGGCCCGCGAGGTTCCGCTTCTCCGCCGGGTCGTTGCGAAGGTCGAAGAGGAGGTACGGCTCGCCCGCGGCGTTGACGGCGAGCTTCCAGTGAGGCGAGGCGACCATGGCCTCGCGGCGGTGCTCGACGAGCGCGGCCTCGCGGATCACCCGGGAAGGATCGACGAGCACGGGGAGGAGGCTCCTCGCGCGCATGCGCTTCGGCAGGCCCGCGCCCGCCAGCTCGGCGAGTGTGGCGCCGACGTCGATCAGCTCCGCGGGCGTCTCGGCGACCGCGCCGGCCGTCGCCCGTCGCGCCGGGTGCGAGACGATGAGCGGGATCCGCGTCGCCCCGTTCAGGAAGTTGCTCTTGTAGAGCAGCCCGTAGTCGCCGTTCATCTCGCCATGGTCGGAGACGAAGACGACCACGGTGCGGTCGAGCTCGCCGCGTTCCTCGACTGCGCGCATCACCTCGCCGATCTGGTCGTCGATCAGCGAGACGTTCCCCGCGTAGTTCGCGCGTAGCCGCGCCACGTCGCCCGGCTCGAAGTCGACCCGCCTCGCCGCGAGGACGGTGTCGAGGTGCCCCTGCGGGCGCTCGTGCCCGTCGTCGTTCGGCTCCACGGGCGGAGGCATCCGGGACGGGTCGTAGCGGCTGGCGTACGGCTCGGGCGCGTCCCACGGCTCGTGCGGCCCGCTGAAGCTCACCGTGCAGAACCACGGCTGGCGGCCACCGAGCGACCGGAGGTACGAGGCGGCCTGGCGCCCAACGTAGACGTCCGGGTAAAGCTCGAGCGGCAACGGAGACGGACGGGTCAGCCACGGCTTCGTCTCGTGGCGGTCCTTCAGGTCCCGCGCGTACGCGTCGAAGACGCCGGCCTCGTGCCACAGGTCGGTCAGGTTCGAGCGGCTTGCGGCGCTCGCCCTCGGCCCGGCGACCTCGTCCACATAGTCGTAGCCGTAGGCCCGGACCAGATCCTCGCGCTCGCGGAGGTCACCCTGGTTGCGGTGCAGGTGGAGTTTGCCGAACAGGCCGGTCGCATAGCCGGCCTCGCGCACTGCGCGCATCCAGGTCGGTCGCTTCGGCGGGAGCGTGTACGCCTTGTTCTGGCGAACGCCGTGCTGGTGCGGATACCGGCCGAGGGCCAGGCTGACCCGGGTCGGGATGCAGACCGGCGCGTTCGTGTAGCCGTTGGCGAATCGGACGCCGGCCGCGGCGAGCGCGTCGAGGTTCGGGGTCTCCACCCAGCTGCCCACGCAGCCCAGCGCGTCCCACCGCTGCTGGTCGGTCATGAAGAGGAGAAGGTTGGGGCGCGGCCGTCGGTCGACCGTGTGCCTGAGTGCCCTGGCCTCGCGGAGTGCCCGTCGCCCCGCGCGGCGGACGACCGTCGGCGCACGCCGGGCCATCAGTCTCGGCCGGCCGTTCGGTTCGACGAGGCGCGCTCGGGCGGGCGGGCAGTCTCGCGGCGACCGAGGCGAGGAGCCGCGCGCAGGCCTGGTCGGAGAGCGCCGAGCACGGGCTGAACATACCGCCGCCGCCGGGCCGTCCGCCGGGGCTGCGGACGCGCCGGGCGACCGCGGTCACAGGCCGCGGCGGACGCTAGGGTCCGCCGGCCATGCGGATCTTCGTGGTCGGGGCGGGCCAGGTCGGGACGACCGTCGTCGAGGCGCTCCATGACGAGCACGAGCTGACGGTCATCGACCTCGATCCGACCCGCCTCGACACGCTCGGGAACCGCTACGAGATCGTCTCGGTCGAGGGCAACGGTGCGTCGCGTCGCGTGCTCGCCGAGGCCGGCATCACGGCCGCCGACCTCCTGATCGCCGCAACGTCGCGGGACGAGGTGAACGTCGTCACCTCGATGTTCGCGAAGCGGCTCTCGCCCGAGACGAAGACGATCGTCCGGACGACGAACGTCGAGTACCTCGAGCTCTGGCAGGAGCGCGAGCTCGACATCGACTTCGTCGTCTCGACGGAGCTCGAGACGGCGCACGCGATCTCCCGGATCATCGGCGTCCCTGCGGCCCGCCACACGGACGTATTCGCCGAGGGTCAGGTGCAGGTGGTCGAGTTCGACGTCGTCGCGAATGCCGCAGGGCGGGAGGTCGTCGGCCGGCCCCTCCGCGCGGCGCGGATACCCGCCGAGTCGAAGGTCGCGAGCATCATCCGCGGCGAGCGCATGATCCTCCCCCGCGGCGACGAGTCGATCGAGCCCGGGGACCGCGTCGTCATCATCGGCTCGCCCGAGGCGGCGAAGGAGTGGAGCCGGCTCATGGCGTCGCGCACGCGGCTGGTCGATGAGGTGGTCGTCGTCGGCGGCGGCCAGACGGGCGCCGCGGTGACACGCCTCCTCCTGGACCAGGGGATTGCGGTCCGCGTCGTTGAGGCCGCGCCCGACCGTGCGCGCGAGGTGGCCGAGGAGCTGCCCGAGGCGCGCGTCTTCCATGCCACCGGAACGGATCCCGACTTTCTCGAGCGGGAGCGCATCGGCGACGCGGGCGCGGCCGTCTTCACGATGCCCGACGACGCGAAGAACCTCTACGCTGCGACGCTCGCGAAGCTCCACGGCGTCTCCTTCACGATCGCGGTCGTCCACGACCCGCTCTCGGCAGAGGTGTTCGACCAGGCCGGGATCGAGGTGGCCGTGAACCCGCGGACGGTGACCGCCGAGGAGATCGTCCGCTTCGCGCATGACCCACGCATTCGGCAGGTGGCGATGCTCGAGGGCGACCGCTTCGAGGTCCTCGACATCACGGTGCGCTCCGAGAGCGCCCTCTGCGGGATCGTCTTCAAGGAGCTGCCGATGACCGGCTCGCTGATCGGGGCGATCGTCCGGGACGGCGAGGCGATCTTCCCACACGGCGACGACCGACTCGAGCCGGGCGACCGCGCGATCATCTTCACCGAGTCGGCGCGCGTGCAGCAGGTCGAGCGCGCCCTGTGACCCTCGCCGCGCGGAAGACCGCGGTGCGCCGACCCGCGATCCGCGTCGACGTCGGTGCGGCTCTCAACCTAGTCGGCGCCCAGATGCGGTGGTTCGCGCTGGCATTCCTCTTCCCGCTCGGCATCGCGCTCGGGTATCGCGAGACGGTGTGGCCGTGGCTCGCCGCCCTCGCCGTCGCGGCGGCCTCCGGGTTCGCGCTCGAGGGCGTGACCCAGGGGAAGGAGCGCGTCGGCCTGCGAGAAGGCTTTCTCGTCGTCGCGTTGACGTGGCTTCTCGGCGCGCTCTTCGTCTCGGTTCCGTACCTCCTTCACGAGCCGCAGCTTCGGAACCCCGTGGACGCCTACTTCGAGGCCATGTCGGGGATGACGACGACGGGCGCGAGCGTGCTCACCGACGTCGAGGCTCTCGACCACGCCACCGCGATGTGGCGCCAGTTCTCGCAGTGGCTCGGAGGGATGGGGATCATCGTGCTCGCGCTCGCCGTCCTGCCGCGTCTTCGGGTCGGGGGCCGCCAGCTCATGGAATCCGAGGCGCCCGGGCCCGAGTTCGAGGCGCTCACGGCGTCGATCCGGGCGACGGCGCGCCGGCTGTGGTTCCTCTATGTCGCGCTCTCGGCGGCCCAGGTCGTGACGCTCTGCGCCGTCGACTGGACCGGTGCGGACTCGACGATGAGCCCGTACGAGGCCTTCGCGCACACGTTCACGACCATGCCGACAGGCGGCTTCTCCACGCGCGCCCGGTCGATCGAGGAGTTCGGCCCAGCGTCGCAGTGGACGATCGCGATCTTCATGGTCATCGCAGGGGTGAACTTCGCGCTTCTCTTCCGGGGCTTCGTACGTCGGCAGTGGACACGGGTCGTGCGCGACGAGGAGCTGCGGCTCTACCTCGCGATCCTCGCGCTCGGAACGCTCGTGATCCTGGCCGACCTGCTCGCAAAGGGCATCTTCGCGGGCGAGGCCGCGGTCCGACAGGCCTTCTTCCAGGCCTCGTCGATGATGACGACGACCGGGTTCGCGAGCGCCGACTTCAACCTCTGGACGTCGTTGACGGCGATAGTCCTCGTCGCCCTCATGTTCGTCGGGGGAAGCGCGGGCTCGACCGGAGGCGCCATAAAGCCCGTCCGGATCCTGCTCCTCGGCCGGATCCTCCGGCGGGAGCTCGACCAGACGGTCCACCGCGAGGCGGTCGTGCCGATCCGGTTCAATCGTCGCGTCCTCGACGAGCGCACGCTCCGCGGCGTCTCCGTGTTCGTCCTCCTCTACCTCCTGGTCTTTGCGGTCGGCGCCCTCCTGCTCGTCGTCGAGGGCGCGCGGACGGGCGGCGGCTCGGTGTCGCCGTTCGAGGCCATCGCGTCGGCCGCGACCGCGCTCGGAAACGTCGGACCAGCGTTCGGCGAGTTCGGGCCGATGGGGTCGTTCGAGCCGATGAGCCACCTTGCGAAGAGCGTGATGATCGTCCTCATGTGGATGGGGCGGCTCGAGCTCCTGCCCGTGGTGGTGCTGCTCACGCGCTCGTACTGGCGCGCGTAGACGGACATCGCCGGCTCGCTTCCCTAGGATCCGAGCGCGTCGGCCAGGGTGTCGCGGGCCTGGGCGAGAGCGGCGGGCGAGATGCCGTGGCCGATCGGATCCTCGCGGTAGCGCACGTCGAGCTGAGCCGCCTCGAGCCGGTCGCGCGCCTCGCGCCCGAACGCGACCGTGATCACGGGGTCGTTCGTCCCGTGCGAGATCGCCACGGGCAGCCGCACCCGTAACTCGAGGTCCAGCTCGAAGCCTTCGACCCGCGGGATGAACCCGCTCAGCGCGAGGATCCCGGCCGGTCGAGGACGGCCGGAGCCGAGACCGAGCGCGTAGGACATCACGGCACCCTGGGAGAAGCCCGCGAAGACCGTCCGCTCCGGCGCGACGCCGGTCTCGTCGAGAACGGCGTCGACCCAGCCGGCGAGGCGCTCATACGTCACCGAAAAGGTCTCCCGATCCGGATAGCCGATGCGGCGCACGATGTACCAGTGGGCGCCGCCGGGCGGCAGCGCGAGCGGCCCGCGCGGCAGGAAGACGGCGAGGCGCCGCTCGCGGTCGATCGCATCGGCGAGCGGCTCGAGGTCGTACTCGTCCGCGCCGCGGCCGTGTAGCAGGAAAAGCACGCCGTCGGCGTCGCCCGCCGGCGGGCGTGTGCGGTAAGTCAGGGAGTCGACGGCCAACGCGGCCCGAGCCTACCCCGCGCCGTCGCGACTCAGTGCTTGCCGTGCTTCTTCCCGCCGTGCCCGTTGCTCCCTTGCTGCGGCGCGGCGTGGTGTGACGAGTGCGAGCTCGAGTGGCGCACGGGCGCCGAGTAGTGCGACGAGTGCGAGCTCGCGTGGCTCGCAGCCGCCGAGGAGTGCGAAGCATGCGACGAGGCGTGGTAGCTCGGAGACGAGTCGTGCGAGGAGGTCGCGGCATGCCCGTGATGGCCGTGCGACGGCCCGTGCTTCTCGTGCCCGTACCCATGGCCGTTTCCGCCATGGTCGGGCTTCGGCCCGTGTCCGTTCGACTCATGATCGCTCTTCGGCCCCCGTTCGTCCGGCCCGCGTCCCTTTGCCTCGGCGCCGTGACCCTTCAGCTCGGCCCGCGCGTTGGCCAACCCGTGGTGGCCGCCGTCGCCTCCGTCCCCGTGTCCGCCCTTGGCCGTGCCGCCCTTCGGACCCTCGTCGCCCGTCTGCGGCTGGCCGGTCGGCGGTGCCTGGGGAACCGCGATCAGGGTCGCCGTGCCCGTGTCAGACGGCGGGGTCGTGACCGGCGAGGCCGGCCCGATGAAGGTGGGGGCGGAGGCGGACGCCGCCTCGGTCGACTGCTCTTCGGCGGAAGTGGCTTCCCGTCGTGCGCCGTCGACGACGACGACCGCTGCGGAGCCGCGCGGCTGCGCGCTCGTCGGCGACAGGATCACTCCCGGCTCGATGTTCGTGATGATCCGCGCGGCGAGCAGGAGCACGCCGAAGGTACACCCGACGGCGAGTCCCCAGATCCCCGTTGAGACGAGTCGTCTTATCGCTACCTCACACTAGGTGGCGTCGGCATCAGAATCGACTCCTTGAGGGTCAACTTTCGCCTCTTTCGCCGCCTTTGAGCAGTTTCTGCAAGGTAAGCGCATTTTCTGGGGCCTGAGCGATCCAGCCACCCTGGCCGTCTGGGCTTCGGCCGTTGTTGTTGAAAAGGGCGAACGCCTGCCTGGCCTCTTTCGCGAGTTCGCGGAGAGTACCTGCCCATTCGAC
>Ga0126313_10000267_pt1 | contig 23941 bp, 20 predicted proteins | sample Plot105A_FD_89954 | JGI IMG/M metagenome (GOLD analysis project Ga0126313, IMG submission 89954) | Serpentine soil microbial communities from UC McLaughlin Reserve, CA, USA - Plot105A | ecosystem: Environmental > Terrestrial > Soil > Grasslands | place: USA: UC McLaughlin Reserve, Lake County...
AATATAAAGGCAAGGAAATTGCCATAATTAATCTGGATGGAAAGTACTATGCAATCAACGACAGATGCGGTCACATGAACGCTCCACTTTCGAAAGGAGAGATTAGGAATGTGCAGGGAAAAGATATTGTTACTTGCCCGCTTCACTTTTCAACATTTGATATTGTAACGGGGAAAAAATTATCTGAACCAGTGATGTCTCCACCAATGGATATGGCAGCTCTCCCCAAACCTCTGCAAGATGCTTTTGCTCATGCCGCACAGATAATGGCATTTGTCAAGACATATGATATGGAAACGTTCGAAGCTAAAAGAGACGGAGAAGATATTAAATTGAAAATAAATTCATGATCAGATGCTGAAGTGCCACGAACTGAACAGAATTAGAGCAAGCTGAAGCGTACAATCTAGGAATGTCCCATATTTCATCAAACTTCTTTCTGTCTGACTTGTCTAAAGCATTACGGAAGGGCTTCCAATCCTCTTTTTCTATTGCAAGTGCAATTCTAAATGAAGGTATTGTTCTACCCATTAGTTTACAGATGCCTCTGCTGCACAGTAATGACAGTGGGATTGGTGTTTTGTAAGTCATTGAGTGTCTGTAGCTGGGCCCCAGTCAGGGTTAGAATTATCAGGAGGATTGTCAGTCACCCTTGTCTGTCCACTTCCATCTGCATTCATTACATAGATCTGAGCAATACGATCTCTTAGGCTATGGAAAGCTATTTTTGTACCATCTGGAGACCAGCTGGGGGAGAAGTCCTGAGCAGGATTATTACTTAGGTTTGTCTGTCCACTTCCATCAGCATTCATCACATAGATTTCCTCGTTTATACCCACAGAGCCATGTCTATTTGTCACAAATGCAATCTTGCTACCATCTGGAGACCATTCAGGGGAAATATAGCGATACAATAGTAGAGATAATAACAAATTCTGAACCACGGTTTGCAGTTGGCATATTCGGAGGATGGGGGACTGGAAAGACCACCCTTATGTCTATGATAAAGAGTAAGCTTGATGAGAACGATAAGATAATCACAGTTTGGTTTGAAGCATGGAGATACGAAAGAGAAAAAAACTTAGCGGTTATTCCGTTCCTCAGGACATTCAAGTTTAGGCTGGACGAAATAGAAAAGTCGAATAAAAGAGGTTGGAGTGGTCGCGTCAAAAGGGGCGTCATTGAGACAGCTGCAGCATTTGTAGGGTCAACAAAAATATCTGGTGGAATATTACCCTTTTTTTCTGTCGAAACCGATCTCAGTAAGGCTCGAGATTCTTTAGAGGCCCGGCGCAATATGGGAGACGATAATGAAATAATCTATTATCATGCGACTCACTTCTTGAAGAAGGCATTGGAGGAAGTCAGAAAGGTCGATGAATCACGTCGAATTGTCGTATTTATAGATGACCTAGATAGATGCTTTCCAGATAAGGCTCTTGAAGTTTTAGAATCTGTTAAGAGTCTATTTGATATTGATGGGATAATATTTGTGATTGCTATGGATTCTAATAGTATAGAAACTTATGTCAAAAATAAATATGGTGGAAATACCACCATAAAAGGAGTTGATTACTTACAGAAGATCGTTCAATTACCTTTTCAGGTGCCTACTTGGAAGGAAGGGTGGAAAGATGAGGACATTTCCAAGTCCATAGAAAAAATAGTATCAACCGAACTTAAAGACTATCCGCTAATGAGTGAAATTAGGAATAATCTGAACCTAATAGTTAAGGGAGTTCAACTAAATCCTAGAGAGATAAAAAGATTTGTTAATAGTGTAATATTGGCAGAATCGGTTTTTTTCTCAGATGATGAGACTTGGTCAATTAGAGAGTTATTAGCTGTTCAAGCCCTAAGCTTTCGTAACGACTGGAAAAACTTCTTGGACATAATAACACCAGACGATAGCAGACAAAAGTTCTTGACTCATTACAAAGAATTCGGAAAGAGGCGGCAGAATCAAAACATTATTGTGCCTACTTTAGAAGAAGCATCCTCAGAAACATCTCAGAAAGGTATCGAGTTCTTTGAGAAGATACAACTTTAAATTAAAAGAACTTGCATGGGGATCATTTACATTACGTGCTGACGTGAAAATTAAGGGACAGGACGGCCTAGTTACTTTATATCTTCCGATAAAGATGAAGGAGCAAAGTCCAAGGCTTCCAATCTAGCAATAGGCAAGTGGTTTGTGAACCAAAATCGATATCTTTTGAAGTTCCAAAGATATGATCAAGACCAGCATGCGTAGTTGGGAAGCAATAGGCCACTTATCCTCCAAGATGAATAGGCTAACTGAAGGTAGTATTTGAGTATTCTAACCCGTAATTTGAAATGAACCAAAATATTTTTTGTGCATCAGAAGGAATATTGAATTGCTGGTCTTTTGGAATATGCTCTTATTATAAGACATTCGACATGCAGAGTTATCGAATATATCAGGTTAGAGAACGAAGGATGGGAACGCGATGATGCATTATTACAAAACAGTCTACGAAATATGGTACTTCATTGAAGGACATGGCGAACGAAGGACTGAAGGAAACGAAAAAGGTTCACATAACTTCTGTCGCTACTAATATAGCAGTCAAGAACAACAAAGGACAAGTCTGAGATTATCAATTCTCCCATCATCATAATCTGTTAGTCATGATGAGCGTTATTGTTGTACTTAAGTTCTCAAGGAAAATGACACTAGATAATTGTTTGGAGGAAGCAAAAAACATAATGCAAGACTTGCGCTTAAATGTAGACAAGACTTAGATGATCTCGGATAAAGATCAACTAAACAGATACGAAGTGATTTTCGATGGCTGCTGGGACGAGCGCGTCTTTTCAGATATAACCTGTGCTAATTAGTAAAAGTAAAGAGTTTGGAAAAATAACTGCACCTTATGATATGACTTTAATTAATGATGTACCTGAAAAGCAAAGAGCACTTGTTCTTCAGGGAGGAAGCACGGCTTATACACAACAAAAAAGCATTGACAGAAAAATTCGGAACCAAAAATGGGAGACCGGTCCTCGATTCATATATAGAATTAGGAGCCAGTTTTTCTATCAGCAATGTGTAGCATTTATTTCCGATACTCTCAGAGAATATATTTAACCGCTTAGGATCAACAGCCGAATTCAGTACGGTTAGAAACGCTTCCAAATTTTGGAAATATTATTCCAGTAATATCGCTAACGCCTTATCAAATTCTTGCTCTGTAAACATATTTGTGTGACAATTGTTGGTCCTGCCTAGAGACGCAAACTCTCCTGGTTCTTCTACACTATTTACTGGCACTATTCCATCATCCGGTCCTGTAATTTCAATTCTTCCATTATATTGAAATGCAAGAAAGTTCCAGCCTTCCAAGTCAAACCAATTTGAAGGATTTGGACAATTAATATCTTCCCACCACCAATAATAGACACTGATCCAGTCACCAGCAATGGTATAATATGCGGTATGTTCATTCTTCTCTGCTCTTAGAACTGAAGAGGTAGTTCTTAAATCATATACGGCCGGTTTGCAATCATCGCTTTGATAATAGCGGTCAGCTAATGGTGATCCTTCATTAGGTGTAGCAATCATTATTAGATTTGCAACATCTTCGCTTAAGGGGTTATTAGCCAAATATAACCGAGCATCTAGTCCTCCTTTGCTATGGGTGACAATATTTATTTTGTCCGATCCAGATTCCTCTTTGAAATTTCTAACCAATTGGTTCAATTGAGCAGCATGATCTTGCGCCGATCCACATTCATCTTCGTTAACAGCATTTGTTGGATCATCTTCAAAGGTTACTGCCCTTGCTTCGATGCCATAATTTCCAAGCTGATCCACCCACTCGTCCCATACGGTATGAGTAGATCTGTAACCATGTATCAGGAGAACAGGAAGAGGCGTTTCTGGCTGACCTACAGCTGGATTAGGTGAAGAGGAAAAATAGTTAGTAGATAATATAACAGATGTTGACAATAAAAGTATGATAATGGCAAGAATTACTCTGACTGATCGCGTCTTTGTTTCCACAATCTTTTGAAAACTAATACTGCTACTTTTACTTTAATAAAGAACCCATATGATTCATCATAGCGGAACCTATATTTCATATATTTATAATGGTTCATTAATAAATGCAAGAACAAGGGAGTCAATCAAGCAATATTCTCAGATTAATACAGATATGGTTTTTCAGATGATCTCCATAAAGGTACGATAAAAATCCAGTAGGTTCACAGAAACCAAAACGAAGAGGGCTTCGCTTTATCAAATCGATATCATAGTACCAATAATTCCAGGATAGTCTTTTCCACTAATCTGTCCCTTGTGGTTGCTCTCCCGCCTGACGGCTTCACTTGTCATATCTCCGTATTTTTGGTAGTTGTTGCATCTAATGGTGCAGGATTTCCATCGTCTCCTATTTCTGTACTTGCTAATGCTTATTGGTCCCTGTGTATTCCAGCTTCTACTTGGATCCAAATAAATTTTTATCCAAATCCCTCCGGCATTAGATCACAAGAAACCTTTTTAGCTCTTTCTTCTATTCAAAGACTAGCAAAGAATCCACTTTTTGAAGCGATATCACTTCACGGCCGACGGGCCTGCTTCTGGACAAAAGCTTTTTAGCTAGCTTGGATATTTCTAAATTGAAACCTTCACTTTAGCGCCTCTAAAAAGCACGCAGCCCCTTGGATCCGACTCGACCAAAATCTTTAAAGCTAACAACTACTGAACCCACTAATATGATAGGTTCGAATCCCACCGGGCCCTTGTTTTGTATCAATAATAGTTGGCAAAAGAGCCTGTCTATTTGATGATAACTAATGTTAAATCATCCTTAGTATAGGGACATTCTTTTAGTAAACTTATCTCCACATCTGAGTCCAGGAGGCGATACGAATATGGCAAGAAACCTTAAGAATAACCAAAAGATAGGCTTTATGTGAATAAGTTCCCTGAAAGTCTGCAACACCCCTCTGGGAGCACAATGATTATTGACCGCACTCGCCTTTTACTAGCATTAAAAAAACCTCATAGCAAAGAAGAGGTAGGAGAGCTGTTGGGAGAGATAGGTTTTGTCCTTGAAGATACCTATGACGAGAGAAAGGACAAGACGATGCCGCGCCCAATGGAGCGAATCAACCACACGGATCAACGCTTCTGGATTCGCTCTCGAGCCAATGAACCGCTAGATGAAAAGAATTTGACCATGCTAAAGGAAAAGTTTAGAGAGGATCTGGACTGGATCGGCCCCGTATACCAGTTACCGAATTTAAAACAACGCAGCCGATTCCTCTGTCCTCTACCCAATGTCCTTGTTGTAAGGCCTACTGCAATCAACACGGAAGCCGGTAGAGAAATGTCTGCAACACTTGCTAGATACGGCATGAAAGAATCAGCCGAGAAATCAAAGTATCTTGGCGCCTATCGTTACTATATTATAGACGATGTAGAAAAACGGTCTGCTTATCAAATTCGGGATATACTTGAGAAAGACAAGCAGCGCGTGCGTGAGGTTCGATTTGAAAATATGCCGATGATTGTTCCAACAGCTATTGTACCCAATGATCCACTGTTTGCGCAGCAATGGGATATGACTCGAATTCAAGCAGGTGGGACAGGGACTACGGGTTGGGATATATCAACGGGTGTAGCCACTGTGGTGGTTTGTGTTCTGGATGAGGGATGTGACCTAACTCATCCTGATCTGCAATTTTCAACCCCGGGAATAAATCTGGGCACTATGATGCCAGATGGTTCACCAACGGGAAATCATGGTACAGCATGTGCTGGAATCGTTTCTGCTTCCTTTAACAATATATTGGGCGTCGCAGGTGTGGCAGGAAACTGCAGGATAATGCCTCTTGCGTTCCAGAATTGGACTGATATCGAAGTGGCTGCGGGAATTAACTTTGCTGCGGATAACGGGGCAAGAGTCATCAGTATGAGCTTTGGATGGGATGCATGGGATCATGCCATAATAGATCCAGCCATACAACATGCATTTGACAGCGATGTAGTGATGTGTGTTGCAACACATAACTATGATAGCTCGATAACCTATCCTGCGACAAACCCTCTGGTTATGGCTTGTGGAGCATCTGACCAGGTAGACAACCGCAAGTCGCCGACAAGTCCAGATGGCGAAACTTGGTGGGGCTCGGACTTCGGCCCCGAAATGTCTGTAGTCGCACCAGGCGTACTTATACCAACTACAGATAGGCAAGGAAATGTTGGCTATAACACTGCAGCAGGAACGGCCGGCGACTATTTTCTCATGTTTAATGGAACGTCATCTGCAACACCCCATGTGGCTGGCCTAGCTGCTCTTCTAAGGGGCGTGTATGTTACGCTTACCAATGTGCAGGTGCGCAATATTATTGAAAGAACCGCAGAGAAAGTTGGAGTGGTGGCCTATTCAGAGACGGCAGGCTACCCTAACGGAACGTGGAACCAGGAAATGGGCTACGGACGGATTAACGTGCTGCGTGCACTAGATAATGCAGATATGATGATAAAGGACTGGTGGAACGATTCAGGCGTTGAACCCTCAACCCCACCTGGCGGCAACTTCTGGAGCTTCTCAGACATAGTAGTCAGGATAACGGATGACAATGTGTTTTTTCCAGAAGACCCCAGCAGATCTAGCTATGTAGAGCGAGGGCAAACCAACTACCTCTACATAAGAGTCACAAACAAAGGCCCACGAGATGCGAGGAATGTGGTGGTAAATGCACGCATAACTCCTTATGTGGGCTTAGAATTCGTATATCCCTATGATTGGACCGTCATAGATGCCAATCATGTAAGCCCTACTCCTGCCACTGCCACATTCGCAACAATCCCGCCAGGCGGTTCTCAGCTTGCCAAGTTTACTATATCATCAGCGCAGGTGGAAGGGCTGTGGGGTTGGATAAGCGGAATGAACTGGCATCCGTGTCTTCTTGCAGAAGTCCGTTCAGATAATGACTACGCCTTTAATACCGCTAGTCTGACAGGCGCAGGTCTTATCGTAAGAAGGAATAATTTAGCTCAGAGAAATCTATCTGTAATCGATGTGCTGGCAGGAGCAGCTGCTTTGTTCCCCATCCTTGCAGGAAACAGGCTCAACAATGAGCGGTTGATGGAAATTGTAGTGGACAGAAGCCAGCTCAGAAAGGAAATGCAGTTACTGCTGTCACTTGATGATGATATCCAAGCATTTCCCCGCCTAGATCTCGATAACTTGCACACAGACAAGCAGAATGAAAATGCAATAGTCTATCTGGATCGCACAAAAATAGAAATCACTATGGGCTTAAGTAGAGGAATACTTACCCTCGAGAGGGGGTCGCGTTTTGATCCCCTTATGCCTGCAAAGATCAAGAAGGTGAATGTCAAAGGGGGCGAAGTAATAATAAGAAATGAGAAGCGGTATGTGGATATCAGAGACAATACTGCAATAATACAAATGGAAAAGATGCCGAACCAGCTCTATCCCTTATCGCTGCAGACAGTAATTCCAAAGGATTCTAAAGCTGGACATAGATTTACAATTGGTGTCTCTCAAAGAAACGAGAAGGGAGAGGCGGTGGGCGGAGCAACGGCAATCTATGTAGTCAAATGAGATTTCATACATGTGATCCCATTGGCCACCGCTTGTGTTAATAATAACAGTTCACAAATGATCCCGCCCGTGCCACTCCTTTAAGAATGAGAATGTAAATTAGAACACTAGCTTTTCAGGTCTGTTTGAGTCCTTTGTTTGAAGGGTTTTCTCTCAAATCTCTCTGGTCCTCATACTATTAAGAGGAAGCAGATTATCCTTCCTCCTACCAAGCGTTGTTTTATGTTTTCAAACGTGTAAGCTGCGTGCATTGACCTGCTTCTTCAGGTTTCAGAGGTTTCAGCCTCAATCTGTGGCAATTCCAGGAATCGACTGCCTCTGTATAGTACTCTGTCTCAGATAGGCTCCGCGACAGGTTTTCTATGCTGATGGTTTCTCTAGCGCGGTAAAAGACTTTGTTATTCTTAAATTCATCTTCTTTGCCTCTAGGAGTAGCATCATTCCTAAATAAAAATATCCTGCCTTTGTTAGCTATAATTTTATTGTCTTTAAATTTGGTTCCTATTGGCTTATCGTCTCCTCTCAAACCCACACGACAATCCTTGTAGATTTTTTGTCAACCTTTTCGATGATATTATCCTCTATTTCAGTATCTTTTTACTTGCCATTAAGAGCTGTCATTACTATTACCACCATTTTGAACTATTATCGCAGTAACTTATCACCGTCCTCCAGATCGCCAGGTGGCACATTCTTAAAATAGTTTTTATGAGCTTTGTTCTTCTTGCCATAAATGCGGATCCCCCTTTGGCAATATTCAAAGATGTTGAATTCCGCTGTGATTCCATGGGCATGCCTGAAGCACAGAGAAATAACTTATCGAAAGAATCAAATTATTTTTCTAATGAATTTAGATGTCATTGAAATTAAGATGGATATCAAAGAAGAATGTTGATTTTATCTCCCTAGGGAAGATAATCTGTTTTTCCCTCAACAATATAAAATGCTATCCTGTATGCCAATGCAGTTATTGTTAGGGAAGGGTTGACACCTAAAGAGGTTGGAATTATGGATCCATCTGCAACATATAAGCCATCATATATTGAGTTTCCGTTTTTTCCCTTGAATACTCTTCCAATACTATCCACTACTCCATTAGATGCATCATAGCCCATTGGACATCCACCTAATGGATGAGCTGAGATTTGTATTTGGGATTTGGTGTCCCATAGAGGAGTAATAAGGCTCTTCTCTCCCTCTTTACCTATTTTTTGAGCGAATAACTTCATACCTTCTAGTATTTGACCATAAATTGGCTGCTCTAATTTGTAATCATCTTTTAAGATAATCCCATTTTCTTTAGTAAGACACAATTTTGGGCTAATTCGATTATCGTCTCTTCCTGTTCCAAATAAAACTAATATATTTGCAACACGCTCTTCTGGTGTTCGGTTATCCAAAATCCTGCTAAAAATAGAAAATAGATTTCCTAAGCTCGATAACGTAGAGGTGTTACAGCCGTATAATCCTAATCTTTCCAAAATAGGTTCCACTACAGAATTCTCCAGAACAAATTCATTAAAAAGTGTCGGGAAAGATTCACTCGGTTTAAAGGGATATAATGGTATAGTTCCTTTTGATTTTGCCATTTTGTTAAATATGGTAGCAAATACCTCAGCGAACATCTCTGGAATTCCAACATCTTCTATTGAAAAAGCAAATTCGCCATTATTATTGTCTTTAAATTTAGCTATGGATGTTTGTGTTGGACCTCTACTGGCATTAACATTGCATTTTGTAGGATTTATTATTCCAAAGAAATCTCCATTTGTAGAAAACTTGCTTCCCAATGTGTCACTGAGGTTTAATTTCTCCTTTGATTTTAACAGAATCTCAGTCGAGCCCAAAGTACCTGCAGCAAGTACTATCTGATTTGTTTTTATAACTTTGGTAACTGCTGCTCTGTCCTGTTCTGTTAAGTCTTCAGCAGGAGAAAACTCATCATTATCTATAATATCTCGATAATCAAGGAATTTTACAGCATATTTGTAGCCTTGTCCTGTTGGTAATTCTTCAATATCTAATACCTCGCATAAAGGATGTATATCCATTGGTAATGCTTTTTCATCTATTGCTTTTTCGTCGATTGCTTTGAAGAGCTGTTTGTCTAGAGTATGTCTTGAATCTGGGACACAGCCAAGACCACATCTACCTCTGCGTTGACAAATATTTTCTTCTTCAGTATATTTTCTGATATCTTCTTGATTTGGACGTCCAGCCGTAGGATCGAAGACATCAGTGGGAATATCGGTTATTGATAAATTCGCATTTAAGACATTATTATTACCATCATCATTATTTAGATTCATGATTTTAGTGCTACCTATTTGTTTGGCAGCATCTTGAAACACTTCGGCTTTAGCTAAAGTCTGACTTCCTAGGCCAGCAGTAGTCGTGATAGGATTAACCCCAATGAATTTTTCAGCTGATGGAAAAAATTCATGCAAATGACGGTTGCCGTCGTGCTCTGTTGGCCATTCTTTATAGACAATATGCTCTGGTTTTTCTGTAATATTGAAATATACTAATGAGCCACCACCTACACCACTTCCAGAAATTATACTGACATTTCTTAATGTCTTAAAGTCATACAATCCTTGAACTTTATTGAATGCTCTAGAATTACAAATTGCAATTAACATTCCTCTGATATCATTTGGATATGGATATGTGCTAAACGGCATGTCATTTTCAACTAAAAATTTTCGCAAAGGATTGGAATCAGGAATCACATGACTAATCCACCATTGACCTCGTTCTAGTATACATACTCTCTTACTTTCACTCTTGTCTTTGTACATTCTCGCAATAGCAAGAGAAACAATTGTTCCCCCAAAACCAGAGCCAATAACAACTGAGTCATATTCAGTAGGAACGGGAATGCGGTCTTGTTTCACAACAACTTCAATAACATTGTCTAAATTACTGATAATCTGGCTCCTCCACTTCCACCCATTTCGTTCCACAGAAAAGAATTCTTTTCTTTTGTATCTACCATGCCTGTCTCTAACTGAGATGAATTTCATTGATTCATCTGTAATGACAATATATATGTTGGGATTTATTTCATCAAATCTACTTTGAATATTGATGCTGAAGTGTCCTCGATTATCTGTAACTTCAGAACCGAGATTGTCATCAAGTTGTGGGTTAGGAATAAAGTCTCTTTGCTTGAATGCTTCAACTAGTATTGTAACTAGTGGCTGTCCAATACAATTTCGAATGTGACCTTCTAAGACAACCATTCATTTACTATATTATGGCTCGTATTTAAATAAACAAATATCTGACTGGGCTCAAAGGAATTTCTTAAGAATATCCTCTATTTGGAAGGTATTACTCTAAGATGATAATAGTGGTATTGGCAAAGCTTTTAGCTATCCAATTCCCTAAAAAAGGGTAGAATCCTGCTTCTGAAGCGATATCAATTCGCGGGGCCGTGATTCCACTTCCATCTCTGATTGAATCTATACTCTGAAGTTTTTTTTGCCGAGTCCCTCTGGGCCCGCTAAAATAAACCAGCAAAAAATTTTTTAGCTAGTCCTATGTCTATTAGTTCTGAACCTTTTCAAAGAACCGATATCAGCACGCAGCCCCTTGGGCCCATACCTTACTACCGACAAACATTATTTCTGATATTAAGTAATCTTTAAAGCTCAAAGAGTCGGACCCCTTTACATGCAGGAACCTAATCCCACCTAAGCCAGTCAGACATCGTTCTCTTGCTTGGTTCTTCCAAGAAAAATACATGATGCAAAAAGGAGGAAGAGCGATGGCGCGATGCTTATTGAAATCAGAAAACTGCTATAATCGTATCATATATGAGCAATAATTAAACATTAACTCTTCAGCACCTAGTCTATGCTGCCATCATGACAACATTTTATTGATGCACTGTCCAATTACAGTTTCGATCAGGTAAGTGATGCTTGAGTCGCATCATCCATACCTTCCTTTATTAGCTGCTGGATTGTCTCGTAGGTAAAGTCTCCTGCCTTACCGTAAATAGAATCCTCATACTTTGTTCTCTCAATTCTAACTACTTTCGTTAATTTATAATACCTTTTGACAAGGTCATCATATACCCCTTGTTGACTTTTTGAATGCCTGCTCGATGTAATAGGTGTTGTTAAAATCTCTTCCAATTCTTTTTTCAATTCTTCCTTGTCTGAACTTTCACGAAGCTTGGAAATAGCTTCTGTTGAAAGGCTTTTAAGTCGAGCAACAAAATCTTGGAGGTCTCCTATCAAATGCGCTTGCTTTTCATCGTAATGGGAGCTTCTGTCTCCATAGATTATGTCATTGTGTCTGTCTCTTACGCCATCGCGATCATTAAGAGGATCCCGCTTAGGAGGGTTAGGCTGTTGTGGTTGTTTTTGCTTTGAAGGGTGCAGGTTTACAATATAGACTTCTAATTCTGGAATGGTGTTATCGTTAACTTCGTTTGTCTTTAACATCACATTTGCCAGATATTCCTGGTGTGCTTGCAAAAATTCTCTAAGTGGAGTATTACTAAGCAGTCCACCATCCCAAAATTTATGTCCGTCTATGACTTTATAATAGTAAAACTCTGGGAGCGTGCCACTTGCCATGATGTGGTCAATGTTGACTCCCTTTTGGTATTTTATGACATTTTCGTATCCTTCTTTTTCATTTCTATAGTTAGCGTATTCTGACTTTCTAGAGCCATCTGCTTTCGTGTAGCTATCAAATGTCACTGTTTCACCTTCGGCTGCATCTACAGCAAATATAAGGAACCGTGGTTCATTTTTGTCACGACTTGTCGCAATGGAGGGCTGTGCAAACTTCTGAATAGTTTTTTCTAGAAGATCTGACTTATGAAGATACCATTTATTGAGAGGATCAAAGAATCTTAAATCATCTCTCTGAATATGATCAGAAGTTTCTTGCACTTTTGACGCGCCTTTAAAAAAATAATATTTTACAGAATAATATCTCCTTGCTGCTTCTGCTGACGCTAGTTCAGATGAGGCGTTCTCTTTTCTTGATTCGTCATGCCACGTTTTCCATCCCACTTCCTGAAGATCTTGCTCAGATAGAGTCGAAGCTAATCCTTCTTCCTTGTTTATCCAAAATTGTTCAAGTTGGTCTATGGCATCCTGCCAGTTCCTCGTCTGAAGATATTTACTTACTAAAACTGCTCCATTCATTGCACCGATGGAAGTTCCTGCAACAATATCGAATAGGAGTCTATTGTTATCCCCTTTTTCATTATCTTCTTGGGTAAGCCTTCTGAATAATATCTTGAGGACTCCTGCTTGATAAGCTCCTAAAGCTCCCCCACCCGAAAGGATAAGAGCCCTCTGCTTCAAATTCTTCTTTGATTGCATAACATTATCTTTTTGAGCTAGAGTCAAATTATCTGAGACTATATCTCCATTCCTTAAATCTTTTTTAAATTGGTATATTTGCAATTATTCCCAGTTTGGTCGCTTCTTTTGTCATGTTTTCTTTTCTCTCGTGAGTCTAAACCCGACAGTCAACGGTATCCACTCTGCTTTGGGTGGGATAATTAGGTCAGATCTGTCTCCCATCCCACCGAACCCGCTAATTACAGGGGTTCTTATACTACAGTAAAGGAAGAAATCGCAATGTACCACAGCACTCAAACAATAGTAATGATTGCAATGGAACTGTCATTCCTTAAGCTGATTGTATCCGAAGAAGAACAAGAAGAACAAAAAGGAGGTTTGAGAAATTAACTATGCCCATTCGATTAGATACAATCTCAGAAAGGTCGAACAGATTTTTTTGTAATATTTTTCTGAAATTTGACCTTAAAAACTTACTAGCAAGGTGTAGATGACAGAACAAAGTTGAACATAGTTATACTCGATACCGTTGTCGAGCTCAAGTCCATCATTGGAAGTGGCGGTACTAATAACTCCCGGCCTGCAGCAATCGTGGGTGGGTACTGGGCGATTGGGGACGGCGGAGGCGGCATGTTCTATTGGGAAATATCAAGTTCAAGTGGTGATAACGGCGTGACACCTACGCAACCAGGGACTATCATCGTTCCGACTGGAAGCACCTCAGGCCGCTGGGTCCGAGTCTACAGCGGTCCCATTAACGTCAGATGGTTCGGTGCACGCGGCCAAGGAACAGACATTGACGATGCGCCGGCGATCAACAAAGCGATTTCAGTGGCCGGAGCTTCCCGCGCCGCAGTATTCATTCCAAGAGGGATTTACAGGCTAGATGCAGCATTAAACATGTCTTTTGCCTTCGTGCGATTGCATGGAGAAGGTGAGGGCGCAACCTTTCTACAGAAGGTCGGAACTTCTGCCGAGACAATCGTCTTCAAATCCACGTCCGTTGGATGTGAAGTAGCATATCTTTCCATTAACCCCCGAGGAGATTCCATACAAACCACTGGAGGAGCAATTAGGTTTAGCGAGCCGATGGGCGTAGCTTACATAAAACTTAGCAATCTCTTAATCAATGCCTTCCAAGGCATTGTTGTCGAAGGATCTGGTTTCGCACGTGGAATTGGAACGTCTATCTCGGAAGTCACTATCGAGAGAATTAAGATACATTACGCTAACAAGGGAATTAAGACGTGCTATGCCATTAATTGGACTCTCGAGAACATCATCCTAGAAGCAACAGTCCCGGCGGAACCAGGAAGCAATATCCTAGGTGTCTGGATCGATACCGAGACAGAGGGTTGTATTTTCAACGGTATCTTTTCACTTGGAGGAGAACATTGCTGGCGTATTGCTCGATCGATTAACATAGAAACAAACGATCGCGGGCCGAGCGAAAACCGTTTCTATTCATGTATAGGAGATAATGGAACTGTTAGTTGTATATATATTAGCAGCCTACATCGTGGAATATTCACGAACTGTTGGTGTTCAACTCAAATAGAGACTTCCGACGCTGCTGTGGTCATGGACAACCTGGACATATGGGGGGTCCAGTGGGTTTCTTCGCAGATTGTGAATGTCATAGGTCATGGGATCAAGGTATTGGCAGCCACTAGTTTTGCCATCATCAACTCAACATTCTCAGAATGGAACCTTAACAATCTGGCCCATTCTGCGGTGCTCGTCCACCCAAACGCCAGGACCAACTTTTCTATCATCGGAAATCAGTTCATTCGTGATACTGACTTTGGAACCCATAGTAACTTTGCTACTATTACCGTGACATCTGGCAAATATAATCGCTACATAATTTCTAACAATATGTCGTATTCGGGAACTGATGTCCTCAATATGGGTATAGGTGCCCTAGACAAAGTGTCGGACGCCGGATCAGCGGCTTTTTCCAAGATTGTAAACAACAACCTGTAGCTCGATTGGATGGTGTAACTAGAAGATGAACAAATAAAAACAGTCATGGAAGTATGGAAGAATCCAAAATGAAAATTATTTTTTTATAATTCCATTATTTGTGGAGGACGGAAGGTGAGGCTGGCTGCTATTATACCTACCTACATCATAAGGCGGAGATTCGGGTCTTTGGATTCAAATGAATTTTTATTCAAATCCCTACGGCATTACATCAGAAGAAACCTTATTAGCTCTCCGTTACCTTCTAGGACTAGCAAAGAATCCGCTTTTTGGAGTGATATCACTTCACGGCCCGACGGGCCCGTGTTTCTAACAATGAGTTAATAGATGACTCAGCTATCTTACTAGCTCCATCCCAAATAAACTAAAAGCAAGTGGCATCAAGATTGAAATACTCTCAGGGCTTATTTGTCAGCATGGCAGCATTTGTCCTAGTGCATGGTACTGGAGGCGGTGGCTGATACTGGCAGTTTATAGCGCCCCTTCTACGAGCTGCAGGGCATGATGTCTACACGCCTACACTAACAGGAGTAGGCGCCAGTTCCCATCTTTCGCATGAACTTGATAGAATCTCGCTAGATACTCATGTTAAAGATGTAACAAACCTGCTATTCTATGAGGACCTCTCAGAAGTAGTGCTTGTCGGTCACAGTTATGGAGGAATGGTCATCACTGGAGTCGCAGCTAAGGAGCCGCATAGACTTGCTCAATTAGTGTACTTCGATGCTTACCTACCTCTTGAAGGGGAAAATGAGATCGCTCTATGGCCGCCAGATCAGAAGGAAAGGTATCACGATGATCTTGCTTCAGGCATCAGGTTCCGTCCTCCCGTAGCATCGTCCATGCTTGAAATAACTGACCCCAAAATGTCTAAATGGGTCCAAGAAAGGTTGACTCCGCATCCATACAGCACTTATGAAGATCCACCGGCTTCTGGTACTCCAGAAAGCGCTTCTATTCCTCGAACTTACATTCATTGTACCATTGGACCCCTTTCATCATGGATGGAGCCCTTTGCCGCAAGGGCTCGTAAACTAGGGTGGAATGTGCATGCCATGGCAAAGGGCCATATGGTCATGATTACACATCCAAAGGAGCTTGCAGAAATTCTTCTTCGAATAGCCAATAAGTAATATAATATATCATTTTGCATAAGACCAAGTCTCAACTCTGAAGGTTTTCTATCGAATCCTTCTAAACATGCAGACTCATTCAATAACAAACTCTCCAAATTCCAGCCTTTGGATTCAAATGAATTTTTATCCAAATCCCGACGGACCTGCATCGTTTAGACCTGATATATACCCCTCATTATACATAGAACTCCAGACATGTCGTAGTATCTGTGCTATCTCTTCTTTGTCTGGATGCGCCCGTATGATGGCTTTCAACGCTTCATCAAACTTGGTGTTATAATTTGATGTCATCATCTCTCTTCCTTGTTTTTGTTTATTGGTGTTGTTAACTTCTTGCGCTTCTCTTCTTGTCGCTTATCATATTCATACCATGGATTGGTAGCAGGACTGCCTATACCTTCAAATCGATTTCTCTCTTCTTGCTTTTCCTTTGTTTTCTGTTCTGTTCGATAAATTGAAATAACTTGCTCAGCATGTTCCTTCATTTCATCACGAGACATCATATCTATCTGACTATCAAAGTCTTCAGAGTTTGGGTCTGCTTGTCTTAACAAATTGTCAGAGATATGACAGTAAAGTTCAGGATGTGACTTTTCCTTTTCAGTGAAGTGGATTGTAAAGTAAGGGTCTGAAGCTAGCCGTTCTCTAAATGACATACTCATCTACTTTCTACCTCGCAATTTACCTTTTGTCCATCTCAAGTCAGTAGGTTCCATATTCTTATACTTCTCTTCCTTTACAGACTTTGGCTTTCGCATCCAAACTTCCTCAAAGTAATGCACTTTACTATTTGGGTCTCTTCGTTTCTTGAAATATTCAAGACTCAAAATATTTTCTACTTCACTACTACTCATTTTTATTTACTCGCCGCCAATATTCCTTTACTCAGAAATTCCTTATGAAGGAACTCATCGCAGAAACGACATAGAACTATAATGATGCTACCTGCAGGACTTATCACCGTATGCATACGTGGCTCGATTGTTCCTTTCTTACATCGATGACAAAGCTGGACTATATCTTTCATTTATCAAATCTTTGACATAGACGGTAAGCTAAAAATTTTGGGGTCATAAAAAATAAGAAAAATTAGCGGTGCGTATACGCAACGCTATTTCTTTCTTGATAGGTTATAGTTGGGGCATCGGTGTAAAGTATTAGAAGTCTCTTCGAATGGCAACGGCTTATTATTCTTCCTTGACCTTACATCATAATTCCAGAACACGAGGGTCCCGCAGCCGTTCCTACAAAGTTGGGCTTCGGACCTTCCTGTTCTGGTTTCTTGTTCTGCTTGCCATGCTTCACGTTGCTCATTACATCGATGTCTATAACCTTCAGAATCTGATTCTACAGGCATCCATCTTTCATTATCTTCGTCTCTTTCCCATTCTATTTCCTGATTGCAGTATCTGCATTTGCTTGTCATTTCTCCCTGTTATCACCTCCTTCATTGAGGGCATCATTTTGAAAAATAATGTTCTGCAAAAACGAATGGGTCTCAGGACTCTTTTGTAGCATTTCTTCAAAGAGTTTTATCAGACCCATCGGTTTGTATTTTAAGTTTCTAGCATTATCTATTTTGGACCAGATAAGTGAGTAGTCAAATTTTAATGGGTATAGTGCATCACATTTCATTAACCAATTCTCAGTTATCTCATAGACTTGGTCTTCAGATAGGCGTTTTATGTTCAGCAAATAAGGAACAATTACAACTGCCATAATGGTATCTCTAAAGTCTGGAACTGGAGTTTCTAGTATTGGTATAATGTAAGAGTCGTAATAGCTACCTGTAGACTTGAAGAAGGGTTGTTGTTTTCGAATTTTATTAGAATCCCTTCCCCTTCTTTTCGACAACGACCTTTCTTCTAACTCTTTTAGTTGGGCGTTATACTCCTGCAGCTTTGCGGTATAAAAGTCGCCAAGCAACAGACTAGCAGGTGGTCTAGTTCCGTCCCACTCTTGAATGACCTTCACCTCAGCACCGTTCTTGGCATTAATAGTTCCTGGCGGTCTTAGAAGACAAGACTTGATACTTGGTGCATGACATGGGTCTGACTCTTTACCTGTTAGAAACCGCTCACCAAAGCGCAAATACTCATCTGTTACACCCTTTGCAAACCCAGACCATTTTTGTTCCTGTGCTCTTGTAAACCAGTCGGGTGGCGCTGCGGTATCAAAGAACTTGGACACGTCTAACGGCTGAATGATATGGAAACCTCTACCTGAATCGATAATAGTAGGATATGCGACAATGAGTTTCTCTTTCATACGTTTGAGAATTTTATTTAGTTCATACTGGTCGTGGCTATCGAAGTCGCCAAAAATTAAACTAGGACCCTGGTTTAGTTTGTTATCTGGGTCAAATGCAAAACCATTAAGTCTACAGTCTTTGTGTCCTGCTCTGTCATATGCTGAAATTATCTGTTCTATTGAATCAACTGGAAATTGTGCGCCTTCCGTTATTGGTGTAGCAATACGACGCTTAAACATCGGGGGCGTGAAGTGTTTAAACATAAATTCTAATTCAGCTCTCAACAAACGAATATGCCACCTCCACTCCTTCATCTTCTCCCAAGTCTTCTTCGTCTGTCACTCTCTTAGTTTTCTTACCGTATAGCTTCCGTTCTAATACGCTAGGTGTAGGATGCTTTAGTCCAAGTGCTGTGTAAATATCCTCTGCATCAAACCCTGTAGCATACAGAATTTTTAGAACTGCAGTCTCTAAACGTCCCCTATACCGCTTTAATGATATCTCATACATATTATCAGTAAACGAATAGTTCTTCTCTGTAAGCTTTGGTTCTGCTAGTAGATACTCGATAGCTTCACCTTGGCGCTTTCTATATCGCACTCCTAAAAATTTAGCAGCACTTCGCTCCTGACCTTTCTTTTTGTTATAGCCCGTTTCTGGGTCCTGTCCTAGCTTTTCTCTGACAAGTAAGTCTTCTTTAGTTACTTGTTTGCGTGTTAAAGCCTTAATGCCTTTCTTAACATCTGATAGCATCAAGTCAATTTTATTTTCTGTCCAGTGCTGTTTTACCTGCTCAAATATTTGGCGTGCCCAGTTGGGAGTATTGCTTTTCTTACCAACTAAACCCTTAACAATAACTTGCTTCTTTCCTTTCTTGTCTACATACTCACCCATGTAGTTCTTTGCGCTGAGTAACAGCAGACGAGTAAACGTTTTTTCATATCTAGCAGGGATGCCTAGTCCGCCTTGCTCTATTGGCTCCTTGCACAGCTCTTCAAACCCTTTTTGCTTTTCAGGTGTTGAGTTGAGACAGAAAATGCTGTCAGTATCGCCATAGATTACATTAAATCCAAACTTCTCCTTAGCTAGCTTACGAAGCTTAAACAGATTTGTCCTGCCACAGGCAGTAATTAATTAGCTCGGCAGCTCTAACATCAGCAAATTCAAAATGTCTATTACCATACACGCCGTAGCCGCTATTAGCGAATAACTTGCATGCTTGTTGCTTGAGTCCATATTCTATCTCTTTTTCCTTATCGTTATTTTTCACAGCTTCTGCTTGTAGCTCTTCATAGTGGGCACGTAACTCAGTGAGACTTAATACTGCTTGTGGATAAGAACCTCTTCGCCTGCGACAAGTCCAATATCCTTTTGCATTTATGTTCCTATCATTCGTAACAATTTTGGCTGTTGGGTCATCTTTACAACAAGAGCAGCATATCACGTCTGGTGCGATATTGTTTTGAATTGCTGTGTTAGGGTATAATTGGCGGAAGTCATACACTGTAACATTCTCATAACTCTTCAAGCGCTCATAAGGTAGAATTTTGCCGCCTCGGTAGGTTTTATCTGCATGAGACTTTTTCTTTTTTGGAATAACTCGATTCTCTGCTGGCTCTATGTTCATGACATTGCGATAATAGTTTGCCCACGATCTAGCTGGACCTGTGTTGCATACCTTCTGAAATGATAGGTGAACAATATTTGCTAACTCATCCAGTATTGCAATTAGAATATCACGGTTTTCAGTTGCTAAGTCATAGCATAGTTCAGCATCATCTTTTCCATAGGCTTTTTGCAACTCAACTTTCTGCGATGCAACATTTGCACCTGTTACACCCTTGAATTTTCCCCTAAGTAGACGAACTCTTGCTACAGTGTCAAGCTCAAGCGAGTTGTAAACAATATTGTTCTGTGCAAAAAAGTTTCTTACAATGTCCTTCTTGTGTAGCATACCAACGTCGACATCTAGAATATCTTGACCGTGGTGTCCTTTCATACGCAAGCTGATAAACTTGCGTGGACCCTTACTACCATTATCTTCCTCATCTTCTTCATACTCAAGCTGGACTGGTGGAATGAATATGTTTACTGGTGATTCTATTCCCCAAAACCTGCAGCGTTGGTCAAGCACTTCCCAGTCTGACTTGTCAAGGTGTGTGAAGTAACCTAGCACCATCCTGTAATTTTTCAGTGTTCAAAATGGCGTGTATTAGGTCTACTTCCGACCCTGCGAATTGGTCATCGGCTAGGTGATAAACCCACGTGCGTCCTGAATGGTCCTTAAATGCAGCCTGGAAAATTTGGTTTTCATTTGCTTGGTTCCACTCCAAGTCACAGGACACACAGCTTCTATGAAGCATTTCAGTCGGTGTCATGTAAAAGGCGCCTTCGGCGTCGGGTTCAGCAGAAGTATCAGCAACAGCAGTGATAGCTTTGTCCTGGGTCGGTGATGTTTTCCCTAGTGGTGATGTACCAAAACCACCCCTCATGTCAGAAAAATAAAAATTTTCATAGTCCAAACTTGCTTCTATACTATTTTCATGCATAATACTTTTAGTTTCTTTTTCTAGTTCTATGTTTGAACCTTCTGTTTTTTCTGATTTTGCAACATCGGGGGGTGTTCCTGGTGCATCACCGCCTCGGTTTTCCTCACCGCCTCGGGACAAGGAGTCACCATCATCATCATCTTGGTCTTTGCGCCATCTGACACGTAACTCACTTGACTCAGGGTCTCTTTCTAATCGACTATCCTGAGCAAGCTGGTCATGGACTTCCCTAAAGCGCCAGTTCCACTTGACTTCTAAGGGCTTGGGCTTACCGTCCTTGCCATGTATGAACCATTGTTTAATTCTGTATTCACCTCTTGTAATGACAAACTGTAACAACTCAGTTACATTGGTCCACTTACCTGAATCAGCTCGACTCTTGAGATATGCAGCAGCTTGCTCATAGACTACATGCTGTGCTGGCTTGAGAATTTCCAGGTTCTTGACGAATAGGGCTAGGGTTGAATTCAGAAACTTCTGTGTTTTATCGGCTATTTGCTCATCTACAATATTCACCATTAACAACCTAGCAAATGCCTTTGCAATACGCTTTAGAGAACCCTGGTGTCGCTTGTCAAATAGCCTTTTCATTTTCTTGTGTAGCATGGAATAGTAAGCAGCTAGTGCATGGTTTGCCTGGTCAGTCATTTGCGGCTCAATGCGTCTGATATATTCGATATACTTCTGTAAGAAGATAGGTTCGTATTCATCCCTGAGCCGCTCCATTCGTTCTTCACGTTCGTTCTTGCTGATAGAGTAGTCGAATGTGTCCTTCTCGTCCGCTATATCCTTGTAAGGTAGAATTATGTCAAAGCGACTAATTTCTATTGGTTCTAATGGTATCTCGTCTAAGTGTATTGTTTCTTGCTTTGGGTCTCGCCATACGTTGCCTCTAGGGTTAACAGTGGCAAAGATACTAGTCTCTGCTGGAATGTCTCGAGTCTCACCAAACTTTTCAAGTGGTATCCTACCCTTATCGATAACTTCGAGTGTTATTCTGTTTCGCTCAGGTATCGGGAACTTGTCATATTCATTGACACCGCAAACACCAAAACGAGCCCTAGCGACATTGCCAATATGTAACTTCCTTGTGCCATCTGGTTCTGCTAGCACCACAGCCGTAGCTGTATTTCCTGTCGCATGACCTGCACCGGATACCATCTTTGACTGTGGACGTAGTGCCATAGTCGCATACATCAGCTCAGTCTTACCTGTTCCAGGTGGACCTACTGCTAAAACTGTGATACGACCCCTAAGCTTCTTCTTCTCTGGTGCGCCAGTTGCAGCAAGTAATGCAGTCTCTGGATAGATTTGCTCGTTTGGTTGGAAAACCAAGTGCGGTGCAACAAGTTTGCAGAGTCTCTCAAGTAGTGTTGAACGCATGTCCAAAGTTTTAATTTTCTTCCATTCTCCAGTTGTGGGGTCTTTCTCAGCAAAAGAAGGTGTGTAGCTAAGTGGTATAACACCAGCAAACCGCTTTATTCCGATAATGTCATTATCTGTTAGTTCCAGACTGCGCTGGTTCTCAATTTCTGCATGGTGTGCAACTAACATAGTTTTGCTGTAGCTTTGCTTACCCTGTTTGTTGTCTATAGACAAGTGCTCAGTATGTCCAGCAATTCGCACCTTTCCACCTATCGTTATTTGACCAGTCATTTGGTTGCCTGATGGATGCACAACTGGAAGCTTCTTTTTGGAATTGGGCGGCATTGACAGTTCAGGATAGTCGATAAGCAGGACTGGCGTTGTTGTAATGTCGCTATCTTTGGTATCTTCGACATTGCGCAAGTCAATAACTCTAGTGTTTACACGCAAGTGTTTCTCTTCAAACAGATTTGGATGGTGCTGCTCACAGTTCGGACACACTTTTGGTTTGAATAGAGTTTCAGTCAGACGAGTAAATGTGTGACCTGGGAACTCATATTCACATTCTCTGCATCGCCATGCAACCTTTAGATTCTTTTGTTTAGGTGGCTCTAAAGTTCCAATAAGTCCTTCAAGTCTTACAGGAACATCGTCGTCAGTTATTCCCTGCACTTCAGTCGGTGCAACAAATTTTGTAACAAGTGCATTTCTACTAAGTGGCTTGCCATTAATCCAATGAACATTGGCACGTTGGGCTTTTGGGTCTGGTGGCTTTGCACCAAATAACTTTGACATCGGCGGTTCTGCATCTGGGTCTTTTTCAGTTGGTGCTCTTTCATTTTCCAGTCGCTTAGATAGCGGTGGAATGTATCGAACAAGAAATGACGAACCGTTCTGTATCTTGACACCAAGCTCTAGCTTAAAGTTACGCTTTTCCTCAGGCGACATATTATGGAACTTGCGACCTTCTTTCTCTGCGTCTCTGCGCTCTAGAAGCTCTATCTTCTTCTTGACAGCATTCTCAAAGTCTCTAGTGAATACGCTGCCTTTCTTGCTTACAAGTATAGTCGTAAAACTACCATCGTCGAACCAGATATGACCTGTAGAACCTGAAGGATGAAACTTGCCATGTGTTATATGCATCAGCTTTTGGCGCTCAGGTTTTATCTGAAAATAAGTCCACTTGTTATCTGGGTTGTATGCAATTGTATCACCTTCTGGTGTTAACTTTTTCTCCAGCTTTAGGTCTTGCCAGATAGGGTCAAATTCGTCATTGTTATTTACTTCATTGTTATTGTTGGTAGTAGCAACCAATTATCTAGACCTCCTTAACAGCAGTAAGTTTTCTGGACTGCCCAAAAAAGACAAGTTTTTAAGCAAGCGAAAGGTTTTTGAGTGAAGTTGCTGTTTAGCTAGTAACAGGGACAGCATCCTCCTTAGCAGGTCGGTGTTGTGGACTGTTGCTTACTACGACGTCTGACTGTTCTGCAGAGCTCTCGGGGCTTCCAACCGAAGAGAAGTTCTGCAGAATGGTAATTCTTCCTTTTTCTAATTGCTGTAGGTAATAGATAATTGCATTTTCTAATACCCACGACCTTGGAATGGGACCACGTGCTTCGTCTAACTTTTTCAAAATATGAGGCATAATGGTCATTCCCGTGTTTACGGGTTTTTGTGGAAACTTTCTTGGCATATTCGTAAGCTATCCATCAATGGT
>Ga0126313_10000268_pt1 | contig 23929 bp, 29 predicted proteins | sample Plot105A_FD_89954 | JGI IMG/M metagenome (GOLD analysis project Ga0126313, IMG submission 89954) | Serpentine soil microbial communities from UC McLaughlin Reserve, CA, USA - Plot105A | ecosystem: Environmental > Terrestrial > Soil > Grasslands | place: USA: UC McLaughlin Reserve, Lake County...
GCCTACCTTGAGGGGCAGCAGGCCGTGACGCGGGCCATCAACAGCGAGGTGTACGGCGCGGCGGAGATCTTCGCTGTTGTCGGTGCTGGCATTCTGCTGATGATGGCAGGAGCTGTGCTCCTCGGCTGGGCCGCAGCACGGGCAGGCGTTGGTCCGGCATGGGCCGGCGTCGTATTCGCGGTAGCGGTTCCGGTGTTCGCCATCGGGGGCCAAATCTTCAATATCTTGCACACAGTGGCCGGGCTCGCCGTCGTGATCAGCAGCGCCGTCCTGGCCAGAGCAGTAACGGCCAGCCGGGCCGTCGTCTGAGCCTGTCAAGACGCCGCTATCCGTTCGCTGCTGACCGCGTCTTTCGCACAGACCGAATGGATCAGTACCAGGAATGGGTTCAGCGGCTTCCATGCACGCGACTCACCACCAGTTCAGGAAGCAACGCCTCACCGGCTGCCGGATGAGCTTCGGCTGGGAAATCGAATACGCCGATGATCAACTCCATCGGATAGTTTGGTGCCTGTTGTACCGACTTCGTACGTACCTCGTCGATGAAGAAGTCAACCTGACCCGGTCGCCAGTCCACGGCGTAGCGGTGGAACTCGCCGATATCGAGAGGGTACGGGTCGGCGGAGAACTCCTCAGTGAGCGCTGGATCTCGGAGCTTTTTGATCCCACAGCCCAAGCCCACGTCGACTCGGTCCCCATTCCGCTTGACGCTGTCGCCGAAGACCTCGACGATGCAGATTTCGCCGCATCGGTCGGGTTGATCCTCAAGTCCCACCATCCACGCTGAGAACATCGAGCTCGGGCCGATGTTTGCCCGGCAGGAGACCTCGATGCGGCCGTAATAAGGTGTGAAGCCCCATTGTGTGGGCTGAGCCTCAGTGACGACGAGACCCTCCCGGAATGGTTGCTGGCCGCGAGCGCTGCCGACCGGACCGGACCAGTTGCCGCTCTGAACGGCGGAAACCCGGAGGGGCACGTCGTGCAGATCGGGGCACCACAGCCGCTGGTCGGGTGGAATCGTGAGGTGAAGGCCGTCTTTCTGCACCTCATAAGTTGCCGCCGCGGCCGCTCGAGAGCTCCAGGCCGGCAGGTATGCCGCCGTCCATACGGCCTGGTCCAGGCGATCTCGAAAGCGCTCGTCGATCTCGCCAGGGCCGATCTCCATGGCATCACTCCATCAGCTTGCGATGACATTCCCGCAGGGACATACCGTTGCTCGCGACTAGTCTGGCGACATGTTCTGGGCGCTGGCGTTGATCTTGATCGCCGTGGCCGCCTTCTCCGTCGGGGTTGCCCACCTAACTCGACACCGGGGTGCGCCCGGCTGGGTTCTCGAACCTGTTCAACTCCGCGCCGTTCTCTATGTCGGGGCAGGGGCACTCGTCGTGCTCGCCGCAGCGGTGATCATCGTTGGCCTGACCGCTAGCCGGACCGGGGTTGCCGAATCCCTTGCTTTACTGGGATTTTTCGGCTATGGGCTCTATCTGAGCGCGGCCGTGTTGATCACAGCTCTTGGTCGGAGGTGAGAATTGTCGATCAGCGCCGAAGCGCCCGATGCATCGCCAGACCAGCCGCAACCGCGCCGGCAGCGGCCCCAGTAGCGCCGGCCCCGACCAAGCCAAGTCGGACGGCCTTGCGGCCGGATCGATAGTCGCGTATCTGCCAGTCGTGATTCTCTGCGTGAGCAAGGAGGCGCGCATCCGGGTTGATGGCACAGGGATGGCCGACCAGCGACAGCATCGGCAAATCGTTGTAGGAATCCGAGTATGCCCAACAATGGGCGAGATCAAGTCCGTGTTCTCGGGCCAGCGCGCGTACGGCATCCGCCTTGGCTGTTCCGTGCAGCAGCTCGCCCTTCAGCCGGCCGGTGTAGACCCCGTCGATGTGCTCCGCCGTGGTACCCAACGCGCCTGACAGTCCCAGTCGAGCTGCGATGATCCCAGCGACCTCGACCGGCGCCGCTGTCACCAGCCATACCTGCTGACCGACATCGAGATGCATCTGCGCCAGGGCTCGAGTGCCCGGCCAGATCCTGCCGGCGATCGACTCCTCGTAGACTTCCCGTCCGATCTCCTCGACTTCGCTGACGCGCCGCCCCGCGATGAAGCCCAAAGTGGCTGTACGGGCGTCCTCGATGTGTTCTGGTTTCTCCCTGCCGACGAACCGGAAGTAGATCTGCAACCAGAGTCCTTTGATGATCACCCGGGTCGGGAAGAAGTCGCGGCGATAAAGCCCCTTGGCGAGATGAAAAAGTGACGCACCCTGGATAACGGTGTTGTCCAGGTCGAAGAACGCTGCGGCCCCCGGGTCCGGGCGAATGAGCGCCTCAGCACTGACAGCGGGGGGAGGTGCTTCGGCCAGCTCCTCGGCGGTCGCAGGCTCGGCCAGCGGACCGGCCGATTCCACCTCGACAGCGGAAGCATCAACCCCCGGCAGCGACTCAATCCGATCTGCCTCAGCGGGCACGGCACGCTCCGGCGGCGATCTACGCCAGCTGCGTCGCACCACGCGCACAACCCTAACTTTTCGTCGCTCGCGCCCGATCTATCTGACGTCTGCGACGGCGTGCCAGACTTCACGAGTGCAGGACTTGCAAGCGACCATTGCACCGGCCGCGGTCGATTCGGCTTGGACGAACCTCGCTGAGCTGGTGACGTGGCAGGCAGCGGAGCGTCCGGATGTCACTGCGGTAATCGAGCCAGGAGACCAACGCCGGATTCTGACCTGGTCCCAACTGGAGCAGCAGATCAGGGTCGTCGCGGTCGGCCTGCAGGCCCACGGCCTGGTAGCCGGTCATCGGGTGGCGCTGCTGGGACCGAACAGTATCGAGTTCGTCATTGCCTATTTCGCCGCACTCCGAGCGGGCTACGTCGCAGTGCCGATGAACACTCAGTCGACGCCGCGCGACGTCGGCGAAATGCTGCACGACAGCGGCGCCCGGGTCTTGTTCACCGCGCCCGATCAGGATCTGAGCGGTGTGGATCTAGGCGGCGTCCATAAGGTCGCCCTGTCCTCGGCTGGTCTGGCTTCCCTTGCTCGGCAGGATTCCGGTGAGCCGAGTTCACCCCGGGACCGGGAGTCGCTGGCAGTTCTGCTGTACACCGCGGGAACGTCTGGTCGGCCCAAAGCCGCCATGCTGACTCATCGCGCCCTGCTCAGCCATCTGGAGCAAGTCGCGTCCCTCCGCATCATCAGTCCGGAGACCACGATCCTGGCGATCCTGCCCCTGTTTCACGTGTACGGGCTCAATGCCGTGCTGGGCAGCTGGGCCCGGGGTGGCGCCAGACTGGTGATCATGAACGGCTTTTCCACGGACTTCTTCGAAGTGGTGCGGAGCGAAGGTGTGAACAACATGCCGGTCTCGCCGGCTTTGCTGGCTCGGATGCTGGCGGATGATCAGCTTCCCGAGCGCATTCCGCCGGGGGCCACCGTGGTCTCCTGCGCCGCGCCGCTCAATGACGGCCTGCGGGAGGCGTTCACCATGCGCACCGGCCTTCGAGTCGAACAGGGCTACGGCTTGACCGAGGCGGCGCCTGGGGTTTCCGCTACTGTTGGCGGCCCGATTCTCGGACACGGTCATGTCGGCCGGGCATTGCCGGGCGTCGAGATCCGGATCGGAGACGGAAGCGAGCCGACCGAGCCGGGCGAGATCATCATTCGGGGCAGCAATCTGTTCTCCGGCTACTGGCCGGCTGGGCACGGCGGACCGGGGCCTGATGGTTGGTTTCCGACCGGCGATATCGGATACCTGGAAGGCCGCGAGTTGTTTTTGGTCGATCGGGCGCGGGAGCTGATCATCGTGAACGGGTTCAACGTCTACCCGGCCGAAGTGGAGGAAGCGATCAAAGAATTGGCCGGCGTGGAGTCGGTCGCTGTGATCGGCCGGCCGGATGTTCGTACCGGTGAACAGATTGTGGCCTTTGTGAGCGGTAGCGACCTGACGACCGAGAAGGTGTCGCAGCACTGCGACAGTCGGCTGGCCAAGTTCAAACGGCCGGGCTCCGTTCGGCTGATCGACGAGCTGCCGAGAGGTGTCACCGGCAAGGTGCAGAAGGGAATCCTGCGGCACGGCTTGCTCGATGCCGATTCCGCAGCTCCGGCGGAGGAGGGCTGAGCGGTGTCAGCTGGAGCGAGTCGCGACGAGCCGAGGATTGTGGTGCTGACCCGGTCAGGTTGCCATCTGTGCGAACAAGCGATTGAGGTGATCGAGATCGTCTGCGCTGAGACCGGAGACTCCTACGAAGAGCGCAACGTCGATCGTGATCAGCAGCTCCAGCGACAGTATGGCGATCAGGTGCCGGTTACTTTCGTCGACGGCCGGCAGCATGACTTCTGGCGGGTCGATCCGGACCGCCTCCGGGCAGCCTTGGCCAACTGAGATGCATTTGTGCGCCTCTTCACCAACTCCTAAAGTGAGAGAGGTTCTGACTTGGCAGGACCACGGTGACCGAGGAGCTGCGTGACCGCCGCCGAGACCCGGGACGACACCGTCCTTCGACAGGCTCAGGACACCGCCCTCCGGCATCTCGAGCCGAGCCCGGTCAAGGGCATACCCGACGCCACGATTGCCAGGTTGCCGGTATATCTGCGGGCTCTTAACCAGTTGGCCGAAGCCCGCATCAGCACTGTCCGGAGCGAAGCTCTGGCCGAGGCGGCTGGAGTGAACCCGGCGCAACTGCGCAAAGATCTGTCCTACCTCGGCTCCTATGGCAGGCGAGGGGTGGGTTACGACGTCGGGTACTTGCGGCTGCAAATTGGCCGGCAGGTCGGTTCGGCACACGACTGGCCGGTGATCATCGTCGGCCTCGGCAACCTCGGCACGGCATTGGCCAACTACTCAGGCTTCTACTCCAGGGGCTTCCAGGTTGTTGGTCTGATCGACCCCGCTCCTGAGCTGGTGGGCAAGCGTATCCACGGCCTTGCCATTCGTGATCTCTCAGAACTCGAGGAGGTTGTCGCGAGCACGGGCGCTGCTATCGCAGTCATCGCCACCCCAGCCGATGCGGCCCAGGCGGTGGCAGATCGGCTCGTCGATCTCGGAGTAACCAGCATCCTCAATTTCGCTCCCACCGTCCTGGTCGTGCCGGATGGAGTGAACGTCCGCAAAGTTGATCTTGGTCAGGAGCTCCAGATCCTCGCGTACCACGAACAGCGAGCGAGGGCCGACTACCGCGGTGCCGGTCGATGAGCGTCCTGGCGGTAAGCGTTTCGCACAAGACCGCTCCGGTCGAGGTCTTGGCGCGGCTCGCCCTCGATGCGCCGGCCTCGACCAAGATGGTCGACGGCTTGCTCGCCAGCGAGCACATCGATGAGGCGATCGTGCTCTCCACCTGCAACCGCACCGAGATCTATGCCGCGGTGTCCAGGTTCCACGGCGCCCTGGATGACGTCGCTGCAACGCTCGCGGACTTCGCCTGCATGAGCGTCGCTGACCTGCACAACCTCTGCGCGGTCTATTTTGACGAAGGAGCAGTGGCCCACACCTTCTCGGTTGCCTCCGGGCTGGATTCCGTTGTCATCGGCGAAAACCAGGTGCTCGGCCAGGTCAAGGCGGCACTGACTCACTGCCAAACCCACGGCAGTGTCGGCACAGTGCTCAACACGCTGTTCCAGTCGGCAATCCGGGTCGCCAAGCGTGTGCACTCCGAGACCGGCGTCGGATCCGCGGGCCGCTCACTGGTCACTGCGGCTTGCGAGGTGCTGACCCGCAGCTGCGGCGAGCTGGCGGGCAAACGGCTGCTGGTCGTCGGTGCCGGTTCGATGGCCAGCCTCGCTGCCCGGACCGCAGCTGAGGCGGGTGCCGTTGTGACCTGTGCAAATCGCACTCTTGCCAGGGCGGAGCGCTTGGCAAGCTCGGTCCGCGGATCCGCAGTCAGCCTGTCCGACCTGCCCAGCGTGTTGCAGCAGACCGACATCCTGTTCACCTGCACCGGCGCAAAGACTGTCGCGATAAGTCGGGCTGATCTGGCCGACACCCCGGTGCGTGGCGTTGTCGATCTGGCACTACCTCCCGACGTCGACCCTGCCGTCGCCGATCTCGGCATAGAACTGGTCAACATCGAACGCCTGGTTGCTGAGAAGCCGGACTCAGGCTCCGTGGGCGAAGTGGAATTCGCCCGAGATCTGGTTCGGCAGGAGGTGAGCGACTTTCTGGGCGTCCGCCGTTCGGCGCAGGTCGCACCCACGGTGGTCGCTCTCCGCACCATGGCCTCGAGTGTGGTCGCTGCTGAGCTTGCCCGCCTGGATGCCAAGCTGCCGGGGCTCGGCGAGCGGGAGCGGGCTGAAGTCCAGCGGACGGTACAAAGGATCGTGGACAAGCTGCTGCACCAGCCGACCGTGCGGGTGCAGGAGCTGGCCGCAGATCCTGACGCGCTGGACTACGCCGAAGCGTTGCGCGAGTTGTTCGCTCTGCACCCACAATCGGTTGCCGCTGTGATGTCGCCGGAGGTGCCGCGATGACCTTGCGCGATTGCGACCGCTTCGCCTCCCGGTGAGCACTGCACTTCGGATCGGGGCGCGCCGCTCCCCACTGGCCCGCGCCCAAGCCGACACTGTTGCTGTCCTCCTGGCCGAACGCGGAACGCGGTCAAGCTTCGTTGGCATCACGACCACGGGCGACGTCGACTCGCGCCAGTTGACCGAGATCGGCGGTACCGGTGTCTTCGCCACCGCCGTCCGGTCGGCGCTGCGGGAGGGGACCATCGACCTGGCCGTTCATTCGCTCAAGGACTTGCCGACCGTGCAGCCCGATGATCTCGAAATTGCCGCCGTGCCAAGCCGCGAGGACAGCCGCGATGTGTTGGTTGGCTGCCGGTTGGATCAGCTCAGTGACGGCGCTCGAATCGGTACTGGTGCCCCTCGGCGGGCACTTCAACTGCAGGACTGGGCACGGATCCGGGAGATTGACATCGAAGTCGTACCGATCCGCGGCAATGTCCAGACTCGACTCGATCAGGTGGCAGCAGGGAAGCTGACCGGGGTGCTGCTGGCTGCTGCCGGGCTACGCCGACTCGGGTATCTGGACTTGGCGGTATCTGACAATGCCGACGTCGTTGTCAGGCAGCTTCCCGGCCAGGTGCTTGGCCTTGACCAGATGCTTCCGGCACCCGGTCAGGGCGCGCTCGCACTGGAGGTTTCTCGTGATCTCCCAGAAGGCCTGCGTGCTTCGGTTGCGGCCCTGAACGATGCCCGCTCCCGAGCGGAGTGTGACGCAGAACGGGGCTTTCTGGCCGCACTACAGGCCGGCTGCACTGCACCGGTGGGTGCGCGCGCGTTTGTCAAATCTGTCCGTGATACAAGCGTCGATTTGACTCTGGCCGCCGTAATTGGGAGAACGTTGTCGAGCAGGTTGTCAGAGCCGGCGCAAAGCCCACCCTTTCGCCTGGAAGTGCAGGGTTCAACGTCGGATCCGGCCGCATACGGGGCGGCGACCGGACGTTCGGTTCTGGGCAAGCTGCGCGACCTACAACGCACTCGGCACGGTGATGTCGAGGCTGAACAATAGAACGCGAGAGCAGTCAGTGAGTACAACGTCAGTACGCAAGTCCCGCACCCAGACGTCTTCCGCCAATCCGCCCGCTCCGACAACGCGTGGGCGAGTGATCTTCGTCGGCACCGGCCCGGGAGATCCCGACCTGCTGACCCTCGGCGCGATCGCCGCTCTCGCCGACGCCAGCGCCGTGATCTTGGACCAGGAACGGCAAGCCGAGATTCTGGCCCACCCTGCGATAACCGTCGCCGATGGTGCGGAAGTGACGACGCTGGGTCTGTCTGAGGCCGGCAAGCCGTTGACCCCCTCGGCGCGCGCCAAGATCGTCATCAAGCACGCCGCCGCTGGTCGTCGGGTCGTGCGGCTGGTCAGCGGCGATCCATTCCTCGACAATGCTGTGGCGGACGAAGCCGCTGCCTGCGTCCGAGGCGGAATCGATTTTGAAGTTGTTCCCGGCGTCTCCAGCCTGACCGCGGTTCCGGAATACGCCGGAGTCGATCTGATCCACGCCGGGGGAGTGCACTTCACCTCGGTCACCGACGGCAAGTTCAACAAGGTGAACACCGCGCAGTGGGGGATGGCGCCAACAGTAGTGGTGAGCACCGTCGTTTCCATGATCGGCGGACTGGTCGAGGCCGCCCGAGCAGCCGGCCGGCCCGAAGATGATCATGTTCTGGCCACTCTGCATGGCGGCAGCACGGAGCAGTTGACAATCAGCACGAACCTGACCGGGCTGGTTGCGGCCGTGCGAGCGGCTCGTCCGCCTGCCACTGACCCGGTGCACGTGATCATGGGCGATGCCGCCGAGCAACGGCAGGAACTCAGCTGGTACGAAACCAAGCCGCTCTTCGGCTGGCGGGTACTCGTGCCGCGGACCCGCGACCAGGCGGCACCCATGGTTGCCAGGCTGCGGACCTATGGCGCGCACAGCGAGGAGGTGCCCACCATCTCGGTTGAGCCGCCGCGCAGCCCACTTCAGATGGACAAGGCGGTCCGCGGGCTGGTCGAGGGCAGATACGAGTGGGTCGCCTTTACCTCCGTCAACGCGGTGCGAGCCGTCCGGGAGAAGTTCGAGGAGTACGGGCTGGATGCTCGCGCCTTCTCCGGACTCAAAGTCGCTGCCGTCGGCGATGTAACGGCGCAGTCCCTGCAGGCGTGGGGAATCGAGCCTGACCTGGTCCCCTCCGGGGAGCAATCTGCAGCGGGACTGGCTGCGGAGTTCCCGCCGTACGACGACGTGCTCGATCCGATCAACCGGGTCTTCCTGCCACGTGCCGACATTGCGACCGAGACGCTTGCCGCGGGCCTGCAAAAATTGGGCTGGGAGGTTGAGGACGTCACCGCCTATCGCACGGTGCGGGCCGCTCCGCCGCCGGCATCGGTGCGTGAGGCGATCAAGACGGGCAAGTTCGACGCGGCCGTTTTCACGTCGTCCTCAACCGTGCGCAACCTGGTCGGCATCGCCGGCAAGCCGCATCCCTCGACTATCGTCGCTGTCATCGGCCCGGCCACGGCCAGGACCTGCGAGGAACACGGGTTGCGAGTTGACGTGATCGCAGCCAAGCCGTCCGTCGTCGAGCTGGCTGATGCTTTGGCCAGCTTTGCCGCGGCTCGCCGAGACGCCTTTCTTGCGGCGGGGGAGCCGGTGCTGAAGCCGTCGCAGCGCCGCCCGCCGGTGCGCCGTACCCGCTCCTGATGACCATCCGGCCACGCCGGCTGCGTACCAACGCAGTTACCCGGGCAATGGTCGCGGAGACCAGCGTCGAGGCTCGGCAGTTGATCTTGCCACTGTTCGTGGTTGAGGGGGTTGCCGAGCCTCGGCCGATTCGCGCAATGCCTGGCGTGGTCCAGCACAGCCTGGACAGCTTGCGCAAGGCTGCGGTCGAGGCTGCCGACGCAGGTCTGGCCGGCGTGATGATCTTCGGTATTCCTGAGCACAAAGACGCGGTGGGTTCGGCCGCACTCCAGGACTCCGCGATTCTGAACGTTGCCCTGCGCGCGGTGCGCGAGGAGGTGGGCAACGACTGCCTGGTGATGTCGGACGTCTGCCTGGACGAGTACACCGATCACGGCCACTGTGGGGTACTCACCGCCTCAGGCGTGGTCGACAACGACGCCACCGTTGAGATCTACGCCAAGATGGCCGTGCTGCACGCTGCGGCCGGCGCGCATGCGGTCGCTCCCAGCGGCATGATGGACGGCCAGGTAGGCGCAATCCGGTCTGCCCTTGACGGAGTCGGAGCAACCGACGTTGCGATTCTGGCCTACGGGGCGAAGTACGCCTCGGCGTTCTACGGCCCGTTCCGGGAAGCAGTCGCTTCCTCGCTTCAGGGAGACCGAAAGACCTATCAGCAGGATCCGGCCAACGTCCGGGAGGCGCTGCGCGAGGTAGCGCTCGACGTCGCCGAGGGAGCCGATGTCGTGATGGTCAAACCGGCGCTCGGCTATCTGGACGTGCTTCGGGCGGTACGGGAGTCGGTCGACATTCCGGTCGCGGCGTACAACGTTTCGGGTGAGTACTCCATGATCGAGGCCGCCGCGAAACAAGGCTGGATCAACCGCGACGCCGCCATCACGGAGACGCTCACCTCCATCCGCCGAGCCGGGGCCGATGTGATCTTGACCTACTGGGCCCTGGAGTTCGCACAGTCGCTGTGCGACGAAAAGCATGGAGAGCGCAAGCGCTCACGGCTTGTTGGTTCCGTCGAACCAAGCCCTCCTTCGTCGGAGCGGTTCGACGGTCCGACCTCGTCGGAGTCCCATAGCAAGTGGCAGTGAGCATGGACGCAAAGTCGGCGGCAGCCTTCGCACGCGCCCAGTCGGTGATACCCGGTGGGGTGAATTCCCCGGTCCGTGCCTTCCGTTCGGTCGGCGGCACCCCGCGCTTCATCGACCGCGCACGCGGGCCCTATCTCTACGACGTCGACGGCAATGAGCTTGTCGACCTGGTCTGCTCCTGGGGCCCAATGCTCCTCGGCCATGCCCACCCCGAGGTCTTGGCGGCGGTCGCTCAGGCTGCATCTGCCGGCACCTCATACGGTGCGCCGACTTTGGCTGAAGTTGATCTTGCCGAAGAAATCATCGATCGAACGCCGGTCGGGCAGGTGAGGCTGGTGAGCTCGGGCACCGAGGCGACCATGTCCGTGCTACGGCTGGCCCGCGGCATAACTGGCCGGAACAAGATCATCAAGTTTGCCGGCTGCTACCACGGGCACGTCGACGCGCTGCTGGCCGCCGCTGGTTCCGGAGTGGCGACGCTTGGTATTCCCGGCACGCCTGGTGTCACGGCTGCGACAGCCGCTGACACTATTGTGCTCAGCTACAACGACCGCCCAGCTGTCCGAAATGCATTTGCCGCAGAAGGTGATCAGATCGCGGCGGTGATCACCGAGGCGGCGCCGGGCAATATGGGAGTGGTCCCGCCCGGAGTCGAGGGCGGCACCGGCTTCAACGCCTTTCTGGCCGAAGTCTCCCGCGCGCACGGTGCCCTGTTCATCTCCGATGAGGTGATGACCGGCTTTCGGGTCAGCCGGTCCGGGCAGTACGGCCTCGATGGCGTGGAGCCGGATCTGATGACTTTCGGCAAGGTGATGGGCGGCGGCTTTCCGGCGGCAGCCTTCGGCGGCAGAGCGGATCTGATGCAGCACCTGGCTCCGGTGGGTTCGGTCTACCAGGCCGGCACGCTGTCCGGCAATCCGGTCGCCACTGCCGCGGGCCTGGCAACCCTCCGCCTTGCGACCGACGAGGTCTATGCCTGCGTCGACCGGATCTCCGATCAGTTGCGCGGCGAGGCCACCGCAGCCTTGTCTGCCGCCGGCGTCCCGCATGTGGTCCAGAACGCCGGGAACTTGTTCAGCGTTTTCTTCGTGCCGCAGGGCGTGACGGCCGTACCGGACTACGCCACCGCCGGAACCCAGTCAACGATGGCCTACGCCGCGTTCTTCCACGCCATGCTCGAGTCCGGCGTCTACCTGCCGCCCAGCTCTTTCGAGGCATGGTTTTTGTCCGCGGCGCATGATGATGGTGCCATGAATCGGATCGTCGCGGCGCTGCCGGCTGCCGCCAGCGCTGCTGCAAAGGTCTGATCGATGCCCCCGCAGAAGACCGTCCTTCATCTGGTCCGCCACGGTGAGGTTTTCAACCCGGCGGGACTTCTCTACGGCCGACTGCCGGACTACCACCTCTCTGACGTTGGCCGGGAGATGGCCGAACGGGTGGCTCGTGAGCTGGCGGAGCGCGATGTCGTGCACCTCCGATGCTCGCCGCTGGAACGAGCACAGGAGACAATGGCGCCGCTGGCCGAAGCGCTCGGCCTGCCGGTAGTTATCGACGACAGCCTGCTGGAAGCGGCGAATTACTTGGAGGGCCTGAAGGTCTCCTTCCCCAGCACTTTACGGACGCCGAAGAACTGGCGCCACTTTCGCAACCCCCTGACCCCGAGCTGGGGTGAACCGTACAAGGCGATCGTCGCCCGAATGCGGGCGGCCATGAAGGATGCGCGCGAGGCCGCATCGGGGCACGAGGCGGTGATCGTGTCCCACCAGCTGCCCATTTGGATGGCACGCTGCGATGCCGAGGGCCGACGGCTGATTCATGACCCCCGCCGCCGGGATTGCTCGTTGGCGAGCATCACATCGTTTTCCTACCTCGATGGCCGGGTGAGCTTGGTGATCTACCGGGAACCGGTAGCGGACTTGCTGCGCGGCCCCGCGAAGAACGTCGCGGGCGCCTGAATGCTTCTGCCGAAAGGGGTGACAGGCGAGAAGGGACTGGGTCGCCAGTCATTTGTCTACGGCCGCTTTCTGGCTGGGCTGGTTGCTTCGGCAAGCATGCTGCTGACCGGGTGCACCGCTACCAGCGGGGACGAGCCGAGCCGTGGCTCCGCCCAGGCGGGCTACCCGCAGAGCGAGCGCAATCTCACTCGCATTGCGCCAGAGCAACGCAAGCTCCTGCCGGAGATCTCCGGTCAAGCGCTTGGTGCGGAGAGCATGCTGTCCAGCCGCAACTACCCCGGCAAGGTGGTCGTGATCAACGTCTGGGGATCCTGGTGCGCTCCCTGCCGCAGCGAGGCTCCCGAGCTGCAGGCCGCCAGCGAGGAGACCAAAGACGCTGCACAATTCCTCGGCATAACCAGCAAGGATTACGATCCTGCGCCTGCGCTGGCGTTCACCCGCGCGTTCTCGATCACCTACCCGTCGATCTTCGACCCAACGGGAAGAGTACTGCTGGACTTCGCCGGCGTTCTGCCACCCAGTGCCATCCCGTCGACCATGATCGTCGACAGCGATGGCCGGTTGGCCGCCCGAGTGCTCGGCCCGATCAGTAGGACGACCCTGGTCGACATGATCAACGATGTCGCGAACGGCAGATAGATGTTCCCGATGGATCTCGGCAGCTGGGCCGAGAGCGCTGTCGGCGGATCGATGGCACTCGCGCTGCCGGTGGCATTGCTGGCTGGACTAGTGTCGTTCTTCTCCCCCTGCGTGGTGCCGCTGTTACCCGGTTACCTTTCCTACGCCACCGGTCTGGCCGCAGCCGAGGTGGTCGAGGGGAGCAGCCGAAAGGGCCGAATGCTGCTCGGCACTAGCGGGTTCGTGCTGGGCTTCGCGGTCATCTTCGTGGTCAGCGGGGTGGTGGCCGGATCCATGGGACGCGCCCTGTTCGAGTATCGGACGGCGATCAGCAGGGTGCTCGGCGTGGTGATCATCCTGCTGGGCTTGATCTTCGCGGGCGTCCTCCGGATCGGCCAGCGAGATCTTCGGTCGCATCGCGTGCCCGCGGTCGGTGTGGCAGCGGCGCCCCTTGTCGGCATGGTATTTGCGCTCGGCTGGACGCCGTGCATCTCACCGACCCTGGGGGTGGTCGTCAATCTGGGCTTCAACGAGGGGACCGCGGCCCGCGGAGGGTTGCTCGGCTTTGTCTACGCCCTCGGACTGGGTATTCCGTTCATCCTGGCTGGGTTAGCGTTCAGCCGAATGTCTCGCGCTGTCGGATTCCTCCGCCAGCGCCAACAGTTGATCATGCGAATCGGCGGGTTCTTGATGGTCGGGGTCGGACTGATGCTCGTCACCGGTGCCTGGGACTGGCTCACCGGCGTTCTGCGGCAGTGGGCGTCGTCGTTCGAGACGGCGATCTGATGACCGACACCCAAACCCGCGACCGGCAGCCGGCGGCTGCCGAGGCTGAGAATCGCCCTGACCTGCCGGCTCTCGGGCCCCGCGGAGCGGTCCGGTTCGTGTGGACTCAGCTGACTTCGATGCGAACCGCCCTCCTGCTGCTGTTCGCTCTGGCGCTGGCCGCAATTCCAGGTTCGCTGATCCCGCAGCGCAAGGTCTCCCCAATCGGGGTATCGGATTTTCTTCAGAACCATCCGGTCCTCGGACCGATCTACGACAAGATCGGCATGTTCAACGTCTACAGCTCGCCATGGTTCTCGGCGATCTATCTGCTGCTCCTCCTGTCGCTGGTCGGCTGCATCATTCCACGCGTTGGGGTGTATGCGAGAGCCTTACGGGCGCTGCCGCCAGCTACGCCACGGAATCTGAGCCGGTTGCCGGCATACGCCAAGGCCGACGTGACTGAGCCCGCCGGTCTGCTCGAGGAAGCTGCCGAGCGTCTGCGGCGGCAGCGCTACCGGGTCGATCTTCGCGAGGGCTCGGTGGCGGCAGAACGGGGGTATCTGCGGGAAGCCGGAAACCTGCTGTTCCACTTGAGCCTGGTGTTCCTGCTCCTCGGTGTGGCGATCGGCAGCCTGTTCGGATTCCGGGGCACGAGCGTGGTCGTCATCGGCCAAGGGTTTGCCAACAACCTCACCCAGTACGACGACTTCTCCGCTGGTGCATCATTTCAAGATTCCGACCTGCGACCGTTCAGCGTAACGGTGAAGGACTTCCGGGTGAAGTTCGAGACGGGCAGTGTCCAGCGGGGCGCTGCTCGGCTGTTCTCCGCCACTGTCGACGTGGTCGACCGACCGGGTGCGACACCGCGATCGGCAACTCTCGAAGTGAACAAGCCGCTGCGGATTGGCGGCACGAAGGTCCATCTCATCGGTCATGGCTATGCGCCGAGGGTGACGGTCAAGGATGGCAGCGGCAATGTGGCCTACTCAGGTCCGGTGGTCTTCCTGCCGCAGGACGGCAACTTCACCTCAGCCGGCGCGATCAAGGCCCCCGACGCCCGGCCTGAACGCCTGGCGTTCCAGGGTTTCTTCCTGCCGACGGCCCTGCTCGACGAACAGGGACCCCGATCAGTCTTTCCCGATGCGTTGAACCCGGCATTGTTCCTTAATGCCTGGTATGGGCCGCCCAAGGTCGAGACGGGTGTTCCGGAGAACGTCTACTCGCTGGACACTGCCGGTCTGACCCAGTTCAAGGACGAAACCGGCGATCCGCTCAGGTACGCGCTGCAAACCGGCGATGTGATCGAACTGCCCGACGGCAAGGGGTCGATCCAGCTCGATGGCTGGGTGCGCTGGGTAAAGCTCCAGATCGGCGAGACGCCTGGCCTGATCATTACCCTCACCGCCCTCGCCGCGGCCGTGCTCGGACTCTGCCTGTCGCTGTTCGTGCGCCCGCGCAGGGTCTGGATCAAGGTCCGTGCGGAGGCGGCTGGCGCTATCGTGGAGGTCGGTGGGCTGGACCGTGCGGACGCGCGGGCTGGGCTGACCGGGGATGTCGCGGAGCTGGCGGCGGGGCTTTCAGGAGCGGGATCAGCGTCGAATGGATCGGCCGTGGAATCGAAGGATCGGGGCCAGACATGAACCTTGAGTACTACTCGAATCTGGCCTTTGTCACCTCGGTCGTGCTCTATGCGCTAGCGATGTTCGCACACGCGGCCGAATGGGCTGCTGCTCGCAAGGTGGATGTTGCGACTCCCTCCCCGCGGGTTTCCGAACCGGCTTTGGCAGCGGCCGGCTCAGTCGCAGGCCGGGCGGGGAGCGCCGCGGATCGGGCGTTCGAGTCGGCGGCCGCGGAGGGCATGTTACGCACCAGGATCGAAATTTTCGGTCGAGTGGGAATCACCTTGACCCTGATCGGCTTCGGGCTCAGTGTGAGCGGCGTCGCGTTGCGCGGGCTGGCCGCGGATCGTGCGCCGTGGGGAAACATGTTCGAGTTCACCACGACAGCCATGGTCTTGATCGTCGGTGCCTATTTGATCATGGTGTGGCGGCTGGGCCTGCGCTGGCTGGGGTTGCCGGTGACCCTGTTGGCCACAATCGGCAATGGATTGGCGGTCACCGTGTTCTATGTGGCAGTGGCGCCGCTGGTCCCAGCGTTGCATTCGGTGTGGTTCCTGATCCACATCGTTGCCGCCGCCATCGCCGGTGCCGCCTTCAACGTCGGCGGCCTGCTCGCAATCCTCTACTTGGTCAAGAAGAGGGCCGAGGAGCGGGGGACGGTTCGCGGGTACCTTGCGTGGCTGCCGACCAGTCGGCGGATGGACGTGCTTAGCTATCGCTTCCACGCCTTCGCCTTCCCGCTCTGGACCTTCGCCGTGGCCGCGGGCGCGATCTGGGCCGAATACGCCTGGGGCCGGTATTGGGGCTGGGATCCCAAAGAGACCTGGGCCCTGGTGACCTGGGTGATCTATGCCTGCTACCTCCATGCCCGTTCGACGGCCGGTTGGCGGGGCACGCGTACCGCTGTCATCGCCATCGTCGGGCTCGCATCGTTCTGGTTCAACTTCATCGGCATCAACCTGCTCGTCAGCGGCCTGCACTCCTACGCCGGCGTCTAGCCGATCGGGAGCCGAGCAGGTGCACCCGGTCGCCGAGCAGTTGGCTGCTGTGGCGAATCCCGACTACGCCGAGGCCATGGCCCGCTACTTTCAAGTCAGACTCGGCGGCTATGGCGAAGGCGATGTCTTCATCGGGATTCGGCTCCGAGACCTGCGTGCCGTCGCCAAGCCGTACGCCAAGATCAGCTATCGGAGCGAGGACTGGCTGCCACTGATCCAGAGCAAGGTCCATGAACATCGCCAGCTGGCGCTGTTGATCATGGCCGCGCGTGCCCAGCGCGGCACCGAGGCGGAACGGAGCAAGATATACCACGACTACCTGGCGCAGGCGCTAGGCCAACTGGGCGAGATTCGCGCGTAAAACGAGTCCATACGGGTGTTCTGAGCAGACGCATAACGCTCTAATCCAGGATAGAGTGCCGGTGTGGTTGAACTCGGGGAACTGCTGGGCTCCTGGCAGTTGAACATGCGAGCGTCAAGAATGTCGCCGCGCACCGTCAAGTCTTACGGCGATGGGGTTCGTGCCTACCTGCGATGGTGCGAGGCCAACGACAGGCCCGCCCAGTTGGACCGACGACAGGTGCGCGAGTTCATCGACGGGTTGCTAGCCGCTGGCTCTAGCCCGGCAACGGCGAACCTCCGTCATTTGGCCGTGCGCCGCTTCTCGGTGTGGCTGACCGAGGAATGCGAGCAGGATCACGATCCACTGCTCGGCCTGAAGGCGCCCAAGCTGGACAAGCCGGTGGTTGAGCCGCTGACCGACGATCAACTGCGGGCGATGATCAAGGCATGCCGTGGGTCGGAGCTGCGCGACAGACGCGACGAAGCCGTGCTCCGGCTGATGTTCACCACCGGGATTCGGGCCGGGGAGGTCGTGGCCCTTACGGTTGCTGATCTTGACCTGCGGAGTGACCCGGCTACTGCGGTGATTCGCCGCGGCAAGGGCGGTAAGGGCCGGGTGATCCCGATCCCGATAGAGGCAGCGGCCGCCGTGGACAGGTACTTGCGTGCTCGAAGGTGGCACCGGTTGGCGTCCAGCTCTGCGCTGTGGCTGGGTGATCGCGGCCAGGGGTTCGGATACGACGCACTCCATCAGGCGCTCGGGATGCGCGCCCAGATGGCCGGGGTCGTGGGCTTTCACCCACACCGGCTGCGTCATACAGCTGCTCACAGGTGGCTTGCTAAGGGTGGTTCTGAGGGCGGTTTGATGACGATTGCAGGGTGGACGAGGCCGGACATGTTGATGCGGTACACGAAGGCTCAGGCCTCTGCACGGGCCGCAGAGGAGGCGTTACGGCTGAACCTGGGGGAGCTATGACAGACAGTTCAGCAGAGGGTTACTTGGTAGTCTCTCGGGACGTCGATTCGGCGCACGACGACCCGTTCAAGCTGGTAGATGTCTACTCGCTTATGGAACCGGCCTCCGAGTTCTTGGAGAGGATTGCGAACGCTCCTCGGACCCCGAAGACGCGGGTCCTGGAAGATGACTTTGCCCGTGCCGCTGCCGAGACGCTCCGAGCTGAAAGAGAGCATTTGAGACCCGACACCCGGCGAGGGTGCGATTGTTCCGGCCGCGGCCGCCAGACGTCGCTGGTGATTGTCTACGCGAAATCGGACGGTTCGCGGTGGTTATGGCAGAAGGGTTACCGAATCCCTAACGAGGCCAAGGGTTCGACGGCTCATCTGCATGAAGCCGATAAGGCTTGGCCTCTGGGCGCATCTGGCGCCAGCGTCACCTATTGCCAACACTGCGGTAGGTATTGGGCCGTGTTGAGGGACGGCACCGCGTTTCGGATGGTCAAAGTGGCTCACCGGCACGGTGTGATGGTTCAGCCCTGAAAGCCTCATGCCCTAGACTTGGTGCACAAGGCCTGCCAGCTTTAGGCGCAAGACCTTCGCGGAGATTGGCACCGGAAGGCGATAGTTCCGAGGAGTTATCGCCGTGCCGTCCGCACCATCTGAGCGGCAACTTGCTGCACGTATCGCGGCCCATGAAGGTTGGGCTCTAACCGAGGACCGAACCGCACGCACCGCACCGGGCCGTGCTGCGTTCGCCGCCAAGTTCTTGGCTGAAGCCGGTGGCGACCCTATTCGCGCTGAGCACCTGAGGCGGGCGCACTATCTGAGGCTGGCATTGAAGAGCGCGCAGGCTCGCCGCCGAATCAGGGAACTCACTACTGAGGCCGCTGCCGCTGAGGTTGAGCTGCGCGAGTTCGGCGGTGAGCTATGAAGATGCTGGCCGGAGATAGAAGCAGGCTCGGCCTGGGAACCGAGCCCGCATCAAAGAACTTCAGCGATTCCAGTGTAGTCGAGACCATCGCTGTGCAGCTGCGCCGTAGGCGGGCCGCTTCATACCGGTTGCCACCGTTGGCTGATGGCCGCCGTGACCCATTGGACCCGGTTAGGCGGTCGGGCCGATGAAGGTCAATGCCGATTCGATTGCCCGCGACTTCCGCGACGGCTACGGCTGGTGCACTGTGTGTCCGGCAGAACCAGGTGAGCAACACCGGCGTGACTGCAAGGCCTTGGCCTATCTGCCTCCGCCGTCCACGGGTCGCGTGCCTGTACCTGCCAAACCCCTCATGGTCAACGGGCACCGACCGTTCCGCGAGTTGCCCCCACCGGCCCTTCCAAAGTCCGACCCTGCGCCCGGGGACTCACTGCTGGCCGGTCTTCGGACTGGCGATTGGCTGGATGCACAGGTGTTTGAGCCCCTCCGGTGGGCGGTGCCTGGTCTGGTCCCTGAAGGCATGTCGCTGCTGATTGGCGGCCCCAAGATTGGCAAGTCCTGGCTGGCCCTGGACATAGCGTTGGCGGTTGCCTCAGGCGGTCGTGCGCTCGGGCATCTGGAAGTCGGCCAGCCCCGCCCAGTGCTACTGCTGGCCCTGGAGGACGGTGACAGGCGACTCCAGGAGCGGATACGCGCCCTGATCCCCGGTGCGCGCATTCCGTCCCTTTTCCACTACATGCCCCGCATCATCCACAACATGCTGCAGGCCACCATTGGAGACTGGCTGAACACCTTGGACACGGGCGCCGGTGACCCGCTGGTCATCTTGGACACCCTGGGCAAGGTCATGCCGGATGCTCGTCCCGGTCAGTCGCCCTATCAACGTGACTACAAGGTGTCCGGCCACCTCAAGCAGATATGCGACACCCGGCCGGGCATGGCGCTGCTGGTGCTGCATCACGACCGCAAGGCGCAAGCAGAGGACTTCGTGGACAGCGTTTCGGGCACCAACGGTATAGCTGGCGCCGCTGACACCATCGTGGTGCTGTCCCGGAAGAGGACCGAGCAAACCGGCCTGCTCCAGGTAACCGGCCGCGACGTGGTCGAACGTGAGTATGCGGTGACCGTCTCCAGTGGCCGCTGGCGGCTGGCAGGCGAATCCCTTGACGATGCTGCGGAAGCAGCCGAAACCGTTCGAGCTACGGCGAACCTCGGTGACCGGCAGGCCGAAATCTTCTGGTTCGTCCAAGGCCATCCCGACGGAGTCCGGGCTGGCGATGTGGCGAAGGCCATGGGCATGCGTTCCAAGGAAGCCGGTGTTTACCTCGGGCGGCTCTTGGAGGCTGGCAAGGTCCGAAGACCTGAACGGGGTCTCTATACCCCTGTTGTAAGTGTTGTCTCTGTTGGATCTGGAGAGGGCGAAAGCCCAGAAGACAACAGTTCCAACACATCCAACAAGACCTCAGCGTGCGCAGTTTGCAGGTTCCCGCTTGACCCTGCACTCACCGTCGTCGGTGAAAACACCCACCCGAATTGTGACCCCTCCAGTGCGTCATGACTAACCTCCGAGCGCTTGCCCGAGCCAACCAACAAGAAGGAAGACGGCATGAACCAAGATCACGAAGACCGCCTGCGAGCCAGCTTGGCCTTCCTCAAGTGTCTTGCCGTCGGTGACAAGGAAGGCCAAGCCGCAATCGCCAACTTCGCTGACCTGGCCCAGCTGGCCGAAGACCTGGGCTTACTAGCGGTCGGCTTCATCGGGCTTGTTAACGACCAACCCGCCGACCACATCGACAAGATGTTCAAAGCCGCAGACGTAGCGGGCGGTCTGTCATGAAGTCGCGGCGAAATCGACCTCATGTCACTGGAAATGGTGTCCCTTTTCTGAGGCGGTCGAGTTTTTCAGGGGCTACAAATGTGGACCCGCCTCTCATTCTTTCGCTCGTCAACGCTTGGTGCTCAGACCCCTTTTTGCCCCTGGAGGACCGGCCAAGATGACTGCTGAAGCTGTCCCGGCTGGCCTGGCTGAACCTGGGCAAAAGCTGTGGAAATCGGTCGTTAGTCGCTACATCCTGACTCCGGCCGAGCTGACCATGCTGGCTGAGGCTTGCCGTACGGCCGATGAGCTGACCCGGCTGGAGCAGGCGTTGCGCGAGCTGCCAGAGCTGACGGTGCCGGGGTCTATGGGACAGCCACGCGCACATCCGCTGCTGCAAGAGGTCCGTAACCATCGGCTGCTGCTCGAGCGGCTGACCTCTGCTCTCAATCTGCCGGATGACTTCCAGGAGGTTGGTCTGCGGCCGGGTCAGCGGCATGCCAGGACGGCCGCTCTAGCTCGCTGGGGAAGGAGGGGCGATGGCGATGCATCGGAGGCCGCCGAGCGCCAAGCCACCGGCTGAGCTGGTGACGTTCGACCCTGAGGATTGGCCGCACGGCCCTGGCGAGCCTGCCGATGTGACGTGGTACCCGAGCTTCCAGCGGTGGTGTGAGGCCCGTAGGGCTTGGCTTGCGGAACACCCGGAGTCGGATGCACTGGGTGATGTTGTGGACCTGCTCAACGGCGAGATTCAGGTGCAGCTGGATTGGATGACCCGGCACCCGTTCGAGCGGATAGGCGCTGTGGCTGCCACCTGTCACGTGATTACCGAGGGTGTGGTTGACCCGGTGACCAGGGTGCTGCGTGGCCGCCTGTGGGATGAGCACCACATCCCTGCTGGCGAGGTCGGGGTCAGGTATTGCGATTGGGATTCGCTCGGCGCCGGCCGGCGCCGAGCAGTGGAAGAGAGGAAGAGATGACAGAAGGAGTGCTGATTGAAACCGGCGTGGCTGTCGAGGAAGTGGCCGCGACGCTCGGGAGTTCGGCTGATGCGGTGACCGCGGAGGCGCGCCGTTTGGGTCTATTCGTTGGCCACCTTTGGGATGGCCGTTCGGCGTTGAGCACGGTGGATGCGGCGCAGCTGGTCGATGGTTCGGCCGCGAAGACCCATGCCGAAAACGAGGTGAACCATGATTACCAGGTCCGTCACGAGCAATGGCTGCGTGATAGGGAAGCCGAGCGGCTGCGGGTGTTTCAAGAGGGCTGGGCTGATGCGGTTCGTGCCGGTCTGAACGCCGGGTCTGCTGCCGATAGGGGTCATGCGGCCGCACGGGAAGCGCTGGCCCGTTGGGACAGGCAGAACCCTGAGCCAAAGCCCCGTTCTGTGGATTCCGGGCTGAAGCAGCTGATCAAGAAGGTTCTGGAGGGTACGAGGTGAGTAGCAAAGTCGAGTATGGCGTCCGGGGTCTCCGGAGTAGCGGTGTCTATCCGGTCGAGTGGGGCGTGCCACGTGGAGACCCGCTGTCCGAGGAACGGTTGGAGTGGGTGAAGGCGCGGGTGCAAGCTCACAACCGGCTCAAACCGTTGCGGCAGTTGGTGCAAAGACAGCAGGAGATGAGCAGGTTGCTAGGAGGTGAAAATGCCTAAGCGTGGTGGATTCAGTTCGCCGCGGCCGGTCAGGACGAATCCGCCGCCAGCTAACTAGTCCGGGCAAGTGGCGGCCGCCGCCCTCGAATCCGCAGTGGGTGCCGCTCCGGCCGTCGCCGAAGAAGTCCTGAGGTCCTGGCTGACTGGTCCGGCTCGCGGTGTGTTATGGGCCGCCACTGTCTGAAATTCGGATACTGGCGGGAATCCCGCCACTGTTAACCAAGTTAATACTGGCGGCCGTCACCACCATGCACTGTTGTGGTGGCCGCGAGCGGGCTGGGACGGCGGAGCGAGTGGCACCGCTCGCGTCCTTCCCAGCGCGTCTGAGCCGGGAGCACAGTTTGAGCCTGGCCAAACCCTGGAAGTGCCGTCTTCGCCTGCACGATTGGGACGATCGGGAGAACCCAGAAACCCATGAGCACTACGAGGTGTGCCTGCGCTGTAATGCTTATCGTGAAAGAGTCCACCGTGCTGCACAGGTGCGGGTGCAGCAGGCGCTGGCGGGAGTTCTATAAGCAGCTAGCGCGGCGGCAGGTCTGCGGGCTGCGTCAGCCGCTATGTACGGCTGCGCCGCACATCGGGCCCCGGCGCTGCCGCAGTGCCAGGGCTGGTGAAGTATCTCCTCCGTCGACCGATGGCGACAGCCTTCCGCCAGCTGATCTGCGACAATGGTCAGTTTCAGCCAGTCCTACGTTCCTTCGGGTGGCTCGCTCTGGCCCAAGTGTTTGACGACGAACGCTGCGAGGCTCTCTTGAGACGGCTGTCCCCAGCCGATGCAGAAGGGATGTCCGGCTGGATCTGCATACACGTGGTTACCCTCGGCGGCATCGAAACCGGGACCCTCCTGGAGCACCCGGGTATGCAGGACTGGGCCTCACTATGTCTGGGGTTCCCTTCGGCGCCCGTTATCCGGCCGATTCTTGGCCCAAGGTTTGATGGTCGCGGGTCGCCCCAGGTTAGTTGAGCCGTACCGCTGCTCGTCGGTTGCCCGGCGTTTGGAACTTGGGCGGAAGCGGTTCCGGGCGGACTCGGCTCACACTTAGCCGCAAGTTAAGCAACGGTCTGGGGATTAGATCTGGCAGAGTCCCCTCATGGCTCGCACCTATTGGTTGGACTTATTCACGATCGAGACCTGGCAGGAATTCCTCGACCAGAGTCGTACGGTTTCTGGCTTCAGCGAAGCCCGCCTCACCACCGTGAAGCGGATGAAGCCGGGTGACTATCTCCTCTGCTACGTCACGCGAATCTCGCGATGGGTAGGCGTCTTGGAGGTCACCGGCGAGGCTTATTTCGATGAGTCGCCGATCTGGACGTCGCAGACTTTCCCTAGCCGTATCCCTGTTCGGACCGTGATTGCGCTCGACCCGCAGTACGGAGTTCCCGTGCTGGACATGCGCCAGGAGTTGACCGTCTTCCAAAACCTGAGCAACCCGAATCTGTGGAGCGGGCCTTTTCGCGGTTCTCCAGCTAAGTGGAAGGCATCGGATGGCGAGGCTGTCATGGCAGCTCTACGTCAGGCTGAAGCGAACCCAATTGCAAGACCCCTGGGCAGGCTTAGCAAGACAAAGTCAGATCCGGCCAACGTCGTTGCGGTGCAGGATGATGTGGTAGTTGTGCCCGGTAGCGACGACAACGACGCTCAGGAGGCGCCCGACTCGGAGGGCACCAAGCACACCGAAATCCAGTACCTCCTGATGAGGCTGGGTGCCGACATGGGGTTTGATGTGCACCTTGCCAGCAATGACGCCAGCCGTCAGTGGAAGGGCCAGCGCCTGGGTGATCTGCCACGGCGTAGTGAGCAGCTACCGCAGCAGTTCGACCCAGCCACGAACAGAACGATCGAGCTGATTGATCTGCTATGGCTCCAAGGCAACGCCATCGTGGCGGCTTTCGAGATAGAGAGCACGACATCCATATACTCCGGGCTGTTGAGAATGAGCGATCTGCTGGCAATGCAGCCCAACATCGCGATACCGCTGTTCTTGGTCGCTCCTGAGGATCGCCGCAGCAA
>Ga0126313_10000269_pt1 | contig 23916 bp, 19 predicted proteins | sample Plot105A_FD_89954 | JGI IMG/M metagenome (GOLD analysis project Ga0126313, IMG submission 89954) | Serpentine soil microbial communities from UC McLaughlin Reserve, CA, USA - Plot105A | ecosystem: Environmental > Terrestrial > Soil > Grasslands | place: USA: UC McLaughlin Reserve, Lake County...
CGGCGACGTGCAGTCCGACACCGTCGCGCAGGGCTTCGGCTCGCTCGGCCTGATGACGAGCGTGCTGATGACCCCGGACGGCAGAACCGTCGAGGCGGAGGCCGCGCACGGCACCGTCACGCGCCACTACCGCCAGCACCAGCAGGGCAAGCCGACCTCGACGAACCCGATCGCGTCGATCTTCGCTTGGACGCGCGGCCTCGGCTACCGCGGGCGGATGGACGACACACCCGAGGTCACGGCCTTCGCCGAGACCTTGGAGCGCGTGTGCGTTGAGACGGTGGAGCGCGGCCAGATGACGAAGGACCTCGCGCTGCTGGTCGGTCCCGAGCAGCCGTTCCTGACAACGCAGGATTTCCTCGCCGCAATCGACGAGAACCTGAAGGCAGCGATCGGCTGAGCGTCGACCTGCGTCCGCGCGGCGCGCAAGGTGGTTGACTGTCGGTATGGCAGTCGCGCCGCCACGCGCGTCGCACACGACGCACGCCGTCACGAACCAGCCGCCTCCGCTGGAGGGGCTGAACCTGTTCGAGCAGAACCGTCCGCTCGTCGAGGCGCTCGAGCGCGAGGGCGCCGGCTGGGGCGCGGAGAACGCGTCGGCCGTCGGAGAGCTGGCCGGCGGCGAGGGGATCCGCCTCGGCTTCGAGGCGAACGAGAACCCGCCGAGACTGAAGACGCACGACCGCTTCGGCAACCGCGTCGACCAGGTCGAGTTCCATCCGTCGTGGCATCAGCTGATGGAGAGCTCCGTCACGCATGCGGCGCACGCGCTGCCGTGGACGGCCGACCGCCCCGGCGCGCACGCGGTTCGCACGGCGATGTCGCTCACCGGCGGCCAGGTCGAGGCCGGCCACGGCTGCCCGATCACGATGACGTTCGCCGCGATTCCGGCCCTGCGCGCGCAGCCCGACGTGCTGGCCGTCTGGGAGCCGCGGCTGACGTCGACGCAGTACGACCCGCGCGACGTGCCGGCCGACGAGAAGGCGGGCGCGCTGTGCGGCATGGGCATGACGGAGAAGCAGGGTGGCTCGGACGTGCGAACCAACGAGACGATCGCGACGCCGATCGGCGACGGCGGTCCAGGCGGCGAGTACGAGTTGTTCGGGCACAAGTGGTTTACGTCCGCGCCGATGTGCGACCTGTTCCTCGTGCTCGCCCAGATCGAGGGGGCGGGGATCTCCTGCTTCGCGATGCCGCGCTGGCGTCCGGACGGCGAGCGCAATGGCTTCGAGCTCCAGCGCTTGAAGGACAAGCTCGGCAACCGCTCAAACGCGTCGTCGGAGATTGAGTTCCGCGGCGCGTGGGCGCAGCTCATCGGCGAGCCGGGGCGCGGCGTCCCGACGATCATCGAGATGGTCAACCACACGCGGCTCGACTGCGTCTCCGGCTCGGCTGCCGGGATGCGCTGGGCCGTCTCGCTCGCGACGCATCACGCCGCCTACCGCAGCGCGTTCGGCAAGCTGCTGATCGAGCAGCCGTTGATGACGAACGTGCTCGCCGACCTGTGCGTCGAGTCGGAGGCCGCAACGCTGTCGGCGATGCGGCTGGCACGCGCGTACGACGAGGACGATCACGCCTTCAAGCGGATCGCGACGGCCGTCCTGAAGTACTGGGTCTGCAAGCGCACCGCCCCGCACGCGGCGGAGGCGCTGGAGGTACTCGGCGGGAACGGCTACGTCGAGGAGTCCGGCCTGCCGCGGCTCTACCGAGAGGCGCCACTGAACTCCGTCTGGGAGGGCTCCGGGAACGTGATGTGCCTCGACGTGCTGCGCGCGCTGCTGAAGGAGCCCGAGGCCGCGCCGGCGCTGTTCGCGGAGCTGGAGGAGACAGCCGGAGCGGACCCGCGGTTGGACGCCCACGTTGATCGGCTGCGCGCGGATTTGACCGACTTCGCCGACATCGAGCTGCGCGCACGGCGTGTGGTGGAGGCGATGGCGTTGGCGCTGCAGGGCTCGTTGATCGTGCGCTACGCCCCGCCTGCGGTCGCGGAGGCCTTCTGTGCCTCACGGTTGGCCGGCGATGGCGGCTACGCGTTTGGCACGCTGCCGTCCGGGATCGACTTCGGGGCGATTGTGGAGCGGCATCGGCCGTTGCTGTAGCGGCAGCGCTCCGCTCGGGCGCGGCCGGTGCGCGGTGGCGCGCTCGTGGGCATCGAGGGGAAAGGAGCAGTTGCGCCGCCGTCCCTGCGCTCCTTCTGCACGATCCGCGCGTCCGCCTGCGCAGTTCCCGACGCCTCGCCAGACCACTGCACCTTTACGACCCCTAGGGGGTAGCAAAGGTGCATTCGTATTTCCGGTGCAGTGGTGGACCGGGGATTGGCGGCACGGGGCACGGAGCACGGCGCGCGCCGGACGAAGCTGACCGCGAGGCGCCACGAGCGCCTGGGCACAGCAACCGCCGCACTCCCCCCCTCGCTGCCCACAGTCCACGCCTGACCGCCGACTCGAGCCGAGCGGAGCGCCAGAAGCTACGAGTCGAGCCCGTAGATCGGCCCCAGCTTCCCGCGCAGGTACGCCAGAAACGGCTCCACCGCAATCGGCCCACCAACCACCCGCGCAACCAGCTCGCGCGGCGGATACGTCCGCCCGTACCGGTGCACGTGCTCACCGAGCCACGCGCGCAGCCCGGACCCGTCGCCGGCGGCGAGGGCGGCATCGAGGTCGGGGAGGTCGCGACGTGCACGCTCCCACAGCTGCGCCCCGATCAGGTTGCCGAGCGCGTAGGTCGCGAAGTAGCCGATGTCCCCGCCCGACCAATGGACGTCCTGCAGGACGCCCTCGGCGTCGGACGGCACGTCGACGCCGAGGTACTCCTTCATGCGCGCGTTCCACGCCTCGGGCAGGTCCTCCAGCGCGACGCTGCCGGAGATCATCGCCCGCTCCAGCTCGAAGCGCAGGATGATGTGCAGGCCGTACGTCGCCTCGTCGGCCTCGACGCGGATCAGCGACGGCTCGACCTTGTTGACCGCGCGGTAGAAGTCCTCGGCGGACACCGAGCCGAAGTGCGTAGGAAAGACCTCGCCCAACTGCGCGTGCAGCCAGCCCGCGAACGGCCGTCCCCGCCCGACGATGTTCTCCCACAGGCGGCTCTGCGACTCGTGCACGCCGAGCGAGACGCCCTCGCCGAGCGGGCCGCGAGCGAGCGCCGGATCGACCTGCGACTCGTACAGACCGTGGCCGAACTCATGGATCGCGCCGTACAGGCCCATCCCGACGTAGGACGGGTCGTAGCGCGTCGTCAGCCGCACGTCGCCCGGGCCGAAGCCGATCGCGAACGGATGCGCGGCCTCGTCCAGCCGCCAACCGTCCGCGCTCCAGCCGAGCCGCTCGACGACGCGGCGCACGAGCGTGTGCTGCCCATCGACGGGGAAGTCGCCGTGCAGCGGGGAGGCATCGACCGCGTCGGTCCGCTCGGCGATCGCCGCGATCAGCGGCACGAGCCCGGCACGCAACTCGCTGAAGAGGACGTCGACCTCAGCGCTCGTCATGCCCTCCTCGTAGTCGTCGAGCAGGACGTCATACGGGTCCTCGAAACCGTCGAAGCACTCGACGTAGCGCAGCTTCAGCTCCACGTTCTTGCGCAGGAACGGCAGGAACGCCGCGAAGTCCGAGCGCTCGCGCGCGTCGACCCACGCGCCGTGCCCGAGCGCACCGGCCCGCGCCAACTCGGCGGCGAGCTCGCTCGGGACGCGCCGTGCCTTCTCCCAATCGCGGCGTGTGACGCGCACGAGTGCCTCGTCGGTCGACCCGGACTCGATCCCACCCGCCTCCGCCGCGTCGAGCAGCCGCCCGATCGCATCGTCGGTGAAGCGCTCGTGCAGGACCTTTCCGAGCGTCCCCAACTGCTCGGCGCGCTGCGGCGCGGCGCGCTCGGGCATCATCGTCTGCTGATCCCAGCCGAGCAAGCCGCCGGCGGCGTTCAGATCGGCGATCTCGGCGAGCCGCTCGCGCAGCTCGGTCAGGGCGTCGCTCATGGGGTCCTCATCGGGTCAGGTGGCCGGATGGTCGAGCGCTGCGAAAGACGTTGCGCGCGCTGTGCGACCATTCCACCATGTTCGGGCGCCCCGGATCGATCCAACTGGCGCGCATCTTCGGCATTCGCGTCGGTGTGGACTTCAGCTGGTTCGTCGTCCTGTTCCTCGTGATCTTCTGGCTCTCGAGCAGCTTTCAGGACACGCTCGGCAGCTCGCAGACCACGGCGTACCTGACAGCGGTCGCCAGCGCCCTGCTGCTGTTCGCCTCGATCGTCGTCCACGAGCTCGGCCACGCGCTCGCTGCACGCCGCCATGGGATCGAGGTCGCCGGCATCACGATCTCCCCACTCGGGGGCTTCGCGCTGATGAGCCGCGAGAGCCGCACCCCGCGTGAGGAGCTGGAGGTCGCCGGCGCCGGGCCGCTCGCGACGCTCGCGATCATCGTCGTGAGTGTGCTCGCCGGCTTCGCGCTCGTCGGACCGGACCGCTTCGTCGACGCGGCACTGCTGGCCTCCGGCGGAGACGTCACGCCGGTGCTGCTGACGATCGGCTTTCTCGTGACGATGAACCTGATCGTCCTCGTCTTCAACCTGATCCCCGCCTACCCGCTCGACGGCGGCCGGATCGTGCGCGCGCTCGTGTGGCGCATGACCAGTGACCGCAACCGCGGCACGCGGGTCGCAGCGCGCCTCGGCCAGGTCTTCTCGATCCTGCTGATCGGCGGCGGCCTGTGGATCACGATCGGGCTCGCGAGCCTGATCGGGATCTGGTTCGTGTTCGTCGGGCTGATGATCGGCGGCGCCGCTCGCGCGCTGCTGGCGCAGACGACGCTCACCGAGCAGCTCGAGGACGTGCGCGTCGGCGACATCATGGACGACGACCCGGTGAGCGTCCCGGAGGAGTTGCCGGCCGCCCAGGCGCTCGACGAGTTCTTCCTGCGCTACCGCTGGCCGTGGTTCCCCGTCGTCGACGCGGCGGGTCGCTTCGTGGGTGTGCTGCGGGAGGAGGGCGCACGCCACGCCGTCGAGGATGGGCGCCCGGTACAGCTCGTGAGAGAGCTGATGGAGGCCGACGAGAGTGGCCGCTGGCGGATCGGCGAGGACCAGTCGCTGCGCACGCTGCTCGATGCCGACGGGCTGCGCACACTCGGCGCGATGATGGTGCTCGATGGCGGCGGCGTACTGCGCGGCGTCGTCACGCTCGGCCGCCTGCGCCGCGCCCTGCGCGCGGCGGTCGGCAGCGGACGGCCGTAGCCACTACGCGTAGAACCAGGCGATCGTGAGGAGCTGGCCGAACAGGCCGAGGGCGAGCACGCTCGAGACGATCGCGACACCGACCGCCCGACCCCAGCGCTCGCCGGCTCCACGCGCACCGAGGGCCAGTAAAACGCCGAGCAACGGCAGCAGCGGCAGCAGATAGCGCCCCTGTACGACTGCGATCAAATTGCGGCGCAGATCGGCCGACAGACCGACGAGCAGCAGCAGACTCGCTGCCATTGCCGCGTGCCCGATCAGCTCGCCGCGGCGCCAGCGCAGCTCACGCGGATCGGCTGCGAGCGCACGCGCGGCGAGCAGCGCAACGAGCACGACTCCACCGGCCGCCAGCTGGTAGACCCACGTGGGGAACCACACCACCAGTTGGCCGAACACTCCGACGAACGACTCGAACAGCTGGACATAGCCGGGATCCGCGAGCGCCGTCTGCGGCTGGAAGGGCAGGCGCGGCAGGAACACCTGCCAGATGTAGCCGACATGGCTCCAAAGGCTCACATGGCTTTCGGGAGCGAACGGCCGGGAGGCGAAGGCCGAGCGGTGCCACGCCGCGGCCTCGAACGCCACGCCGGTCGCGAACAGGACGGCCGCGACGGCCACCGCGCCGCCGATCAGCCGTACGAGACGGCGATCCCAGGCCAGCGTCGTCCGGCGTGCCGCCAACGTCAGCCCGAGCAGTGCTCCCGGTATGAGTCCGTAGAAGTTGACTTTCGTCAGCATCCCCGCGGCGATCAGCGCACCGACGCCCAGCGCCAGGCGCATCGTGACGCCGCGGCGCCAGGCGCGGGCAATGCACAGGAACAGCCCCGCCGAGAGCGTCAGCATCAGCGCGTCCGGCGTGACCCCACCTGAGACGAACCCGAGCATCGGCATGAGCGCGACGCCCAGGCCGCCGACGGTCCATGCCCACGGCCGCCCCGGCAGGCACTCGCGTACGAACAGGAACGACAGCAGCGCCGTCAGTCCCGCCAGCAGCGCCGAAACCAGACGCATGAGCATCAACCGGTCGAGCAGCGTTGCCTCGTGCGCCACGCGATACGGGATCGCCGCGAGCGCGTAGTAGAGCGGCGGCTCGGGCTCCGCTTCTCCCGCGGGAACGGTCTGCCGTCGCGAGAGCGGGCGGGCGAGGTCCGCCGCCAGGCGGCGGACCTGCGACGGCGACCACGTGGCGGCCCGGTAGGTGAGGGCGCCGACCTTGCCGAACTGCGTATCGGCCATCGCCGTCGCCTGCTCCCGCGAGATCGTCAACGCCGGCGGATGTGCCTGCGGCCGGCCCGTCTCGCCGATCGACTGCACGTATGCCACGTGCCCGACCTCATCCGGCACCTGGAACGCCGGGGTGATGAACGACCACGCAGCCGCGTTGAGCACCGCGACCGTCGCGATCGCCGCTGCGAGCCGGGGCATCGGCCGATCGAAGACGAGCGTGCGCAGCACGATCGCGCCGGCGAGCAGCAGCGACGCAGCCAGGAGGGCGGCGGTGGCCCAAGCGATCCAGCAAAGGCCGCCGTGTGCGTGTCCGCCGCAGATGCGCTCCGCGATGGTCGCCGCGAAGGCCCACCATGAGCTGCTGCCGGCCATGACGTAGGCGATCGCCAGCGAACTGCCGGGGAAGGGCCTTTCGACCGTGACGGCACCGACCCCGGGGGGAGTGGGCCCGCGCATGAGCACCGCTGGGGCGGCCAGCTCGATGCACACCTGGACTCCGGCCAGCTCACGGTCGGTGCGCGAGATCGCAGCGCGAATTGTCTCGCCACGGCGGTCGACAGTCGCTGCCACGCGGTCGAGCACACGACCGCCGTGTCGCAGCGTCACGACCGGTGGCACAGCGGTTGCCCCCGCTATCTCCACCGCCGTCGTATCGGCGGGGAGCAGCTCCCTGCGCTGGCAGGCGGTCCCCCCGCTCGGCAGCACGACCTGCGCTTGGGCGAGCACGCCGTTCGTTCCCGAACGGTGCGGCTCGGCCCGGGACAGCATGAGCACGAGACCGCCGACAAGCGCGAGCGCGGCGAGCAGACAGCATGCGAGCGCGCGCCGGTCCCACTGTGACGAAGCGCGCAGCGGCGATCGCACCGCCTCGTGGCGGCTTTCGAGCAAGGCCATCGTTCCTCCATCGCTTGCGTTCCCCCCGACCGCAGTTCGCGCTCCATCGCTAGTGCAGCCGTACGACGTATCCCCGATAGACGGGGGATTCTAGTGATGTCAGATAACTGACGCCACATGTCCTTACCGGTTTCATCCGGACCCGGCCCGCGACCCGCCAGACGGCCGTCCCGCCGACCCATTAGCATCCGCGCCGCATGGCCTCCCCCCTTCGCAGCACCACCGACGCGCTGCGTCGCTCCGCCCGCTCGGTCGTCAGACGCAGCGGCCGGGAAGATCAGGCGCGCGTCGTGGTGGGGCGCATGCGCGAGGCACGCTCGGCGTTCGACCCGTCCTCGCGGCGCATGCTGCGCGACGAGCACGCGATGCGCGTCGTGCTCGCGACCGCGCTGCGCCAAGACGGCAGCGCGATCGACGTCGGCGCCAACCAGGGCGACACGCTCGAGATGATCCTCGCCGTCGCACCCGACGGCCGCCACATCGCCTACGAGCCGATCCCGGGGCTCGCCGACCAGCTCACAGCCAGATATCCACAGGTCGACGTGCGCAACGCCGCCTGCTCCGACGAGGCCGGCAGCGCCGAGTTCACGCACGTGCTCAACGCCCCCGCGATGAGCGGCCTGCGCCAGCGCGCGGACCTGCCGGCGCACGCAGCCCAGGTCGAGCAGATCACCGTCCGGCTCGACAAGCTCGACGACGTGCTGCCGGAGGGCTTCGTCCCCTCGCTCGTGAAGATCGACGTCGAGGGCGCTGAGCTGCTGGTGATGCGGGGGGCGGTCGAGACGCTCGCGCGCCACAAGCCGTTTGTGATCTTCGAGCACGGCATCGGCGGCGCCGACCTGTACGGCTCGAAGCCCGGCGAGGTGTTCGACCTGCTGACCGACGCCGGCCTGCGCATCTTCGACCTCGAAGGCGACGGGCCCTACACGCGCGACGGCTTCGAAGCGGTCTTCGCCGAGTCGATCTGGAACTTCCTCGCGGCGCCGGCCTAACCGCCGGCCAGCCGCGCCGCACTGCGCAGCACGCGCCACGCCGGCTTGCGCGAGCCGTTGGTACGCAGCAGCCCGTAGTGCCCCTCGCGGTCATCGGCGGAGCGGTCCGGGAAGTCGTGCAGGTGATAGACGAAGACGGCGCGCACGCGGTCCGACAGGGGCTTGCTGCGAATACGCGCGAAGAGGTCGGCGATCCGCTGCGCCTGTTCCTGCTCTGAGCCGCAGTCGGGCCGCTTGTCGCACGTGCTCCAGCCGATCTCGGTGATCCACAACGGCGCCCGCGGCGCCCCGAGCTGCGCGAGTTGGCCCGCGATCGCCTCGATGCGCTCGAAGCGGAACGGCAACGGGATCGAGTCGTCGCCCCCCGGAGCGCCGAACACGTACGGATGCACTGCGACGCCGCCGAGCAGGCGCATGAGGCTCGGGTCGGCCGCGGCGAGCGCCGGCAGCCAGTCGTGGCGCTGGCCCGCCGGGTCCAGGTAGGTGAGGTCGGCTCCGACCAGCCAGCGGGTCGCGCGGTTCGCCGCCCGTCCGGCGACGATCGCCGAATGTGCCATCGCCGCATAGTGCGCCGGGTCGACGCCGCTCGTCGCGAAGACTCGGTAGTACGGCTCGTTCCACAACTCGAACCACTGCGGCGCGTACCGCGCGTCGAGCCGCGGATGGGCGCGCCAGAACGTTCCCCCGGGGCCGTAGCGTCCCGCGGCCCGCGCTGCGAAGGCGCCGAACGCCGCCGGATCGGTCGGGAGCGCGAAGTTCCCGGGCCCTGCCCACCGGGGCGTGCCGAGCAGCAGCGGCAGCACGTGCAGACGCGCGCGCGTGGCGCTGACCATCAACGTGTCGAAGTGCTGCCAGCGGTAGCGCCCCGGCGAGCGCTCGACGGAGCTCCACGACAACTCCTCGCGGATCCACTTCACGCCGAGCGCGCGTGCGCGCGTCAGCTCGGCACGGCGGCCGGAGTCGCCGAACTGGCCCGCGGCGTTTGCGATCAGCCCCACGCGCAGCGGCGGCGCCCCGGCCGGCGGCGGTGGAACCGTGACGGAGCCCGCCTCGCCGGCGCAGCCGACGAGCGCGACGGCGGCGATGGCGGCGGCCGTCAGCGCGACCGCGACGAGCCGGGGGAGCACTGCGGAGCGCGTGACCCTCACGCCGCCGCCGTGCTCCGTCGAGCGCCGGTTGCCGCCATCTGCTCGTACAGCTCGAGCAGCGGAACGGTCGCCGGCAGCGGGGCGTGATGGCTGCAGAACGTCTCGTACGCGGCCGCCCCAGCGGACTGCCGCGCGGCGGTGTCGCCGAGCAGCGCGACGGTCGCGTCGGCGAGCGCGCCGTCATCGGTGCCGACGACAAGGCCGTCGTGACTTCCAATCCCCTCCGCCCCATCCGGCGTCGTCACGATCGGCACGCCGAGCGCAAGTGCCTCGAGCACCTTGATCTTCGCGCCGCTGCCACGCCCGAGCGGGTAGAGCAGCACGCCGAGCTCGCGCAGGAAGTCGGTCGCCGACGGAACCGTGCCGCGCCACTCGACGCCTCGCAGGTCGGGCAGATGCGGAAACGCCTCGCGCTCCATGCCGAAGCCGGCGAGCAGCAGCCGCGAATCCGGGCGTCGCTCGAGCACGCGCGGCCAGACGGACGTCAGCAGGCGCTCGATCGCGTTCGCGGTCGGCGGCCACTCGGCCGTCCCGATCAGACCCGCGACGGGCGCGTCGAGCGGAGCGCGCGGCGTGTAGATCGCCGGATCGAGCGGCAGCGGCGCGACCGCGACGTGGGCATGCGGAGCGATCTTCGCGAGCGGATCCGCGACCTCGCGCGAGTTGACGAGCAGCCATCTCGACTGCCGGAAGATGCGCCGCTCGGCGCGCAGCAGCTCGATCGCAACGCGGCCATCGCTCGTCCACGGCGGACGGATGTCCCGGTCTCGGCGGGTCAGGCAGTGGACTTGCGTCACCGCCGGCCGATCAACGAGGTGAATGAGGGTCGCTGCGCTCAACTCCACGAAGTGCACGACGTCGGCGTGCCGCGCCCGCTCCTGCACAAGCTGCACGAACGGGGTTCTCTCCAGCACGCTCGCCGGCTTCGCGAAGCGCAGCCAACGCGTCTGCTTGCTGCGGGGGTGCGCGACCGGTGCCAGCTCGATCGGCAGGTCGTCCGGAAGGTCGCCCTTCGGGCCCTCGCGCATGTCGTTGCGCAAGTGCGCGGCAAGCACCTGGAGCTCGACTCCGTGACCCGCCAGGCCGCGCAGCATCCCGATCGCGCAACGCGAGGCGGCTCCGCCCTCGACGAGCGGCGGGAAAGGCAGAACGACGAGGACGCGCAAGGCTGCGAAAGTATTCCATACATGGCCGTCCGCATTCGAACGCTCCGGCGGCGATTCCTCGGTGGCGGCCAGGCCGGCGACGCCGGCACGGCGGGCGGTCGCCACATCGCCTCGAACATCGGGACACAGCTTGTGATGCGGGTGATCTCGATGATCATCAGCGTCGCGACCGTCTCGCTCGCGGCGCGCACGCTCGACCCGGACGGCTTCGGCGTCTGGACGGCCGTGGGCTCCTACGTCGGGATCTTCAGCGTCCTGACCGACCTCGGCCTGACGACCGTTGCGATGCAGCGGATGTCGGCGGAGCCGGAGCGCGAGTCGGAGTGGCTCGGCGCGCTGGCCGGGATGCGCCTGCTGCTGTCGTTCGTCGTCGCGGCGCTGTGCGCCCTGACGATCCCGATCTTCCTCGACACCGGGCACGAGGCCGCGTGGATCCTCACGCTGACGATCTTCTCCAGCGGCGGCAGCGCGCTGATGGCCGTCTTCAACTCGCGCCTGCGCGCCGGCCTCGCGCTCTCGTTCGGCGTGATCCAGAGCGTCCTGTGGCTCGGCGTCACGGTCACCTTCTACTTCACGGGCGCGTCCGTCGTGGACTTCGCGATCGCCTATGTGATCGTGCTCGCGATCATCTGCACGCTGCAACTGCGGGCGGCGCAGCGCTACGCGAACATCGCCTGGCGGGCCGGCCGCAGACTCTGGAAGCCGCTGATGAAGGTCGCCGTCCCGCTCGGGATCGCGAGCCTGCTGATCACGATCTACTACCAGATCGACTCGGTCCTGCTGCTGCAGCTGTCGACCGAGGAGGAGACCGGCATCTACGGCGCCGCCTACCGCTTCCTCGCTCCGCTGCTGTTCCTGCCGGCGGCCGTGATGTCGTCGTTCTTCCCGGTGCTGTCCGCCGTCTACGAGCACGATCCGGACCGCATGAAGCGCCTCGTGCAGAGAGCGGCGGAGCTGATGACGGTGATCTCGCTGCCGATCCTCGCCGTCACGATCGCGCTGTCGGACCAGATCGTCAACCTCCTCTACGGCGAGCAGTTCGCGCGCACGGCCGAGGTGCTGCCGGTGCTGATGATCGCGTTCGTCTCGATCTGCTTCGGCACGCTGGCGGGGTTCCTCGCACCGCTGCTGAACCTGCACTGGCGCCTGGCGCTGTACTCGGGGATCGGCGCGGTCGCCAACATCGGCCTGAACGTGTGGCTGATCCCGGAGCACGGCGCGCTCGGCTCGGCGTGGGCGACCGTCGCCACCGAGATCCTGACGATGGTGATGATGCTCGGCACCGCGCTCTACACGCTGCGCCTGCCGATCCAGCCGTGGCGGATGCTCGCGACGCTGCTGGTGGCGGTGCTGATGACGGGCCTGATGACGGTCGCCTCGCCGCTGGGGCTGTTCCCGGCGGGGATCGTCGGCGGTCTGTTCTACGTCGGCGGCCTGTTCGCGCTGCGGGTTGTCCGGATCGACGAGCTGAAGGCACTGCGCGCTGAGCGCAGCGGCGCCGCGTAGGTCGACTCAGGCAGACGCGCCGGAGTGCGCGCCGAACGGATCCGGCCGCAGCCACCACTCGCCGTCGAGCCGCGTGAGCAGCGCACGCCCGCCGTGGACCGCCGCGAGCAGCTCCGGATCGCGCGAATGCAGCAGCGCCCAGTCGATCGGGACGAGCCGACAGCGACGCCGCCGCAACGCCGCCAGCAGATGGTGCTCGAAGCGACCGCGCACCTCGACGGCGCCGCCGGTCGAAGCGTCCTGGATCAGGTGGTCGAGCACGAGCGAGGCGTCGCGCTCCGCGGCGGCGAGCTGGATCACCTCGGCGATGCCCTGCGGCGCGACGTACATCACGTAGCTGCCGAGCGGTCTCCCGTCGTCCGCGCGCACGAGCCGCCGGACGAGCCGGCCGTCGACGTTCGCGGCCGCCAGCTCGGCGAACAGCCAAGTCAGGTGGGCCTCGTCGTAGCTCGGGCGCAGCGGGAAGGCGCGTCTCAGGCGCTCGATCAAGTCGATCAGCGCGCCGTTCTCGAGCGGCTCGGCCACGCCTTCCAGTGGCTTCACGCGACGACGCGGAGCGAGTGCGCCGGCCCGCGCGACGAGTCCCGCGGCGCGCCCCTCGCCGCCCACGCGGCGCGCCAGCGCAGCAGTGGCAAAGGCCGCCGGCGAGATCACGTGCGACCAGCCGATCGAGGCCACGCCATGCGTCTCACCGCGCAGGCGCCGGGTCATCTCGTAGGCCTGATCGACCGCGCGGTCGTCGGCCGTCAAGTCCTGCGGACCCTCGAGGTAGGCGCGCATCAGCAGGGCGCCGACACCGCGCGGCCGATGGTCGGGATGGACGATCAGCGGTCCGTCGCAGGCCACACGAACCGCACGGTCGCGGTACACGAAGCCCCGCACGTTCGAGCCCATGACGCCGACGACGCCGTCCTCCGAGTCCTCGTAGACGAGCGTCGGGATCTCGGGATCGAAGCTCGGGTTGTCGAGCATCGTGCGCGCGTAGTAGGCAACGAGCGACGCGCTGGTCGACACCGGATCCCAGCCCATGAAGTTCGCGTAGAGGCCCGCTATCGCGGGCAGGTCCGCGCGCTCGAGCGGCCGGATCGAGCTCACGCGACGGGGCGGCCGGGCGCGAGGTCGGCGACGACGGCCGCAATCTGCTCGGCGCTGCGGAAGCGGCTCAGGTCGAACTCGTCGATCGGCAGCCGGATCGAGAACTCCAGCTCGACCTCGGTGATCAGGCTGACGAGCGCCAGCGAGTCGATCAGTCCGGCTGCGACGAGGTCGGTGCCGGGGTCCGGCACCTCCACCTGCAGCACCTCCTCGATCAGCTCCGCGACCCGCTTCGTCAATGCGGCGGCGTCGGTCATGCGCGCTGCCTCCGTCGCTCCTCGGCCTGCCCCACGAAGCGCGTTTGCAGCGCAGGCCGATCGATCTTGCCGTTCTGGTTCTTCGGCAGCGCGTCGAGTGCCAGCCAACGTGCGGGCAGCATGTACGACGGCAGCACATCCAAGAGCTGTCTCCGCACGGCCGGCGGCTTGAGCCCGTCGTCGGCGACGTAGGCCGCGCAGATCGCAACGCCCTCGAAGCCCTCCGCCTCGACGCCGACGACCGCGCACTCGCGCACGCCCTCGATCGCGTTCAACGCGCTCTCGATCTCCCCCAGCTCGATGCGGTAGCCGCGGCTCTTGATCTGCGAGTCCGCCCGGCCGATGTAGTGGAACAGGCCGTTCCCGTCCACCCGCGCGAGGTCGCCCGTCTTGTAGATGCGGGCGGCGCCGCCGGGCGACCGCGGGTCGGGCAGGAAGGCGGCCGCGGTCTTCTGCTCGTCGCGCCAGTAGCCGGGACTCAGGCCCACGCCGGCAATGTAGAGGTCGCCGATCTCGTCTGGCGGCACCGGCACAAGCTGCTCGTCGAGCACGAGCAGCTCCTCACCCGGGCAGGCTCTGCCGATCGGCACCGCGACCGACTCGTCCGTCGGCACCGACGCGATCGGATGCCAGCTGCTCGCGCAGGTCGCCTCCGTCGGGCCGTACATGTTCGTGAAGCGCACATGCGGGAGCCGTCGCATCCAGTGCGCGAGGACCGCCGTCGGCAGCACCTCCCCGCACCACGTGATCCGCTCGAGCGCCGGGAAGTCGCCGTCGGCGACGACGTCGAAGCGCGCCAGGTAGGTCAGCACGGAAGGGACGGAGCACCACTGCGTCAGCTCGCGCGCCCGGATGAAGTCTGCGAGCCCACGCGCGTCGAGGCCGAGGCCCGCCGGCACCATCTCCAGCTCGGCGCCCGCGGCGAACGTCGGATGCAGGTCGAACGTCGAGAGGTCGAAGTGCAGCGGCGGGTGGCCGGAGTGCCGGTCGCCGGGGCTCATCTCGAACGCCTCGACCGCCCAGTCGCTGAACGCGATCACGTTGCGATGCGTGATGACGACGCCCTTCGGCCAGCCGGTCGAGCCGGACGTGAACAGCAGGTAGGCCGGATCGTCCGGTCCGACCCGCACGCCGGGCGGCGCGGAGTCGACGTCCCAATCCGTCCGCGTCAGCACGGACCGCACGCGCTCGCCGGCGACCGGCTCGGCCGTCATCGACCAAACCGGCACCGACGCAAGCGCCTCCGCGACAGCGTCCGCCGCAGCGGCGGCCTCCGGCACCGACAAAAGTACACGCGGTTCCGCCGTCTCGACGATGCGCGCGAGGCGGACGGGCGGGCTCTCGACGTCGAGCGGCAAGTACGCGCAACCGGCCTTCAGCGCCGCCTGGATCGCCACGATCGCGAGCGGCTGCTTCGACATCAGCAAGCCGATGCGATCTCCCGGCGCGCAGCCGCCGTCCACGAGGCGTGCGGCGAGGCGGTCGCTGAGCACGTCGAGCTGTGCGTAGGTCAGGCGATCCTCGCCCAGCGCGACGGCGACGCCATCGCCCCGGTCGGCAGCGGCGCGCGTGACGTAGTCCTGCAGCAGAGCGGTCACCAGACGCTGAGTTGGTAGTAGACCCCGTTCGGCTTTCCGCGGAAGTCGGTGCCGAGATGCACGGCCCGCGGCTCTCCGCCGCCCGCACGGATCATCTCCTCGAACACCGCCGGGTCGGAGCCCCGCACGTTCTCCGACATCACGACGACCCCGCCCGGATTCATGTGCGCCTTGACCGACGAGTAGAAGCGCCGGCGCACGTTCCAGTTCGTGTCGTAGCCGCGGTCCCAGTCGCCGTCGGCGAGGTGCTTGTCGGGATGGGACTCGAACGCGGGCGGGTTGCCGACGACGACGTCCCAGCGTTCGTCCGCGGGAATGTCGTCGAGCACGTCCGAGGCGTAGCCGGCGACGCGATCCTCGATGCCGTTGTAGGCGGCCGTGCGCATCGCTGTGGCGATCGATTCGCTGTCGATGTCGGACAGCGCCAGGCTCTCGCACCAGCCGTTCGCCAGCAGCGCGTAGCCGATGTAGCCGGGGCCGGCGCAGAACTCGAACAGGCGTCCACAACGACCGACGCCGAGCTCGTTCAGCGTGCGCGGGAAGTCGCGGCCCAGCGCAAGGCCTGCCCAGTGCTGCTCGCGACGGTCGAACAGGATTAGGCCGGCGTGGTTGGCGGCGATCGTCTCGGGCGAGATCGCCCCGTTGCGATCCAGCCGCCGTCGCACCTTCTTGCCGATCAGACGCGCCAGATCGCCGACGCCGTACATCTCGTCGACCTGCCGCTCGGGCACGTATGCGTCGATCCGGTAAACCGGGATCTCGTGCGGCTCGACCTGCGCAATGCTCGCGTCGTGCGGTTCGTTCATCGAGGTGCGCTCCCACGACATCTGCCGAGGGCTCTCTGCGCGCGGCGGCGAGTCTAGTTCCTTGCCGTCGTTTTGGACAGTCCCGCGTTCAAGCGCGGCCGGCGCGCACGTGGCGGGAGGCGTGCTCCAGCCAACGCCGGCGCAACGCGTCCCCGACCACGTTCGTGACGTCGCCGCGCCCCCCGATCGGAACGCCGTCGAGCGAGCCGATCGCCTCGATGCCGCGGATCGAGCCGGTCCCGAAGACCTCGCGTGCGGAGCGCAGCGCGTCGAGTCGCAGCGGCTCCTCGCGCACGGTCACGCCGGCCTCCGCGGCGATCGCGAGCACCTGCACCCGTGTCACCCCGGGCAGGATTGCGCCGTCGAGCGGCGGCGTCCGCAGCACGCCGTCCTCGCCGAGCGCAAAGACGTTCGCGCGCGTCGTCTCCAACACCCGTCCATCGCGCTCGACCAGCAGCGCGCTTGCCGGCGCCGACGCAGCGTCGAGCTGGTCGAGCAGCCGCCGGTCAACCCACTTGTGCGCGCCCGACCAGCCCGCGACCGTCGCGCTGCGGAGATCGAGCGCGTCATCCGGTAGGACGACGGCGCGCTCGATCGGTCTCGCGAGCACCTCGAGCCGCGGCTCGCCGTCCGCCGCGACCGCGAACGACAGGCGCACGCGCCCCAGTTCGAGCCCCTCCGCGCCCTCGGCGACCGACTCCGCCGCCCACGTGGGCAGCTCCGCACCGAAGACCGTGCGAACACTCTCGCGCAGCTGCGCGAGATGTGGGTCGAGCTCGACGGGTTGCCCATCGACGACCAGCATCGTCGAGAAGACACCGAGCGCGGGATCTGGCTGGAGCGGGTGATTCATCTGACCGCGTCCTCGCTTTACGACGTGCGACGCCTCGGTTCAAGCAAGGCGATCGTATAGCATCGTCCGCCGCAGCCGAGGATCTTTGCAGAGAGCGATCCGGTTGCGAATTTGGCGAATGCGCCTGCCCGAGCCCCTGCACGCATATGCCCGCGAGCTGACTCGCCGTTTCCGCGAAGGCGGACTGCGAGCCATTTTCGCGTTCTTCCTGACGGGTCTGCGAGCGCAGCTCTCCAAGCACGACTCGCAGCTCGTGCTCGTCAAGCCGCTCGATGCGATCGCCGTGCCGCTCCGACACGGCAACGTGCATGTCGAGCCGATCGAACCGCGCCATCTCCCCGAGCTGCGGGAGCTGAACCGCGAGCGCGGCGACATCTCGGGGGACGAGCGCTTCGCCGCCGACCTCGACGGTGGCCATGGCGGCTTCGTCGGTCTTCGGGACGGCCAGCTCATCAGCTGCTACTGGTGGGTCGACGCCACGCACCCGCAGCATCGCGACATGCGCGAGCTCGGCCTCGGCATCGTGCTGGGCGAGGGCGACGTCTACGGCTATGACCTCTACGTCCACAAGGAGCATCGTGCGGGCGGCACCGTCAACGACTTCCTCTTCCAGATCGAGACCGCTCTGCACGAGCGCGGTTTCGAGCGTCTGTGGGGCTACGTGGCGGCCGACAACCGCACCGCCCGCTGGACCTATCAGGCGCGCGGCTACCAACCGCGCTGGAAGGTCGCCCGCAAGCGCGTCCTGCGGCGCTGGAGCAGCCAGATCGTCCAACTCGATGTGCAGGGAGAGAGTGCCTGAATGAGCGCGGCAGCCGAGGTCGAGCAGTTCATCCTGGAGGAGCTGATGGCCGGCAGTGCCGTCGTCGCGATCGACCACGACGAGGACCTGCTCGGGACCGGCGTGATCGACTCCCACGGGCTGCTGCAGCTCGTCACGCTCCTCAGAGAGCGCTACGGCATCGAGGTCTCCGAGGAGGCCCTCACGCCCGAGAACTTCCAGACGATCGCGGCGATCGACGCGTTCGTGCAGCGTGAGCGAGGCTCGGCGTGAGGCTGATCATGGAGCGGCTGTACGCGCAGGTCGCGGAGCGGCCGGACGCGACTGCGATCGTCTACGGCGACGAGCGGATCGCCTGGCGCGAGCTGGTCGAGCGGATCGAGCGGCTGGCCCACGGCCTCGCCGACCGTGGCATCGGCGCGGGCGACGCCGTCGGGCTGGTGCTGCGCGACGACCCGTGGTTCGTCACGTGCTTCCACGCCGTCACGGCGCTGGGCGCAATCGTCGTCCCGGTCAATCCCGCCTTCAAGCAGACCGAGATCGCGTTCAGCTTCCACAGCGCCGGCGTCAAGGGCATTGTCAGCGACGAGCGCACCGCCGGCGTCTGCGAGCGCATCGCCGCCGGCTTCGACGCGCCGGTCGAGGTAATCACGACGACCGCGGCCCATGGCCAGGCGCTGACGCTCGAGGAGCTCGTCGAGCGCTCACCCGGCCAGCACCTGGCGCCGCGCGATCCCGACGAGGTCTTCGTCTACCAGTTCTCCTCCGGCTCGACCGGGCGCCCCAAGCGGGTCCCGCGCACGCACGGGCAGATCGCCGCCGAGGCCGACCTCTACGGCGCGCTCGAGATCGGCCCCGACGACCGCGTCTTCAGCGCGATCCCGTTCTTCCACACGTGGGGCATGGGCGCGTGCCTCGTCGCGCCGAGCACGTGGGGCGCGACCGTCGTGATCCTCGAGGATCCGAACCCGTTCCTGCTGAAGCGCCACCGCGCGCTGGAGCTGATCGAGCGCGAGCGCTGCACGGTCTTTCCCGGCGTCCCGTTCCACTACCAGCTGATGGCGGAGGCGCCCGGCAGCGCCGACCTGTCCTCGCTGCGGCTCTGCTTCTCCGCCGGCACCGCGCTCGCACGCGAGACGTTCGACGCCTTCGGCGAGAAGTTCGGCGTGCTCGTACGCCAGCTCTACGGCTCGACCGAGACCGGCTTCATGGCCGCGAACCTCGACGCCGATCCGGTCGCGACGTTCGCGTCGGTCGGGCCGGGGATCGGCGACGTCGACTTCGAGATCCTCGACGACGACGGCACGACGCTGCCGGCAGGCATCGACGGCGAAGTGACGGTCGCCAGTCCGGCGATGACGGCCGGCTACTCCGACCTGCCAGACGTCAACGCGCAGGCGTTCGCAGGCGGACGCTTCCAGACCGGCGACCTCGGCCAGCTCGACGCCGAGGGGCGCCTCACGATCACCGGCCGCAAGAAGCTGCTGATCGAGGTCGGCGGCTACAAGGTCGACCCGATCGAAGTCGCCGACGTCGTCACGGCGCATCCGAAGGTCGGCGAAGCGGTCGTCGTCGGCGTGCCGGGCAAGGGTCCCGGCGAGGAGCTCGTCAAGGCCGTGATCGTGCCGAACGCCGAGCTCGAGGAGCGCGAGCTGATCGACTTCTGCCGTGAGCGGCTTGCGAACTACAAGGTTCCGCAGGTGATCGAGCTGCGCGAGGAGATCCCCAAGAGCCCCTTGGGCAAGATCTTGCGCAAGTACCTTGTGTGATCGCTTCACCTGCTCGCCACACTTGCCGATAGGCATCCGGTGAAGACCCTCCTGATCGACAACTACGACTCGTTCACGTGGAACCTCTTCCAACTGCTGGCGGAGGCGAACGGCGACGAGCCGATCGTCGTGCGCAACGACGAGGCGTCGTGGGAGGAGCTGTCGAAGCTGGCGTTCGACAACGTCGTCGTCTCGCCCGGCCCGGGCCGGCCCGACCGCGAGGAGGACTTCGGCGTCTGCGGCACGGCGATCGAGCAGGCGGACGTGCCGCTGCTCGGCGTCTGCCTCGGCCACCAGGGACTCGGCTGGAAGAGCGGCGCGCACGTCGTGCACGCGCCCGAGCCGATGCACGGCCGCGTCAGCGCCGTTCTGCACGAGGACTCGCCGCTGTTCGCCGGGATCCCGCGGGAGTTCCAGGCTGTCCGCTACCACTCGCTGTGCGTGCAGACGCCGCTGCCCGACGAGCTGGAGCCGATCGCGTGGACGAGCGACGGCATCCTGATGGCAGTCGCGCATCGCACGCGCCCGCGCTGGGGCGTCCAGTTCCATCCTGAGTCGATCAGCACCGAGTACGGCCGCAGACTGCTTGCGAACTTCGGCGAGCTGACCGCAGCGCACCAGGCCGCTCACAACAACACGCGCGTCGGCAACGGCGCCACGACGACGCCGGCCGCGCCGCGCAAGCCCGTCGAGCGCACGCGGCTGACGCTGAGCGTCAAGCGGCTCGACACGCTCGTCGACGCCGAGCGCGCCTTCGTCCACCTCTACGGCGAGGCGGACGACGCCTTCTGGCTCGACAGCAGCAAGGTCGACGAGCGCTCGCGCTTCTCGTTCATAGGCTCGCCGGGCGGCCCGCTGTCGGCCGTCATCACATATGACGTCGGTGAGGGCGTCGTACGCGTCGATCGTCACGGCGTCGTCGAGACGTCGCAGGAGTCGATCTTCGACTACCTCAGCCGTGAGGGACGCCGGCTGCGCTACGTCTCCGACGACCTTCCGTTCGACTTCAACTGCGGCTTCGTCGGCTACCTCGGCTACGAGCTGAAGGCCGACTGCGAGGGGGAGGCGGCGCATGCGTCGTCGATGCCCGACGCGGCGTTCGTGTTCGCCGACCGTCTGATCGCGTTCGACCACGTCGAGAGAACCACCTACGTGCTGTGCGTCTCGGAGCCCGAGGGCGTGGACGAGGCCGAACGCTGGATCCGCGACACGAGCCTGCGGCTGGTCTCGCTGCCACCCGTGGATGGGGCCGACTGGGAGCGGCTGTCGGGCGAGCGCGCCGATCCGCCGGTGCAGTTCCATCTGAGCCGCTCGCATCGGCAGTACCTCGACGACATCGCGCGCTGCAAGCGGGAACTGACCGATGGCGAGACGTACGAGATCTGCCTGACGAACAAGGTGACCGCCGAGGTCCGTCCCGAGCCGCTGCCGCTCTACCGCACGCTGCGCCGCGTCAACCCGGCGCCGTTCTCGGCCTTCCTGCGCGTCGGCGAGTCTGCCGTGCTGAGCTCCTCGCCCGAGCGCTTCCTGTCGGTCGGACGCGACCGCTGGGCGGAGGCGAAGCCGATCAAGGGCACCTGCCGCCGCGGCGAGACGCCGGCCGAGGACATCCGCCTCGCCGAGGAGCTGCGCGCCGACGAGAAGACGCGTGCCGAGAACCTGATGATCGCCGACCTGCTGCGCAACGACCTCGGGGTCGTGTGCGAGGTCGGGACGGTGCACGTGCCGTACCTGATGCACGTCGAGTCTTACGAGACCGTCCACCAGCTCGTCTCGACCGTGCGCGGGCTGCTGCGCGAGGACGTCGAGCCGCCCGACTGCATCCGTGCATGCTTCCCGGGAGGCTCCATGACCGGCGCGCCGAAGAAACGCACCATGGAGATCATCGACCAGCTCGAGGGCGAGGCGCGCGGCGTGTATTCCGGCGCGATCGGCTACTTCGGCCTCAGCGGAGCAGTCGATCTCAACATCGTGATCCGCACGATCGTGATCGACGGCGACCATGCGACATTGGGCGTCGGCGGGGCGATCGTGATGCAGTCCGACGCCGAGGACGAGTACCAGGAGATCGTGCTGAAGGGCCGCGCGCCAATGCAGGCGATCGATCCGCGCGTGGATCCCGCCGAGGCACTCGAACAGACGCCGGCGGCGCACGCCGCGCCGGACGGGAACACGTAGAGCGCCGTGCTCGAAGCCGAGTTGGTCACCGACGTCGAGCGGCTCGCCGCGCTCGCCCCCGAGTGGGATGCGCTGGCGGTCGCCGCTCAGCTCCCGCAGATGAGCGCCGCGTGGGTGCTCGCCTGGTGGCGCCACATCGCGCCCGCCGCCGCGACGCCGCGCACGGTCGTCGTGCGCGACGGATCCGAGGTCGTCGGCATCGCCCCGTTCTACGTGGAGCCGGGCACCGGCGGCCGGCTCGACTACCGGCTTCCCGGCATCGAGCTCGCCGGCCGGCTCGCGCCGCTCGCGGTCCCCGGCCGCGAGTGGGAGGTCGCCGAGGCGACCGTCGCCACGCTCGCGCAGGCCGAGCCGCGGCCGGACGCGCTGCGCTTCGAGGGGATCCCGCTGGATGCCCACTGGCTGACCGCCCTGCGGGACTGCTGGCCGGGGGCGCTGCGCCCGCCGCTGCGGCTCCCGCAGGTCGAAGGCAACCCGCTGATGTCGTTGCGGGAGGGCTCGTTCGACGCGTGGCTCGCCGGGCGTAGCTCGAACTTCCGCGGCCAGATGCGCCGCCTGCGACGCAGATTCCTCGAGGCCGGCGGCGTCTCGCGTCTGGCCACGGCCGAGACGCTCGCAGCGGATGCCGCAGCGCTCACGCGCCTGCACGCGATGCGCTGGGACGGCAGAGGTCACTCGAACCTCGTCGACCTCGACGACCGCTTCACCGCTTTCACCGTCGACCTCGGTGAGCAGTTGCTCGCTGACGATCGCTTCGCGCTGCGCGTGCTGGAGCTCGACGGCGAGGCGATCTGCGCCCAGCTCTTCGTCGGCGCCGGCGGCACGGTGCTGTTCGTCAACGGCGGCTGGGACGAGCGCCACGCGAGCATGAAGCCCTCGCTGCTGTGCCTGTTCGACGAGGTTGAGCACGTCTTCGAGCAGGGCGCGCAGCGCTTCGACCTCGGCGTCGGGGAGCAGTCGTACAAGCTGCGCTTCTCCGATGGCAGCGCGCCGCTCGCCTGGGGCGTCCTGATGATGCCGGGCGCACGGCTGCCCCTCACCGCCGCCCGTACAGCCCCCGCACTCGCGCGCGCGCGACTGCGCGACAGCGCCCACCGCATGCTCTCCGACGAGCAGCTCGGACGCCTGCGCGCCGCCCACGGCAAGCTGCGCAGCATCCGCACGTAGGATGCGCGACCCGCGATGAGCCTGGACGTCGAGATCCTCACCGACCGCGAGCCGGTCGACTCGCTCGTGCCCGAGTGGCATGAGCTTGCGGCCGCCTGCGGGGAACCGCTCGCAGCGCCCACCTGGGTACTGACGCTGTCGCGCGAGATCGCGGGGGCCAGCGAGACGCCGCGCATCGTGACGGTGCGCGAGAACGGGCGGCTGATCGGTTTGGCACCGCTCTGCGTCGATCTCGCGCAGCCGCGTCGTGCGGCCGACTACCGGCTGCTGGCGGGCGACATGCCGCGCACGACGCTGCTCGCGCTGTCCGGACGCGAGTGGGAGGCGGCGGGTGCAGTCGCAGGCGCGCTCGCACAGTCCAACCCCCAGGCGGACGCGGTGGCGCTCGAGAGCGTCCCGGTCGCCACCTGCTGGCCGATCGCGCTCGCCGAGCAGTGGCCCGGGCGGATGCGCCCGCTGTTGCGGCAGTACTTCACGATGAGCTCACCGACGGTTGCCTTGACGCAGGGGTCGTTCGACGCCTGGCTCGGCGCCAAGAGCTCGAACTTCCGCAGCCAGATGCGCCGCATGCGGCGCCGCTTCGCGGAAGCCGGCGGCAGCGGGCGCTTCAGCACCCGCGAGACGCTTGCCGACGACTGGGACGCGATGGTGCGGCTGCACGCAGGGCGCTGGGAGGGCCGCGGCGCGTCGTCGATCGTCGCCGGCGGGGCGTCGTTGTCCACCGCCTACAAGGCGATTGGATACGAGCTGCTGGAGCGGGGTGAGTTCCGCCTGCGCGTGCTGGAGCTCGACGGCAAGGCGATCTCCGTCCAGCTGTTCGCCGCGATCGGCGGCGAGGTCATCTACATCAACGGCGGTTGGGACGAGGAACACGCGCAGTTCAAGCCGGCAATGCTCGGGATCCTCGACGCGATCGAGGACGCGTTCGCGCGCGGAGAGCGGCGGATGGATCTGGGCCCGGGCGCCCAGCCCTACAAGCTGCGCTTCGCCGACGGCACCGATCCGGTCGCCTGGTGGGTGCTGATCCCGCCCGGGCGGCGCATGCCGCTCACGCTCGCACGCACGCTGCCGCGGACGACGTGGCGGGAGCTGCGCGATGCCGCGAAACGAGCACTGCCGCCCGAGCGCGTCGACCGTCTGCGCGAGCTGCGCAGACGCCTGCCATAGAACAACGTTCACCGTTCAAGAGTCGTTGCGCGCTCGTGTAGCGGGAGCTTTCGGCTACGGTTCGAGCTGAAAGCTCCATTTTCCGA
>Ga0126313_10000270_pt1 | contig 23906 bp, 28 predicted proteins | sample Plot105A_FD_89954 | JGI IMG/M metagenome (GOLD analysis project Ga0126313, IMG submission 89954) | Serpentine soil microbial communities from UC McLaughlin Reserve, CA, USA - Plot105A | ecosystem: Environmental > Terrestrial > Soil > Grasslands | place: USA: UC McLaughlin Reserve, Lake County...
CTCGAGCGAGTCGATCGCGACCCCTTCGCGCCCCACCTCGCCGAGCGACCGCGGGTGGTCCGAGTCGTAGCCCATCAGCGAGGGCATGTCGAAGGCGGTCGAGAGCCCCGTCTGCCCGTTATCGAGCAGGTAGCGGAAGCGCTCGTTCGTCTCCTCGGCGGTGCCGAAGCCGGCGAACTGCCGCATTGTCCAGAGCTTCCCGCGGTACATCGACGGGTAGACCCCACGCGTGAACGGAAAGACGCCCGGGTAGCCGAGGTCGCGCTCCTCGTCGATCTGGACGGAGTCAGCGGTATAGAGGGGGTCGACGTCGAGACCTGAGATGGTCGAGAACAGCTCTCCCTGGCGCTCGGCCGCCGCCTCGTAGAGCGCGCGACGCCACTCGGCGATGCCGTCGAGAGTGTCCGAGCGGTCCTCCGTCGTCGCCATCAAGCGAATTCTATGGAGCTAGCCGACGATGACCTCGACGACGAACGCGACGGCGATCGCGATCAGCGCTACCCCGATCGCGCGACGGAGCGTCTCCTCGGACAAGCGGCCCGTCATTTTCGCGCCCAGCCAGCCACCGGGCAGCGCCCCGGCGACCCCGGCGGCGAGGACATCCCACTCGACCTGGCCGAGGAGGGCATGGGTGGCGAAGGCGAAGAGCCCGAGGGCGAAGCCGATCACGAGGTTCGTGCCGACGGCGCGATGAGCGGTCAGGCCGACGCCGCGAAGCAACGCCGGCATCCGCAGCGTGCCGAGGATCACCCCGACGGCCCCGCCGAGAAGCCCGATCAGAGCTCCGAAGACGACGCCCGGCGCGAGGCGCGGCTGCGCGGACGGCCGTCCCCGGAACGGGCGCAGCAGCAGGTCGAAGCCGTTCCAGGCCAGTACGGCCGCGATCAGCGCGAGAAGGAGTCGGGTGGGAAGCTCATCCGTCAGCAGCGCTCCAACCACCGCTCCCGCGACCGACGGCGGAGTCATCCAGGCGACGACGCGCCAGTCAACGCGACCTTCCCGTGCATGCCGGTAGCCCCCGGTCGCCGCCGAGGCCGCGCTGATCGCGATGTTCGTCCCGGCGCCCGCTGCCGCGTCGCCGGAGAGCAGGAGGATGGCGGGAAGCCGGAGCGTCCCGAGGACGAGCCCGACTGCCGATCCGAGATAGCCCGCCGCGAAGCTCGCGGCGAATGCTAGCGCGAGGTCCCAGGCTTCCAGAGCGGCTCGTCTGCGCCTGAGTTGGCCATCCGGGCGAGGATGAAGAGGAGGTCGGAGAGGCGGTTCAGGTAGACCGGAACGAGCGGGTTGAGCTCGACCTGCTCGGCGGCGTCGAGGGCGACACGTTCGGCTCGCCGGCAGACGGCCCGCGCGACGTGCAGGCGCGCCGCGGTCTCGCTTCCGCCGGGAAGCACGAAGCTCCTCAGCTCCGGTAGCTCGGCGTTGAAGCGGTCGCAGTCGGCCTCGAGCGCATCGATCTGGCTCTGCGCAACGCGGAGACGATCGGCGATCCCAAAGGGGACGCTCAGATCCGCGCCTACATCGAAGAGCTCGTTCTGGAGGCGCTCGAGGACCTCACGGATCTCGCCGGGCACGTCTCCTGCGAGCACGACTCCGAGGAGCGAGTTGAGCTCATCGACTGTCCCGAAGGCCGCGATCCGGCCATCGAGCTTCGAAACGCGGCTGCCATCCCCGAGGCTTGTCTCGCCTCGATCGCCGCCCCGCGTGTAGATGCGGGTAAGGCGAACCGGTTCGTCGGTCTTACGAGGCATGAAGAAAAGCTTAGGCGCCGACTCGGCGGCGCCGACCAGTAGAGGCCATGCCGGCTTTGCCGTCGTGGCCGTTTTAGGCGCCGAGGCGGAACGTCTCGCGCGGGCGCATGCGGTCGGGCTCGACCTCCTCCATGAGCGTCACCTCGACGATGTGGAACCGTGCCGGCAGCAGTCCCTCGAGCCGGCGCTCGACCCAGGCGCGCGTCGCCGCGCGGTCGTCGCCGCCCGTGTACGTGAGCGATGCGTGCGGCGGCGGGTCGCCTCCGACGTCGCCGTACGGCGGGAACTGCGGAAAGAGACGCCAGAGCGCGCGCATCAGGTCCCGCAGCGGCTGCTCCGGTTCCGGGACCGCGTAGACCGCGCCGCTCTCCTCCCACTGGGCGAGGCCGGCGAGCTCGAAGTCGAACGGCGGGTGCGAAGCGAAGAACGAGCGAAGTGCCTCCCGGTACTGGTCGACCTCGGCCGGCGCGGCGAACGGGTAGAGCAGCGTCAGCGAGAGCGGGATTCCCTCGGGCACGCGCTCCGGGTAGAGCTCGTCGTGGGCCGCGGCAAGTGCCGGGTTCTGGTCGGCGAGCACCAGCGTGAGGGAGGTCTCGAGCGATCGGTCGGTCTGGGCCACTATCCGGCGGCCAGCTCCTTCTGCTTCAGCCCGAGGATCGAACGGGCAATCACGAGCCGCTGGATCTCGCTCGTCCCTTCGTAGATCTCCGTGATCTTCGCGTCGCGGTAGTAGCGCTCGACCGGGAACTCCTTCGTGTAGCCGTAGCCGCCGAGGATCTGGATCGCCTCCGCGGTCTGGCGTCGGGCCATCTCGGAAGCAAAGAGCTTCGCCTTTGCGCCCTCCTCGGTGTGCGGCTTCCCCTCCTGCTTCAGCCAGGCGGCGCGGTAGACGAGCAGCCGCGCGGCGTCGATCTCTGTGGCCATGTCCGCAAGCTTCCACTGGATGGCCTGGAAATCCGCGACTCGCTTGCCGAACTGGCGCCGTTCGAGCGCGTAGTCGCGGGCGACGTCGTACGCGGCCTGGGCGATGCCGAGAGCCTGCGCCGCGATCCCGATCCGGCCGCCGTCGAGCGTGGCCATCGCGACGGTGAAACCCTTGCCCTCCTCGTGCAGGAGCCGGTCGCGACCGACCTCCGCGCCGTCGATCACCAGGTCGACGGTCGACGAGGAGTTGAGCCCGAGCTTCTCCTCCTCGCGCGTGACCTCGACGTGGTCCCCGTCGAGGATGAACGCCGAGACGCCCTTCGGGCCCGGCGTATCGGGGTCGGTGCGCGCGAACAGGAGCACGGTGCCGCCGAAGGCGCCGTTCGTGATCCACTGTTTCGAGCCGGAGATCGTCCAGCCGTCGCCATTCGGAGTCGCGGCGGTGCGAAGCGCCCCGGCGTCCGAGCCTGACTCCGGCTCGGTCAGAGCGAATGCGCCGACCGCCTCGCCGCGCGCGAGCGGCGGGACGAAACGCGAGCGCTGCTCGTCGGTGCCGAAGGTCAGGATCGGCAGCGTGGCCGCGCTCGTGTGGACGGCCACGGTCACCCCCACTCCAGCGTCGGCGCGCGAGAGCTCTTCGAGGACGAGGATGTAGGAGAGGAAGTCCGCGCCGCCGCCGCCGTACGCCTCCGGGACGCAGACGCCCATGAACCCGAGCTCGGCGAGCTTGCCGATCAGCTCACGGGGAAAGGCGTGCCCGCGGTCCCAGTCCCCCGCGTGAGGCTCGATCTCCGCCTGCGCGAAGTCGCGCGCGAGGGCCTGGATTTCCCGCTGGTCGTCGCTGAGTGCGAAATCCATCGAACCCGCGCGAGTATACGATCGAAGTAGAGAACAGAAATGATATTCTCCTCATAACAGAAATGATTAGCGCCGATCTCCTCCGCGAGGCGCGGCTTCGAGCAGGCCTCACTCAGAAAGAGCTTGGTGAGCGCGCCGGCCGCCCCCAGTCGCAGATCGCTCGCTGGGAAAGCGGTCGGGTCGAACCGAGCCTCGAGACGCTGCGCAAGCTGATCCATGCTTGCGGACTCGAGCTGACGTACGGGCTCGCGAACTACGACGACTCCTACGTGCCGTACATCGAACGACTCCTCGAGCTCTCGCCGCAGGCGCGCGTCGAGGACGCGCTCGAACGCGAAGCGGTCTTCGGAGAGATTCGTGGCGCGGCCTAGTCGGCTGGACCCGAAGCACATCCTGTCGACACTCGCGAAATGGGATGTCCAGTTCGTCGTCATCGGAGCAATCGCGGCGATCGTCCAAGGCGGCCCCCTGATCACTCAGGATCTCGACATTACCCCTGCGCGCGAACCCGTCAACCTCGAACGCCTCGCCACCGCCCTGAGGGAGCTCGACGCGCGACTGCAGATCCCGAACGATCCGTCCGGCATCGAGTTCCCGATCGAACCACGCCTTCTCGGCAGCGTCGACGGTTGGACCATGAACACCCCAAGCGGGGACATTGATTTGCTGTTCGCTCCATCAGGCACCGCGGGATACGAGGATCTGAAGCGCTCGGCCGTCTCGGTCGAACTGTGGGCTCACGAGGTACTCGTTGCCTCGCTGCCGGACATCATCCGCATGAAGGAAGCGGCCGGTCGCCCCAAGGACCGGGCCCAGCTCCCGGCCCTCCGGCAAACACTCGAGCTTCGTCGCGAACGCGGTCAGTCGTAGTGGTAGAAGCCTTCGCCGGACTTCCGGCCGAGCCGCCCGGCCTCGACGTGCTCGCGCAGCAGCGGGCACGGCGCGTACTTGTCGTCGCCCAGCCCTTGCTCCAGCACTTCCATGATCGCGACGCAGGTGTCGAGCCCGATCAGGTCGGCTAGCGCCAGCGGGCCCATCGGGTGCGCGAAGCCGAGCTTCGCGATCGTGTCGATCGCCTCAGCCTCCGCGACCCCGTCGTGGAGCGCCCAGACCGCCTCGTTGATGAACGGCATCAAGATCCGGTTGGAGACGAAGCCGGGTGAGTCGTTGGCCAGCGCCGGCACCTTCCCCAGCTCCTCGGCGAACGCGACGATCGCCTCGACCGTCCCGTTTGAGGTGTCCCGCCCCCGCACGACCTCGACGAGCTTCAGCACCGGCACCGGGTTGAAGAAGTGCATGCCGATCACCCGGTCGGGCCGGATCGTGTCGGCCGCCAGCGACGTGATCGGAATCGACGAGGTGTTCGAGGCCAGGATCGCGTCGGGCGGCAGGATCTGGTCCGCTCGGAAGAAGATCTGCTCCTTGACGGACGTGTCCTCGACCACCGCTTCGATCATCAGGTCGGCCGGGACGAGGTCGTCGACGATCTCGATGCGCCCGAGCACGTCGTCGGGATCGGCCCCGCCCTTCTCGGCCAGCTTGGCGAGGCTCTTGCGGATCGTCTCGAGCGCGCGCTCGGTCGCCCCGGGCGCCTCGTCGTGAAGCGAGACGCGGCAGCCGGCAGCAGCCGCGACCTGGGCGATCCCACTTCCCATCTGGCCGGCGCCGACGACGAGGACGTGCTCGAATCTCACGGCCGGGGAGGCTAACGTCCGTGGGCATGACCGACCTCTGGTACGAGGACTCGGGCTCCGGCACGCCTGTGGTGCTTCTGCACGAGAGCGTGGTCGACTCCAGGATCTGGGACCGCTTCCTGCCGCTCGTCACCAATCGCCTCCGGACGATTCGGTACGACCAGCGCGGCTACGGACGGTCGCCGATGTGGGACGGCCCGTACTCGCCGGTCGACGACCTGATGTCGGTGATGGATGCGGCCGGCGCCGAGCAGGCCGCGCTCCTCGGGACGTCGCGCGGCGGCCGGATCGCGATCCAAGCGGCGATCAAGCGTCCCGAGCGCATTTCGGCGCTTGTTCTGGCCGTTTCCGGCCTCGCGGGGCATCGCCTGAACATCGAGGGCACGCCCGAGCAGGAAACGCGCTGGGAAGCAGCCGAGGCCGCGGGCGATGCAGCAGAGCTGGCCGAGCTCGACCTCGAGATCTGGGCGCCGATGGGGGTCGACGAGGAGCTACGGGCGATGTTCCTCGAGAACGCCGAAGCCTCGAACGCGGAGGATCCCGACGCCGAGGAGCCGTCAGTCAGTCGGCTCGGCGAGATCGGGGTCCCGACGCTCGTGATCACTGCCGGCCACGACGTGCCTGCCATTGCCGAAGTCGGAGACATCCTCGCCCGCGAAATTCCGGGCGCCGAGCGAGCCATGATCGAGGAAGCCGACCACATGATTCAGTGGCGGGCGCCGGAAGAGCTCGCGCAGCTCGTCCTCGACTTCCTCGGCGCCTAAGCCGGCCACGCCGGCAAAGCCGGCATGGCCTCTTCTGGTCGGCGCCGCCGAGTCGGCGCCTTAGACCTGGATCAAGAGCGCGTCGCCCTGGCCGCCGCCGGAGCAGATCGCGGCCAGTCCGAGCCCGCCGCCGTTGCGACGCAGCTCGTAGATCATCGTCCCCAGGATGCGCCCGCCCGAAGCCCCGATCGGATGGCCGAGCGCGACCGCCCCGCCGTTCACGTTGACCTTCTCGGGGTCGGCGCCGAGCATCTTCGTCGAGTTGAGGACGACCGACGAGAACGCCTCGTTCAGCTCCACACGCTCGACGTCGTCGATCGACTTGCCCGCCTTTTCGAGCGCCTTCTGGCCCGACTTCGCGGGCGTGCGCGCCAGGTAGGCGAAGTCGTCCGCGACGTAGGCCTGCGAGAGGATCGTCGCCAGCGGCTCGAGACCACGTTGCTTCGCGAACTCCTCGCTCGTGACGACCAAGGCGGCCGCGCCGTCGTTGACCCCCGGCGCGTTCCCGGCCGTCGTCGTCCCCTCCGGGTCGAAGACAGGCTTCAGGGCAGCGAGCTGCTCGATCGACGTGTCACGCCGCGGCCCCTCGTCGGTGTCGAGGTCGCCGACCGGGACGATCTCGTCCTTGAAGCGGCCCTCGTCGATCGCGGCGATCGCACGCTGGTGGGAGCGGAGCGCCCACTCGTCCTGCGCCTCCCGCGAGATCCCTAGCTCGCGGGAGACGAACGAGGCCTGCTCGATCATGTGGCGGTTGTCGAAGGTCGAGGTGAGCCCGTCGTGGGTCATCAGGTCGATCAGCGTGCCGTCGCCGAGCCGATAGCCGAAGCGCGCCTTCTTGAGGATGTACGGCGCGTTCGACATCGATTCCATCCCGCCCGCGACGATGACGTCGTGGTCGCCGGCGCGGATCATCTGGTCGGCGATCTGGACGGCACGAATCGAGGAGGCGCAAACCTTGTTGATCGTGTCGGACGGGACCTCGATCGGAAGTCCGGCGCCGATCGCTGCCTGGCGGGCGGGCGCCTGGCCGGCGCCGCCCTGCAGCACCTGGCCCATGATCACGTACTCGACCTCGTCGTTTTCGAGGCCGACTCGATCGAGTGTGTTGCGGATCACGAGCGAGCCGAGCTCGGTCGCCTCGTGATCCTTGAGCCCGCCGCCCAGCCTCCCGAACGGGGTCCGGACTGCGGAAACGATGACCGAGCGGGCCATGGAGGCAGGGTAACAATGGCCCCTTGGTTGCCAGACTGCGCCCTTTCGGCCTGCCGCTGCTGGGCGCGCTGCTTGCCCTCGCCGTGAGCCTTTGGGCGTTCGGCGTCATCGTCGACGAGCAGATCATCGAGGGCGAGACGCGCACCGACCAACGCTTCGCGGAGTGGCTGCACGGTCGGGCGACGGAGCCCTTGACCGACGTCTTCCGTGGTGTCACCCGGCTCGGCAACTTCACCACACTGTTCGCGGTCACGCTGTTGGCCGTCGTCATCCTCTGGCGGCGGCGGGATCGCATCGATGCCGCCTTCGTGGCCCTCGCCGCTCTGGGTGCGCAGGTGCTCTCGACGGGAATGAAGCTGGGCTTTCAGCGCGACCGCCCGTTCTTCCCCGATCCGCTTGCGACCGAGAGCACCTTCTCGTTCCCGAGTGGCCACGCGTTGGTCTCGCTGGCGGTCTACGGGTCGATCGCGCTCGTTCTCGCCCGTCGCCTGTCGTCGCATACCCAACGCGCGCTCCTGCTGGCCGGAACCGCTCTACTAGTGGCTGCAATCGGCTTCAGCCGCCTCTACCTCGGCGTCCACTTCCTCTCCGACGTGCTGGCCGGGTACGCGGCGGGCGTGGCCTGGCTTGCGCTGCTCTACGTGGCGCTCGAGGTGCGGGCCCGGTACGCCTGGCGAGCCTGACGTTTCGTTTCTTCCACGGCGCGCGACAATATGGGAGAGATGCAAGACGAACGGCTCACGGCCCTGATCGAGCTGGGAGAGCGTGAGGGCTGCCTCGAGCTGTCCGAGGTCTCACGCGTGGCCGAGGCAGCGGAGCTCGACGACGAAGAGATCGAGCGGCTGTACGAGGACATCCAGAAGCGCGGCATCGAACTGAGCGACGACTGCGCGCGGTCGGCGGCGTTCCAGTCGACCTACGTCAACGGCGATCTCGCCGAGTCGACCACCGATGCGCTCCAGCTCTTCCTGAACGAGATGGGCAAGTACAAGTTGCTCACGGCCGAGGAGGAGGTCGAGCTCGCGAAGCGGATCGAGCGCGGCGACAAGGAGGCCAAGGACCTGATGGTCAACTCGAACCTTCGCCTCGTCGTCTCGATCGCGAAGAAGTATCAGGGTCACGGTCTCTCGCTGCTCGACCTGATCCAGGAGGGGATCATCGGGCTGATCCGCGCTGTCGAGAAGTTCGACTGGCGCCGGGGCTTCAAGTTCTCGACCTACGCGACGTGGTGGATCCGGCAGGCCGTTCAGCGCGGCGTTGCGAACAAGGCGCGCGAGATCCGGATCCCGGTTCACCTCGTCGACCGGGAACGCAAGATCGCACGCGTCGAGCGAGAGCTGATGGCCAAGCTGGGTCGGGCACCCGAGGAGGAGGAGATCGCCAAGGCGGTCAAGCTGCCGCTCAAGAAGGTGCGCGAGGTCCGAGAGGCCGCGCGGGCCGTCACCAGCCTCGACCGGCCCGTGGGCGAAGAAGGCGAGATCTCGCTCGGCGACCTTGTCGCGGGCGACGACGCCGGGCCCGAAGAGACGCTCCACGTCAGCCTCGAGGAGGAGATGCTTCGCCGCGCGGTCGCGGCTCTCCCCGACCGGCAGCAGGAGGTCGTCAAGCTCCGCTACGGCCTCAACGGCGACGGCAATCCGAAGTCGCTCGACGAGATCGGCCGTCAAATGGGGCTGACCCGCGAGCGGGTCCGGCAACTCGAGGCCGAAGCCCTTGAGCGATTGGCCGTGAACCGCGAAATCGAAGCGCTGCGCGCTGCCTGAGCCTGTCCCGACCGTCTTCGTCGACGCCGAGAACGTCCGTCGCTCGCTGTGGCCGAACATTCCGCGCGAGGAGCTCGTCGAGCTCGTCGACGCCTGGGGCGAGCGGGAAGACGTCCGTCCGATCGTCGTCTTCGAGGGGAAGGAGTCCGCCGACGACCGGATCGCACGCGAAGCAGCGGAGCTCGAGGGACCGTACTGGCTCGTCACCTCGGATCGAGGGCTCCGCGAGCGTGCCGCGGCGCGCGCCGAGCGCGTGGTCGGCGGCGGGTCGTTCGCCCGCGAGCTCCAAGGGTTGCGGCGCTAGCTCAGCTAGCGTGGGCGGCGACCTTGCGGGCCAGAACGAGCTGACCTCGGAGCGGCGCACTCACGTTCGAGAAGCCCAGCGTGACCACCGTGCGTCCGCGCTGAAAGCCGATCAGGTCGACGAAGACGCGTACCCGGCCTGCGTCCGTCGGAACGTCCATCACGACCCGGTAGAGCACAGCCCGGTCTCCGACCCGCGGGCGTGACAGCAGCCGGGACGAGACAATTACGCACGCCCGGCTGTGCCTTGGCGGACTCGTCCCGCAGCCAGCGACCCAGGCAGCGGAGGGCGGGAGCGGACGTGCCCTTGCGAAAGTCCCCAGCCGCGTCGGACCGGCTCTTGAAGACCTCGACCTGGGAGTCGACAGACGCGCCGCGCAGCTCGAACGACGAGCGTGCTGTCCCGGTGATCGTGAAGGCCGAGAAGTCCATATCGACGCCCGGGCAGGTGGGCAACTCGTTGCTGGGCTTTGTCGGCTGTTGCCGCGTCCACGCCGGAGACAGGTCGGAGGCACGCAGCGTTGTCCGCTTGGCGAGGGCCATGTCAGCCGGGCGCAGGCGCTTCTGCTCGAGTCGCGGCTTTCCGGCCTGGGCGGCGCTTGTGACGAGCAGGCCCCAGGCGAGCACCGAAGCGCAAAGGAGCGCAAGCCGCCGGATGCTAGCCGTTAGCTTCGCTCGCGATGGATCAGCAGCGGGCAGGGCGCGTGATGCGCCAACTGCTGGCTCACAGAGCCGAGCAGTAGCGCAGTGAAACCGCCGTGGCCGCGCGAACCGACAACCAGCAGCTCTGCGTCTCGGGCGGCCTCGACCAGCACCGATGCGGCCGGCCCTTGGATCGCCACCGGCTCGACGGTGACGCCGGAATCGTCGCCGACGACCTCTTCGACAACCGTCTTCGCGAGCCGCTCTCCCGCCTCCTCGACCTCGGGAAGAATCGCAACGAGATCGAAGCCCGGCGCTGGCCCGGGCTCAGGCATCGCCGGTGGCGATTCCCACGCATGCACGGCGACGATTTCGTCCGAACGAAGGCGCGCCTCATCGAGTGCCCAACGCAGCGCGTCCTTCGCTGCGTCGGAACCGTCGATGCCGACGACGATCTTCCCCATCCGGGTTTTCTACCGGATCTAGTCGTCTGAGTCCGAGTCGCCCCGTTCCTCGCGGTCGCCCTCGACGGAGACGACCTTGAACGAGCCGTCGAGACGGACCTCGACCTCGGAGCCGTCCGGCTTCGTGACCTCGACCTCATAGGTCGCGCCACCCTCCGAGTCGTGCTCTGTTTCCGTGACCCGGCCTCCACCGGCCGCGGCTAGCGCTGCGGCGGAAGCGCGCTGCAGGTCCGACCCGGTCAGCGCCTCGCCGTCGTCGCCCATCGTCGCGTTCGCGATTGCCGCGCCTCCGAGAGCCAGAGCGACGAGCGCAACGGCGCCGGCTCCGATCAGTGTCAATCGTCTTCGCATGCTTCTCCTTTCACCACTTGCTGGGTAGCGCGAACTTAGAGAAGCGCTATGAGACGACGATGAGAGCGGTTCTTGGTTCTACTGTCCGTCGCGGTACCGGTAGACGATCCGGCCGCGATTCAGGTCGTACGGAGAAAGCTCGAGCTTGACCTTGTCGCCGGGCAGGATGCGAATCCGATAGCGGCGCATCTTGCCGGCCGTGTAGCCGAGCGCCTCGTGCCCGTTCTCCAGGGCGATTCGGTACATGCCGTTCTTGAAGTGCTCTAGCACCTCACCGTCGAATTCGATCTTCTGCTCTTTTTCAGCCACTTCGGTCTCCAACCTATAGTAGAAGGGCGCCCGGCCGAGCCGGGCGCCCTCCTGAGTCACACTGAGGCGACGACGCTGACGTCGCGCGCCTGGGGACCCTTCGGGCCCTCCTCGACCTCATACTCCACCTTCGCGCCCTCGGCGAGGCTCTTGTAGCCCTCACCGCTAATCGCGCTGTGATGAACGAAGACGTCCTTGCCGCCGTCGTCCTGCGTGATGAAGCCGTAACCCTTGTCGTTACTGAACCACTTAACGGATCCGGTTGCCATATATCTACACCTCCTTGACTGCGTTACGAACGTGCAGCCGGGAGGCATGAAGCCAAACCGGTACTCGCTCTAACTACCGTGGTCCGCGCACGGTAGCAGGCTTGGGTCGCGACGGCGGGCGTCTTTGCGTCAATGCACGTGTCCCGAAGTCGCCGGACGAACACCGCCTCCTCGGATGACAACCCGGTCAGGTGAGCCTGGTCGTAGGCAGCGTGTGAGCTTCACGACGGGCGAGACGGGCGCCGACCTCACCCACGGGCTGGGGAGGAAGACGCTTGCTGCTTCGCTCGGAACGGCCTCCACCCTATTCCTCACGGCCGCACTGGCCTCGCTCTTTACGCCGCAATGAGCAAGATCGGCAGGGCGAACGCGGCGGAGCCACCGGCGTCGAGCCTAGCGATCGAGCCGGAGTGCTAGCGTCGCCGCGGGATGGGCAAGGAAGACACGAAGGAGGAGTTGCAGGCCGCGATCGAAGCGCGGAAGGAGCTCGGCTCCGACCTTGAGCCTGCGGTCATCGACGCCTTCGTCGAGCGGATCGAGCGCCGGATCGCTGAGCGGGATGCGGCGAGCGAGCAGTCGTTGAAACGAAAACGCGAGCACCAGAAGGAGATGGTGCTCGGCGGGATGGCTATCTCGATCCCGCTGTTGGCCATCGCGGCGATCTTCACCGGCCTCGCCGGCGTCATTGCCGTCATGGCAGCACTCATAGTTATCGCGATCGCGTCAGCGCGTTAGGGAGGGAGCGGCCCATGAAGATCGCAGTCGTCGGAAGAGGGAATGTCGGCGGAGGGCTCGCCGACAAATGGGAGCAGGCGGGTCACTCCGTCACGAGGATCGGCAAAGACGGGGGCGATGTCTCTGACGCCGAAGCCGTGCTGATCGCGGTTCCGGGCGGCGCGATCGAGGACGCGCTTGACAAGGTTCAGGGTCTTCAAGGCAAGACCGCGATCGATGCGACCAACCTCTTCGGCGCCGACCGCCCCGCGGGCTTCAACTCAAACGCCGAGTTCGTGAAGTCGAGGACGAACGCGCCGACGGTGAAGTCGTTCAACACCAACTTCGCGGCTTTGTACGACCAACTGGGCCATGCGAAGTCGAAGCCGAGCAACCTCTGGTCAGGCGACGAGGAGGCTCGCGAGGTCGTCGAGCAGCTGATCAGCGATGCCGGCTACGAGCCTGTGCATGCCGGTGGGCTCGAGAACGCCCGGATGCAGGAGGACTTCCTGCAGCTAAGCGGAGGAATCAGCCAGAACATCGGACGATTCTTCTACCGGTTCGCGCCGCCGGATCAGCTTTAGCAGCCGTTTCGATTGCGGCACCGGTGTCGACCGGTCGTTTCAGACGGATGCCGGGCAGAGCCCGCCATCCTGAGGGCGGCACCGCAAGCGGTGCCTTAGCGCTTGATGGCTTTGACGATCGCGCCGTGCATCCCGTCGGCGACCTCGTGCGTGAACTCGACTGAGACGTCCTCGAACCCGGCGGCCTGGAGCCCTTCGACGTACTCGCTCTGTGAGAGCGCGCCGGCGATGCAGCCGACGTAGCTTCCCCGTTCCGCCCGCTGCTCGGACGTCAGCCGATTCTCGGCGACGACGTCGCTGACGCCAACCCGCCCGCCCGGCTTCAGGACGCGGGCCATCTCGACCAGCACGGCGGGCTTGTCGACTGAGAGGTTGATCACGCAGTTCGAGATCACGACGTCGACCGAGTCGGCCGGCAGGGGGATCTGCTCGATCACGCCTTTGAGGAAGTGGACGTTGGCGACGTCGGCCTCCTGTGCGTTTTGGCGCGCCAACGCGAGCATCTCGTCCGTCATGTCGAGCCCGTACGCGATGCCCGTCGGGCCGACGCGCTTCGCGGACAGGATCACGTCGATGCCACCGCCGGAACCGAGGTCGAGCACAACCTCGCCATCGTGCAAGTCGGCGACGGCGGTCGGGTTCCCGCAGCCAAGCGACGCCAGCGTGGCGGGATCCGGCAGCTCGGCCCGTTGCTCCGTGGTGTAGAGCGTCTCTCCGAACGAGGCGTCGTCGCCCTCGCAGCTGACGTTGCCGCAACAGCCGCCGCTCTCGGTGCAGCCGCAGCCGCCGCTCTCGGCAGCGACCGCGGCCTGGGCGTAGCGCTCGCGGACCTGCTCGCGAAGTAGATCAGCAGTGCTCATAGCCAAACCTTCCTTTCACCGTGTCGACCGGTCATTGCGGACGGCCGCACGGTCAGAGCCCGTACGGCCTGAAGGAGACATCGCAAGCGACGCTCAGGTAACTACCTCCGGGATTCGAACGAGCCCCTCGAGCAGCGAGACCGCCTCGGGGTTCAGCGAGAAGTACGCCCACTTGCCGCGCTGCTCACGCTCGAGCAGGCCGGCGTCGGTGAGCTTCTTCAGGTGATGGCTGACCGTCGCCTGCGTGAGGCCGAGGGCGGGGTTGAACTGGCACGCGCATACCGCCTCATCGCTTCGGGCGAGCAGGTTGACGATCTTCACACGCGCGGGGTCTGAGAGCGCCTTGAAGATCGCCGCCGTCCCCTCGGCCTGCTCGTCGTCGAGCGTCTCGTCCCCGAGCGAACCGCAGCAGTCAACGAGCTCGAGCGTCTTCATATCGACATTTATCGTAATGATGTTTGTCGATATGTCAAGGGTGCTCGTCGGCTCACGCGCGCTCATCTGCACGAAACGTGCACGCGATTCCCTGCGACGCGGTCTCAGCCGACTCCCTGCGCCGCTCCGCGACGAAGCGCTGAAAGAGGTCGCTCAGAAACTCTCGCGCGACGAACCTCGGAGCTCCGCCAACCTGTCTCGAATCCGCGCCCGGGGTCTGCTTTCTACGCGGGCCGAAACCGGTAGCCCATCCGTGCCTCGGTGATGAAATAGCGCGGCCGGGCGGGGTCAGGCTCGAGCTTGCTACGGATCTGTGCGAGATACACGCGTAAGTAGTTCGTCTCCTTTTCGTACCGCGGGCCCCAGACCTCCTGCCAGCAGCTGACGCTGCGTGACGAGCTTGCCGGCGTTCCGGACGAGCACCTCAACTACGTGCCACTCGGTCGGCGTCAGCCGGACCTCCCCCACCGACGTCGTGACTCGCTTCGCCGCGAGGTCGACCGTGAAGTCCTTGGTCTCGACAACCGCCTCTTCCTCGGCCGGCGCCGCCCGGCGCAGCCCCGCCCGCAGCCTGGCGAGGAGCTCGTCCATGCCGAACGGTTTCGTCACGTAGTCGTCCGCGCCGGCGTCGAGTGCCGCGACCTTGTCCGCTTCGGCCTCTCGGACCGTGAGGACAATGATCGGGACGGCGGTCCAGCCGCGCAGGCCCCGGATCACCTCGGTGCCGTCGATTCCCGGCAAGCCGAGATCGAGGATGACGAGGTCCGGGTGTTTCCGGGCCGCGATCGTGAGCGCCGCTTCCCCGGTCGGCGCCAGCTCGACGTCGTACCCGCGTGCGCGGAGATTCGTCCCCAGCGCGCGGAGGATCTGCGGCTCGTCGTCGACGACGAGGATCCTGGTCATTCCGCCGTCCGCAGGCGCGCGACCACGGTGAGGCCGCCGCCAGGCGTGTCCTCGACCTCGATCTCGCCGCCCATTGCCTCGACGAAGCCCTTGGCTACTGCCAGTCCCAGCCCGGCGCCCTCGTCCTGGCTCGAGTCTCCAAGGCGCTGGAACGGCTTGAACAGCCGCTCGCGCTGCTCGCGCGGAACGCCTGGCCCACGGTCGACAACCCGCACGTGCACGTAGCCGTCGATGGCGCCGGCCGTCACGCGAGGCGGCCGATCCGACGGGGAGAAGCGGACGGCGTTCTGGATCACATTGGCCAGCGCGCGTTCGAGCAGGCCGGGGTCGGCCAGGACGCGCGGCAGTGTCTCCGGCACGTCGAGGTCGACGGCTCCGTCGGCGAGGCCGAGGCTGTGGAGCGCCGCGGGGAGCACCTCCTCAAGGCCGACCCGAGCGGGCATGATCTCGAGCGCGTCCGTCTGGAGGCGGCTCATGTCGAGCAGGTTCCCGACGAGCGCATTCAAGCGGTCGGTCTCTTCGTCGATCGTGTCGAGGAACTCGCGGCGCGCCTCCGGCGTCCAATTGACGTCCTGTTGGAGCAGGCTCGTGACCGACGCCTTGATCGCGGAGATCGGCGTCCGGAGGTCGTGGGAGACAGCGGACAGAATCGCCGCGCGCAGCTCGTTCGCGGCGGAGACGACCCCCGCCGCCTCGACCTCGGCCTCGAGGTCGCCGAGCTCGACCGAAGCGACGAGCTCCTTGGTAAAAGCTTCGAGCACCCGCTCGTCCTCGCTTCGCACCGCGCCGGCGAGCGCGAGTACGTGCTCGTCGTCGAGGTCGACCGTCGACGAGGCGGCCGCGGGATTTTCTGGCGCGCGCTCGCCGCTCGCGGCCTCAATCCGCCAACCGCTTCCCTGGCGGTGCAGCACCGCAGCGCCGTCGACTCCGAGCACGCGGACCAGGCTCTCGAGCACCGCCGGGACTGGAGCTGAGCCGGCCAGGCGGGAAAGTGCCTCGGCCTCGGCGCGGGCGCGTGTGCCCTCGGCGGCGCGCCGGGCGGCGAGGTCGACGAACACGCTGACGATGCCGGCGACGGCGAGGTACACGATCAGAGCGAGGATGTGCTCACCCTCGCTGATCGTGAACGTGTGGAGCGGCGGCGTGAAGTACCAGTTGACGAGGAGCAAGCCGCTGACGGCTGCAACCAGGGCCGGCAAGAGGCCGCCGACCGCGGACACCCCGACGACGAGCAGCAGGAAGAGGAGCAGGACACTCGGCAGCCCGACCTCCTCCCGGAGCTGGGCGAGAAGCACCGCGAGCGCGGGCGGACCAACCGCTGCGAGCCCGAGCCCGATCACGACGCGCCTCCGGGGCAGGGTTGCGGGCCGGCGGGTCCGCGGCACCGTAAAGGCCTCTTCCGCCGCATCTGGATGGCTGACGACATGAACGTCGATTCGCGTCCCCGACCCGCGGATCACCTTGCCGATCACCGAGCCTCGCGTCAGCCGCTGCCACCTCGAGCGACGGCTCGCTCCCATCACGATCTGCGTCACGTTCAGCGAGCGCGCAGCGTCGAGGAGTGCATCCCCGATGTCCTCGCCGACGACCTCGTGGTAGCTGCCGCCGAGCTCGGCGACGAGCTCGCGCTGACGCCCGAGCAGCTCGGCCGCGGGCGCGGCCAGGCCGTCTTGGGGGATCACGTGCACCGCGACGAGCTCACCTTTCGTGCGCTGCGCTATTCGTCCGGCTCGGCGTATGAGCCGCTCGCCGTCCGGGGAGCCCGTCAGCGCGACAAGCACGCGCTCGCGCGTCTCCCACGGCTCCTCGATCCCCTGCCGCCGCCGGTATTCGTCCAGCCCTTCGTCGACTCGGTCCGCGAGCCACGCGAGCGCGAGCTCGCGCAGCGCTGAGAGGTTGCCGGGCCGGAAGTAGTTGGCGAGGGCGGTGTCGATCCGCTCGGGCGGGTAGACGTCGCCCCTCGCGAGCCGGTTGCGGAGCGCGACCGGGGTCAGATCGACGAGTTGGAGCTCGTCGGCTCGGCGGACGACCTCGTCGGGAATCGTTTCCTGCTGTTTGACGCCGGTGATCTCTTCCACGACATCGTTCAGCGACTCGAGGTGCTGGATGTTGAGCGTCGAGATGACGTTGATCCCGGCCTCGAGCAGCTCCTCGACGTCCTGCCAGCGCTTCTCGTTGCGCGAGCCTGGAACGTTCGTATGCGCGAGCTCGTCGACGAGCGCGACCTGCGGGCGCCGCTCCAGGATCGCGTCGACGTCCATCTCCTCGAACGTCGTCCCGCGGTAGGCCATCTGCTTGCGCGGAACGACCTCGAGATCGCCGACCTGCGCGGCCGTCTTTGCGCGCTTGTGCGGCTCGACGAAGCCGACCACGACGTCCTCGCCGTAGTCGCGTCGGCGACGGCCCTCGTTCAGCATCGCGTAGGTCTTCCCGACGCCGGCCGCCGCGCCGAGATAGACACGCAGCTCGCCTCTGGCCATACCGAAAGGCTACGCCTGCTCGTCGAGCGCGAGGTTGAGTTCGAGGACGTTTATGCCCTCCTCGCCGAGGAAGCCGAGCGAGCGGCCGTCCGTGTGCTCATCCACGAGCGCGAGGACCCTCTCTACTGCGACCCCGCGCGCGCGGGCAACGCGCATTGCTTGGCGCCGACCGTTCTCAGGCGAAATGTGCGGGTCGAGTCCGGATCCGGAGGCCGTGAGGGCGTCGATCGGCGCATTGGTCTGGTTCGCCTGCCGGTACTCGGCGCGCCGGTCGGCGACCTCTTCCAAGAGCTTGTCGTTCGATGGGCCGAGGTTTGAAGCCGAGCTCGACATCGCGTCGTAGCCGTCTCCGGCCGCCGACGGCCGCGGGTGGAAGTAGCGCGGGCCGGCGAAGTTCTGGCCGATTAAACGCGAGCCGACAACGACGCCGTCGCGCTCCACGAGCGAGCCGTCCGCCCGCCCCGGGAAGGCGAGCTGGGAGATGCCGGTGACGAAGAGCGGATACGCGACCCCGGTCAGGACCGTGATGGCGAGGAAGGCGACCACAGCCGGGACGAGCTGGCGCCTCACAGAATCCCTAATCCGCCGACGACGAGGTCGATCAGCTTGATGCCGATGAACGGGACGACGAGACCGCCGAGCCCGTAGATCAGCAGGTTGCGGCGCAGCACTGCGGCCGCCGACCGGGCCCGGAAATGCACCCCGCGGAGCGCAAGGGGGATCAGGGCACCGATGATCAGGGCGTTGAAGATCACGGCCGAGGCGATCGCCGATTGCGGGGTCTCGAGCCGCATGATGTTCAGGTCGTCGAGCACCGGGAAGGTGCCCGCGAACATCGCCGGGATGATCGCGAAGTACTTGGCGACGTCGTTCGCGATCGAGAAGGTCGTCAGCGAGCCGCGCGTGATCAGCAGCTGCTTGCCGATCTCGACGATCTCGATCAGCTTGGTCGGGTTCGAATCGAGGTCGACCATGTTCCCGGCTTCGCGCGCCGCCTGAGTGCCCGTGTTCATGGCGACGCCGACGTCGGCAGCCGCCAACGCAGGCGCGTCGTTCGTTCCGTCTCCGGTCATTGCGACCAGATTGCCGCCCTCCTGCTCGCGCCGGATCAGCGCCATCTTGTCCTCCGGCTGCGCCTCGGCGAGAAAGTCGTCGACGCCGGATTCTTCGGCGATCGCGCGGGCGGTGAGCGGGTTGTCGCCCGTGATCATGATCGTGCGGATGCGCATCGCGCGCAGCTCAGCGAACCGCTCGCGCAAGCCCTCCTTGACGACGTCCTTGAGGTGGACGACGCCAAGCGTCTTCGTATTGGTCGCGACGACGAGCGGCGTGCCGCCGCTGCGGGCGATTCCCTCCACGATCGGGTCGAGCTCGACCGGCACCGAGCCTCCGCCCGCCTCGACCCAGCGCTGAATCGCGTCGGCGGCGCCTTTGCGAACCGAATTTCCGTTGAGGTCGACGCCGCTCATTCGCGTCTCGGCGGTGAAGGGGACGAGCGTTCCGACGTCGACCTGGCGCTCGCGCAGCCCGTAGCGCTCCTTGGCGAGCACGACGATCGAGCGTCCTTCCGGGGTCTCGTCGGCGAGGCTCGAGAGCTGCGCTGCGTCGGCGAGCTCACGCTCGTCCACGCCGGGGAGCGGCAGGAACTCGGAGGCCTGGCGGTTGCCGAGCGTGATCGTCCCGGTCTTGTCGAGCAGAAGGGTCGAGCAGTCGCCGGCCGCCTCGACCGCGCGCCCGCTGAGCGCGAGCACGTTGCGCCGCACGAGCCGGTCCATGCCGGCGATGCCGATGGCCGACAGGAGGCCGCCGATGGTCGTCGGGATCAGGCAGACGAGGAGGGCGACGAGCACGACCAGGTCCTGCTCGGCACCGGAGTAGATCGCGAACGGCTGCAGCGTCACGACCGCGAGCAGGAAGACGATCGTCAGCCCGGCAAGCAGGATGTTGAGGGCGATCTCGTTCGGAGTCTTCTGGCGCTCGGCGCCCTCGACGAGAGCAATCATCCGGTCGAGGAAGCTCCCGCCCGGTTGGGCCGTGACGAGGACGACGATCTGATCGGAGAGGACGCGTGTGCCCCCGGTGACGGCTGAGCGGTCGCCGCCCGACTCGCGGATGACCGGAGCCGACTCGCCGGTGATCGCCGATTCGTCGACGCTCGCAATGCCCTCGATGACCGTCCCGTCCGCAGGGATCACCTCACCGGCGGAGACGACGACCTCCTCCCCCGGCCGAAGGGCCGAGCTCGCCACTTCTTCGACCGAGCCGTTGCGCCGCCTGTGCGCGATCGTCTCGGCGCGCATCCGGCGGAGCGCGTCGGCCTGCGCCTTGCCGCGCCCCTCGGCGACGCCCTCGGCGAAGTTCGCGAAGAGGACAGTGAACCACAGCCAGATCGCGACGAGCCAGGCGAAGAGGCTCGGTTCGATGATCGCCAGGACGGTGACGAGGACGCTCCCGATCTCGACCACGAACATGACCGGGTTGCCCATCATCCTGCGCGGGTCGAGCTTGATGACGCTTTCGCGCGCTGCCCGCAGCAGGATCGCGGGGTCGAGCAGGGACCGGGGCTCGTTGCGCAAGGTCACAGACTGAGGTGCTCCAGGATCGGGCCGAGCGCGAGGACCGGGAAGTAGGTGAGCGCGACCACGATGAGGACGACGCCGACGAGGAGCGCCGCAAACAGCGGCGTCCCCGTCGGGAACGTGCCTGCGGAGGGAGGAACCGGTTGCTTGCGGGCCAGTGAGCCCGCGATCGCGAGCACGAGGACGATCGGCAGGAATCGCCCGGCGAGCACGGAGAGCCCGAGCGTCGTGTTGAACCAGTCCGTGTTCCCGGTCAGGCCGCCGAAGGCCGAGCCGTTGTTGTTCGCGGTCGAGGTGAAGGCGTACACGACCTCGGAGAGGCCGTGCGGGCCTCGGTTCAGGATCGACGGCTTCGCCTGGTCGAGCAGCACGGAGATCCCCGAGAAGACGAGGATCAGCGTCGGAACGATGAGGATGTAGACGGTGACGAGCTTCATCTCCGTCGCCTGGATCTTCTTGCCCAGGTACTCGGGCGTTCTCCCCACCATCAAGCCGGCGATGAACACCGAGAGCAGGGCGAAGATCAGCATCCCGTAGAGCCCCGCGCCGACCCCGCCCGGCGAGACCTCGCCGAGCATCATGTTCACGAGCGGCACGGCCCCGCCGAGCGGCGTGAAGCTGTCGTGGGAGGAGATGACGGCGCCGGTCGACGTCCCCGTGGTCGAGGCGGCAAACAGGCCGGAGGCGGCGGGGCCGAACCGCACCTCCTTGCCCTCCATGTTGGGCGAGCTCGCGTCGATCCGTGGGTTGCCGTCGAGCTCGAAGCCCATCGCGAGGCCGGCTGAGGCGATCCAGAAGACGAACATCGCTGCGAACACGGCCCACCCCTGGCGCCGATCCCCGGCCAGACGGCCGAACGCGAACGTGAGCGCGAAGGGAAGCGCGAGGAGCGCGAGCATCTCGAGGAGGTTCGTGAACGCCGTCGGGTTCTCGAACGGGTGGGCGGAATTCGCGTTCGCCGGGCCGCCTCCGTTCGTGCCGAGCTCCTTGATCGCTTCCTGGCTTCCGACCGGGCCGCGCCAGATGGGTTGGGTCGCCCCTTCGATCGTCCTGGCTTCGGCACTCCCTCGCAGGGACTGGATGACGCCCTGGCTGACGAGGATGAGCGCCAAGACCGTGGAGAGCGGCAGTAGCACGCGGGTCGTCGTCCGCGTCAGGTCGGCCCAGAAGTTCCCGATCGTGGCGGAGCGGCCGCGGACGAGCCCCCGCACTAGGGCGACCGCGACGGCGATGCCGACCGCGGCGGAGACGAAGTTTTGCACCGTCAGCCCCACCATCTGCGTGAGATGGCTCATGGTCGACTCGCCGCCGTAGTTCTGCCAGTTCGTGTTCGTCACGAAGCTCGAAGCGGTGTTGAAGGCGAGGGCGGGCGGCACCGAGGCGACGTCTGTCGGGTTCAGGGGCAGCGAGCCCTGAAGGCGCTGGAGCACGTAGAGACCGACGACCGAGACGAAGCTGAACGCGAGCAACGAGAGCGCGTAGAGGTTCCAAGGCTGCTCGCGGCTCGGGTCGACTCCGGTGATCCGATAGATCGCCCGCTCGATCGGTAGGAAGCCGCGGTCGCCGGGCGCGGGGCCGCCGCCGAGGACGCGGGCCAGGTACGCACCGAGCAGGGCGGTCGTTACGAAGAGGGCTCCGACGAGGGCGGCGAGTTGGAGCCAGTTCGCGCCGCTCATCCGAGCCGCTCAGGCGCGAGCAGCGCGTATACGAGATAGCCGAGCACGACCACCGCGACGATCAGTCCGAGCGCGTTCTCCCAGCTCATTGGCGGCGCTCTCCGAGCATGAGCTGGCAGGCGTAGACGAAGAGGACGGCGATCGCGAAGAACGCGATGACGACGCCTACGAACGCGATGTCGCGCACCGCAGCGGTATACCGCGCTTTGGGCGCAAGCTGGAGGCTTTAACGCAACTCCTACGGTGAATCGGGCAGTCTTGACGTCTCGCTAATGCTTGCGCGGCGACGGCCGCGCTATGAAAGGCACATGCTCCTGCTCGCCTACGACGGCTCCCCGGTCGCGAAACGCGCGCTTCGGCATGCTGCGATGCTGGTCGGGCGGGGCGGCAAGGTCGCTGTCATCAACGTCATTCCGGTCCAGTCGGTCAGCTCACGGCTGGAAACGGTCACCGACGCAGAGCGCAGTCGGCAGGCGAGCACCCTCCGCGAAGCGGGCGTTGCCCTCGGCCGTTTCGGCATCGAGCCTGAGCTCATAGAGGCAGTTGGGGATCCGGCGACCGAGATCCTCGCCGCAGCTGAGGAGACAAAGGCCAAAACGATCGTCGTCGGCCGGAGCGAGAGACGCCACCTCGGGCACGGATCGGTCGACTCGAGGCTCGTGCGAGGCGCCCAGGCCGACGTCCTGGTCGTCCCCTGAGCCGTACGATCTCGACCGAAAGGACCCGAATGCGGGCATTCACCCTCGACAGCTTCGACACGCCGCCCGGCCTACGTGACGACCTACCGACGCCGTCCCCGGAGCCCAACGAAGTGCTCGTGTCAGTGCACGCCTCGTCGGTCAACGGTGCCGACGTCCCGATTGCGGCCGGGATGCTCAAGGACATGGCCGAGTACGAGTTCCCGGTGACGATCGGCCGGGACTTCGCAGGTGTCATCGAGGACGTCGGCTCGGGCGTTAGTCGCTACAAGGCAGGCGACGAGGTCTATGGGTTTTTCGGGGCCGCCGACCCGACGGTGCACAAGGGAAGCTGGGCTGACTACGTCGTCGCCACGGAAGTCACCTCGGTGGCCCGCAAACCCGAAAGCGTCGACTTCGCGACTGCCGGCGCAGCGCCGCTTGCGGGTATTACCGCGCTCGCCGCCCTCGATGAGCTCCAGCTCTCCGAGGGTGCCAGCGTCCTCGTCGTCGGCGCCGCCGGTGGTGTCGGCAGCTTCTTCGTTCAGCTTGCCGCCGCAGCGGGCGCGAACGTCATTACCCCGGGGCTTCCCGAAGACCATGAGTACCTGCGCGGGCTGGGCGCCGCCGAGGTCATCGAACGCAGCGCGGATGTGGCCGCGCAGGTCCGCGAGCAGCACCCGGACGGCGTCGACGCGCTTCTCGACCTGGTCTCGTTTACGCCCGACGACTCTGTGCTCAAGCGGGGAGGACGGCTTGCCTCAACGCTCGGCGCCGCCGGAGAAGGGCCCGGCCGTAGCAATCTGATGGCACTCCCGACGACGCCGAATCTCGAGCGCCTCGCCCAGCTGCTCGACGCCGGCGCCCTCCGCGTCCCAATCCAACACACCTACCCGCTCGAGCAGGCGGGCACGGCCTTGGACGCCCTTCCGACCACGCACACACAGGGAAAGCTCGCGATCACGGTCGGCTAGACCTCGCAGCGATCCGAGGCTGTGCGATCAGGATGAGTAGTCCGATTGCCGCCGCGGCGCCGAGCACCCACAGGACGAGGCCGGCGCCTGTGTGAACGCCGCCGACGATGAGCACGAGCGTGCTTGCGGCGAGCGCCGCGCCGAGGAGCAGAACACGGAGGGCAGGCGCGCGAGCGGTCGCTCCTCCGCCCCGTCCCGGAGCTCGAGTGACCACGAGCCGAAGTCGACGACCGCCAGTAGCGCAAGGGCTACGAGCGGCGCCGCCCGGTCAACCGCTTCTCCGCGGTCTGCGAGCGAGAGGGCGTAGGCCACGAGCAGCAGCGCCGACCCGACGACGAGCCCGTCGTCCCAGGCCACGAGCAGCGCCGCGAGGATGAGCGCGACCCCTGCAACACCCGCGAGCGCAGCGAGTCCGCGGCTCTCGTCAATCCAGGCGACATAGACCGTCAACGCGGCGGCGAGGATGAGCGCGGCCGCGGCCGTCGCTACGCGTGCACGACGCGCGCCCGGCGTCGGAACTCCTCCATCGCTCGAATCGTGGCTTCCAGAGATACGTCCTCGTTCCACTCGACGACCGCGATCCCCCGCGCGCGGAGCCGGCTGCGGAGCAGGTCGCGCTCGAGCCGCAGCAGCCGCACTGCAAGCTCGGCCTCCTCGCCCTCAATCTCGAGGTACGGAAACGGCGGGATCTCGACCACGGCAAGGTCGAAGCCGCGGCCGCGC
>Ga0126313_10000271_pt1 | contig 23874 bp, 20 predicted proteins | sample Plot105A_FD_89954 | JGI IMG/M metagenome (GOLD analysis project Ga0126313, IMG submission 89954) | Serpentine soil microbial communities from UC McLaughlin Reserve, CA, USA - Plot105A | ecosystem: Environmental > Terrestrial > Soil > Grasslands | place: USA: UC McLaughlin Reserve, Lake County...
CTCGGCTCTGTCCTCAACCACGTGCTGCTGCACCAGACCGTGATCGGGCAGGAGGCGATCGCGCAGCTCGAGCTGGCCGGCGCCGGGATGCCGGACGTGATCGTGGGCTGCGTCGGCGGCGGCTCGAACTTCGCCGGCCTGGTCTTCCCGTTCCTGCGCGCCGGTGCCGACTGCCGGATCGTCGCCGCGGAGCCGGCTGCCTGCCCGACGCTCACGCGCGGCGTGTACTCCTACGACTACGGCGACACGGTGGGGATGACCCCGCTGATGCCGATGTACACGCTCGGCCACGGGTTCGTGCCGCCGCCGGTGCACGCGGGCGGGCTGCGCTACCACGGCGACGCGCCGATGGTCTGCGCGCTGGTGAAGGCTGGGCGCGTGGAGGCGCGCGCGTATCGGCAGAACGAGACGTTCGAGGCCGCGGTCCGGTTCGCCCGCAGCGAGGGAATCATCCCCGCGCCGGAGCCCGCCCACGCGATCCGCGCGGTGATCGAGGAGGCGTCCGACGGCGAGGAGAAGACGATCCTGTTCGGGCTCTGCGGCCACGGCCACTTCGACCTCGCGGCCTACGACGCATACCTGGCCGGGAAGCTCGAGGACCCGGTGTTCTCGGAGTCCGATCTCGAGGCGGCGCTGGCGGCGCTGCCGGAGGCGCCCGCGATCTGACGACCGGGACCGGAGCGCAGGCAGCCTCCCGCCTGCGCTCCGGGAGTCAGGGTCACTCGTAAGCGAGCGCCACCAACACGTTCGTCCTCGCCGCCCGCCGCGCCGGCAGCACCGCGGCGAGCACGCCGGCGATCACCGCGACGACCGTGAACCCGATCAGCGAGCCGGCCGGGACCGCGAACGCGAGCCCCTCGTCGGCGAACGCCGCCGTGACCGCCGCCGCGAGCGCGAGCCCGAGCGCCATCCCCGTCGTCGCGCCGATCAGCGCCGTGATGATGCTCTCGTGGCGCACCATCCGCCGCACCTGCCGCCGGCTCATGCCGACGGCGCGCAGCGTGCCGAGCTCGCGCATCCGCTCGAACGTCGCCAGCACGAGCGTGTTGACGATCCCGAACAGCGACACGATCACCGCAAGCGCGAGCAGGACATAGAAGATCGCCAGGAGCTCGTCGACCATCTGCACCTGCTCGTCCACGTACGCGGCGGCCGTCCGGACCTTCGTGTCCGGGAGGCCGGCGAGCGCGCGGGCGGGGTCGGAAGCGTCGGTGAGCAACAGCGCGTTGCGGTCGTTCTCGAACGCGGCGTCGTAGGCCTCGCGCCCGATCGTCACCGGCCCGAGGGCCATCGCGTCGATCAGCGGCGAGCCCTCGATCCCGCGCACGGTCAGGTCGAGCTCCGTGCCGTTCGCGGACGTCAGCTGGAACCGGTCGCCGACGGCGAGGCCGTGCTCGGACGCCCAGCCCTCGTCGACGATCGCGCCATCGGCGCCGAGCGTCGCCGGCACGCCGTCGTCGCCCTCGACCCAGTCGAACCGCACGAGGTCGCCGCCGACCGAGTTGACGGTCTCCTTGTCGCCGAACGCCAGCCCGCGGTCCTGCCGGACGCCCGTGACCTCCCCGGCGCGGGCGAGCGCCCGCTCCACGGCCGGATCGGTCGGTGACCAGCCATCCGCGCCGGTCACGACGTGGCTCGCGGCGATGCTGCGCTCCAGCGAGCCGCGCGTCGTGTCCTTCAAGCCCTCGGCCAGCACCGTGACAAGCGTGACCAGCGCGACGCCGATCGTCAGCGCGATCGCCGTCGTCATGGTCCGCCCGGGCTGGCGCATCGCGTTGCGCCGCGCGAGCCCGCCGGCCGAGCCGCCGAGCGCCTGCGCGGGGCGACCGAGCAGCGACGCCATGCCGCGTGCGGCGCGGGCCGGCAGCCGCACACGACCGGCGCCCAGCGTTGCGGCGCGCAGCGCCGCCACGGGCGGGACGCGCGTCGCCCGCCACGCCGGCACGAGCCCCGCGACGAGCGTGACGCCCGTCCCGAGCAGGAGCGAGATCGCGATGGTGCGGGTGGCGAACACCGTGCCCGCCTCCGGCAGCGACAGCCCCATCGCGTCGAACAGGGCGTCGAGCGCGTGCGCGAGGCCGAGCCCCGCCAGCAGCCCGGCGACCGAGGCGACCACGCCGATCGCCAGCGCCTCCACCAGCACGGAGCCGAGCACCTGGCGCCGCTCGGCGCCCACCATGCGGAGCAGGCCGAGCTCGCGGGTCCGCTGCGCGACCGTGATCGAGAGCGTGTTGAAGATCGTGAACGCGCCGACCAGGATCGCGACGCCGCCGAACACGAGCAGCGCGATCCGGATGATCGAGATGAACTGCTCCAGCCCCTCGAGCGTGAACCGGTCCTGCTCGGCCGCGCTCGCCACCTGCGTCCGGGGTAGCGCCGCGGCGAGATCGGCGCGCAGCTGCGCCGGATCGGCGCCGTCGCGGCCGGCGACGAGGATGCCGTCGACCCGGTCGCCGCGGCCGAACAGCTCCTGCGCGACGCGCACGTCGAACACCGCGGCGGTCGCGACGCCGAGCGACTTGACGCTGCCGAACCGCGCGATGCCGACGAGCTCGAAGTCGTGCGGCTCGCCGCGCGTCGTGATCCGCACGGTGCCGCCGACGCGGTAATCCTGGTCCTCGGCGGTGGCGGCGTCGATGACGACCTCGCCGGGCCCGGTCGCCCAGCGCCCGCTGTCGAGCCGGAACGGCGTCAACCGCTCCGAGCCCGGCGTCCGCGAGTCGAAGCCGACGCCGAAGTACGGGCCGTCGCCGGCCGGCTTGCCGTCGCGCTCGAGGATCTTCGCCTCGTCGGTGACGTCGAGCGCGGCGACCGCCACGCCCGGCTGCGCGCGCACGCGCTCCAGCAGGCTCGCGTCGACCGTCGGCCGCTTGGCCGTCCAGTCGCCGGCGTCGACCTCGAACGCGGTCTGGGCGGAGACGACGGCGTCCGTGCCGTCATAGGCGGCGCGCGACAGCGAGTCCGCGGCTCCGCGCATCGTGTCGGTGATCGTGAAGGCGCCGCTGACCATCGCGACGCCGAGCACCACGGCCAGCGCCGTCAGCGCGGTGCGCAGGCGGCGGGCGGCCAGGCTCTTGAGGGCGACGCGGATCATCGGACCGCCGCGTCCCGCATCGCGGCGAGGATCTCGTCCTCGGTCGGCTCCGGCACGTCGCCCACGACGCGGCCGTCGGCGAGGAAGACGACGCGGTCGGCGACCGCGGCGGCGCGTGGGTCATGGGTGACCATCACCGTCGTCTGGCTGTCGAGCGCGACCGCCTCCCGCAGCAGATCCAGCACGGCGGCGCCGGATGCGGAGTCGAGGTTGCCGGTCGGCTCGTCGGCGAACAGCACCGTCGGCCGGGTCACGAGCGCGCGGGCGATCGCGACGCGTTGCTGCTGTCCACCGGAGAGCTCAGCCGGCTTGTGGTCGCGGCGGTCGGTCAGCCCGACGCGCGCGAGCAGCTGCTCGATCTCCTCGGCCGGCGGCTTCACCCGTGCGATCGCGAGCGGGAGCGTGACGTTCTCCTCCGCGGTCAGCGTCGGCAGCAGGTTGAACGACTGGAAGACGAACCCGATGTGTGTCCGGCGCAGCTTCGTGAGCCGCCGGTCGGCCATCGCGGAGATCTCCTCCCCGCCGACCCACACCGAGCCGGCTGTCGGGCGGTCGAGCCCCGCGAGCAGGTGCATGAGCGTCGACTTGCCCGAGCCGGACGGCCCCATCACCGCGGTGAACTGGCCGGCGGGCACCTCCAGCGAGACGCCGCGCAGGGCTTCGACGGCCGATTCGCCGTCGCCGTAGCGGCGCGTGACGGCGCGGGCGGCGACGGCGGCCACGGCCGCGGGGGCTTCGACAGGGAGAGCGGTCATCGGGTGGTCCTCGTCTCGTTCGGTGGGTCAGGACGCCGCCGAGGCGGCGATGCGGTCGACGGCGACGCCGAGCGCGCCCGCATGCAGCAGGGCGGCGGTCGCCTGCTCGGCGGCGCGGCCGAACAGGCCGCTGCCGGAGCGGACGGAGACCGAGGCGCAGACCTCGCTCCCACCCGGCGCGGGCCGGGCCTCGTAGGCGACGTCGAAGGCGACCGGCCCGTGCGCGGAGAGCGCCAGGCGGCCGTGGGCGGCCTCGTGGACCTCGACGTCGAAGCCGACGCGGCGGCCGACCAGCCGGCCGGAGACGCGCACGCGCGCGCCGGCCGCCAGCCGGCCGCCGGCCTCGCCGTCGAGGTCGAACGGCACCGGGGACCAGCGCCGGCAGGCATCCGTGTCGGTGAGCACGTCGAGGACGACCTCGGGGTGGGCGTCGACGTGCGCGTGGGCCGTCCATGTTCTCATGGGCGAGACGATCGCGTGCGCCGCGTCGCGTGTCGTCGGCCGATCTGCGGATCGTGGTGGCGCGCCGGTATGAACCTGCGTCATCCTTCGGGATGACGCCGCGATCGTCAGGCCGGAGGACGATGGCGCGCGCGTGGCGCGTCACCATTCGGAAGCCATGGGCTCCGTGCCAGGCACCCTCCTCGCCCGCGTGCGCGCGCTGCCGCCGTTCCGGCTCGACGCGCTGATCGGCGGGGCGGTCGCCGTCGAGATCTGCGCCGAGATCCTGATCATGACGGAGCTTCGGGGTGTGCGACTGCTGCTCGCGCTCGCGCTGCCCGGAGTGTTCGGGCTCGGCGTCGGGCTGCGGCGCCGGGCGCCGCTGGCCGCGGTTCCGCTCGTCACCGCCGGGTTCGTCGCCGGCAACCTGATCGGACAGGAGCTGACCGACCACGTGTTGCTCCCGTTCTTCGTGATCATCGTCGTCACGTACTCGGCGGGCGCCGCCCTGGAGGGTGCGCGGTTGCGCGCCGCGTTTGCCGCCGGCGCCGCGCTCGTCGTCCTCAGCGTGCTGACCGACAGCGAACCGGACGATGCGCTCTCGTTCGTGTTCTCCGTGACGTTCATGGTCGCCGCGCCGATGCTGTTCGGCCATCTCCTGCGCAACCGCGCGCGGCTCAACCAGGCGCTGCGCGACAAGGCCGCCCGCGCCCAGCAGCAACGTGCGGCCCAGGCGGAGGCGGCGGCGGTCGAGGAGCGGACGCGGATCGCGGGCGAGCTCCATGACGTCGTCGCGCACGCGCTGTCGGCGATGACCGTGCAGGCGGGCGCCGCCCGGCGGCTGGCCGACCGGGAGCCGGCGCGCGCGGCGACCGCGTTCGCCGCCGTCGAGCACACCGGGCGCGAGGCGCTGACCGAGCTGCGGCGGCTGCTCGGGGTTCTGCGCAAGGAGGACGAGGACCTGGCACTCGCGCCGCAGCCCAGCCTCGCCCACGTCGACGGGCTGGTGCAGCGCGCCTCAGCGGCCGGGCTGCCGGTCGCGCTGACCGTCGCCGGCGCGGCGCGGTCGCTTCCCGCCGGCGTCGACCTCACGGCCTACCGCGTCGTGCAGGAGGCGCTGGGGCGGGCGCGCGACGGAGGAAGGGCCGGCCGCGCGGACGTGATGGTCACCTACGGGCCGGCCGACGTCGCGATCGAGGTCCACGACGACGGCGGGACCGACGGACGGGCTCTGCTCGGGATGCGCGAGCGCGTCACGGTCTACGGCGGCGAGCTCTCGACCGCGGCGCTCGACGGCGGCGGCTGGCGCGTGACGGCGCGGCTGCCCGTGGAGCCGGCGGCGTGATCGGGCGCCTGCGCCGCGTGCCCGCGTGGGTATGGGACGCGCTGCTCACCGCCGGGCTCTTCGGGGTGCTGGTCGCCGACCTGATCGCCGGCACGTTCGATGGCCGCCGGCCGGTGGCAACCGTCGCGGCGGTCGCGGCGATCGCGCTGCTGCCGCTCGTGCGCCGGCGCCGGCCGCTCGCAGCGATCTACGCCTGGGCGCTGATCGTGTGCCTGCTGACGCTCGCGCTCCATCCCGAGTCGGAACTGCTCGTGCCGTTTCTCGGCCTGTTCATCTTCCCCTACAACGCCGGCCTCCGCGTGCCCGGCCGCCACGCCGCGCTCGCGATCCCTGCGATCTGGCTGGCGCTCACCGCCACGGCGCTCTCCGGCGACGAGGCGATCGCCGGCGACGTCATCTTCCCCGGACTGTTCGGGACGCTCTTCTGGGTCGTCGGCAGGGCCACCGCCAACCGCGTTCGGCTGGCGGCCGAGCTGCATGAAGAGGCCCTGCGCGCGGAGGAGGAGCACCAGGCCGAGGCGGCGCGCGCCGTGGCCGACGAGCGCCGGCGGATCGCGCGCGAGATGCACGACGTCGTCGCCCACTCCGTCTCGATGATGGTGATCCAGGCCGGCGGGGCGCGCCGGATCCTCGACCGCGAGCCGGCGCGCGCGGTGGAGGCGGCGGCGCTCATCGAGCGCGCCGGGCGCGAGGCGCTCGTCGAGATGCGCCACCTGCTGGGGCTCCTGCACGCCGACGACGATCCCGCCGAGTACGCGCCGCAGCCGACGCTCGCCAAGCTCGACGTCCTCGTGGAGCGGGCCCGCGCGGCCGGACTGCCGGTCACGCTCGAGGTCGAGGGCACGCGGCCGGAGCTCACCGCCGGCCTCGACCTCGCCGCCTATCGCGTGCTGCAGGAGGCGCTCACCAACGTGATCAAGCACGGCGGCTGCGCGCCCACCGACGTCCGCGTGCACTACCGTGCCGACGCTGTGGAGGTGCTCGTCTCCGATCGCGGCCGTGGACCGGTCGACGCGCGCCTGGCCGGGAGCGGCCAGGGGCTGGTCGGCATGCGCGAGCGCGTGCGGATGTACGGCGGCGAGCTGCACGCGGGGCGGCGGCGCGGCGGCGGCTTCGAGCTGTCGGTCCGGCTCCCTCTCGAGGGCGAGGACGAGGCGGCGCTGACCGCGGGGGCACGGACGTGAGCGTCGTCCGCGTGCTCATCGCCGACGACCAGGCGCTCGTGCGCGCCGGGTTCAAGATGATCCTCGACGCCGAGGACGACCTCGACGTGGTCGGCGAGGCCGCCGACGGGAGCGAGGCCGTGGAGAAGGCGCGCCGGCTCAAGCCGGACGTGGTGCTGATGGACATCCGCATGCCGCAGGTCGACGGAATCGAGGCGACGCGGCGGGTCGTCGCGCTCGACTCCGCCTCGCCGGTGCGCGTGCTGATGCTCACCACCTTCGACCTCAACGAGTACGTCTACGAGGCGCTGCGCGCGGGCGCGAGCGGGTTCCTGCTGAAGGACGTGCCGCCCGAGCAGCTCGCCGCCGGCATCCGTGTGGTCGCGCAGGGCGACGCGCTGCTCGCGCCGTCGATCACGCGCCGCCTGATCCAGGAGTTCGCCTCCGCCTCCCCGTCGCCGGCGACGCCGCCCAAGGGCCTGGACGAGCTGACCGCGCGCGAGCTCGAGGTGTTCAAGCTCATCGCCCGCGGGCTCTCCAACGCGGAGATCGCCGCCGAGCTGGTGGTCTCCGAGACGACGGTGAAGACCCACGTCGCGCGCGTGCTGATGAAACTCGGGCTGCGCGACCGCGTACAGGCCGTGGTCCTGGCCTACGAGTCCGGCGTCTCGGTGCCCGGGCGCAGCACCCCGTGAAGCTCGTCAGCTGGAACGTCAACATCGACGACCTCTCCCAGCTCCGCCGCGACGGCGAGCAGGCGCTCGACGTCCGGCGCCTCGGTGCGGAAGTTCACGATGCACGCGCGCAGGCCGAAGCGGCCGGCGATCACCGCGTTGGAGCAGTACACGCGGCCGTCCGCGTGGATCGCGGTCATGAGCCGCTCGTTGACGCGGTCGAGCTCCTCCTCGGTGCCGGACCAGCCGCGCGGGCGGTAGCGGAAGCAGCAGATCGAGAGGCGCGGCTCGCACATCAGCTCGAAGTCGGAGTGCTCGGCGACCAGCTCGCCGAGGTACTGCGCGAGCGCCGCGTCGTGCGCGATCCGCCTGCCGTAGGCGGCGCGGCCATGGGCGAGCAGGGAGACCCAGACCTTCAGCGCGGCGAACCCGCGCGAGAACTGCGGGCCGTGCATCGCGTAGTCGATCCCGTGGCGGGCCGCCTCGTCGAGCCAGATGTAGGAGGCGTCGGCGTGGAACGAGCGGCTGAGATGGCCGAAGTCGCGCATCAAGACGCAGCCGGCCGACTGCGCGGTGTAGAGCCACTTGTGCGGGTCGACGGCGACCGAGTCGGCGCGCTCGATGCCGTCGAGCAGGCCGCGCAACTCGTCCGACAGCACGGCGGCGCCGCCGTAGGCCGCGTCGACGTGGAACCACGTGCCGTGCTCGGCCGCGATGTCCGCCAGCGCGGGCAGCGGGTCGATCGAGCCGGTCGTCGTGGTGCCGGCGGTGGCGGAGACGGCGAGCGGCGTGACACCGGCGGCGAGGTCGGCCTCGATCGCGGCCGCGAGGGCGTCTGGGCGCATGCGCTGCTCGGCGTCGGTCGCGATCACCCGCACGGCGCTCGCGCCGAGGCCGAGCATGTCTGCGGCCCGCCGGATCACCACGTGCGCCTCGTCGGAGGCGTAGATGCCGACCGGCGGGTGACCGCGCACGCCGTCCTCGCGCACGTCGAGGCCGAGCCGCTGGTCGCGCGCGCACTTCAGCCCGACGAAGTTCGCCATCGCGCCGCCGGTCATGATCATCCCGCCCGCACCCTCCGGCAGCCCGAAGCGCGCCGCGAGCCACCGCGTGAGGTGCAGCTCGATCTCGTTCGCGCCCGGGCCGAGCCGGTATCCGCCGAGGCACGGGTTCAGGCCCGCTGCGAGCAGCTCCGTCGCGGCGCCGGGCACCGTGCCGGCGCCGCAGATGTACGCGAAGAACGCGGGATGCCCCATGTGCAGCGACTGCTCGAACGTCAGCTCGCGCAGGTGGCCGACGAGGTCCTCGACCGCCATCGGCTCCTCCGGCACCGGGAGTGCGACGGCGGGAGCGACCTCGGCGGGCGTGCGCTCCCGGGTCACGCGCAGCGAGGGCAGCCGCTCGAGCAGCTCGGTCCACAGGTCGAGCACCCGTGTGCCGAGGTCCTCGGCCTGCTGCGGGCTCCAGGCGAGATCGGTGACGGGGGCGGGCGCGCGCGCCATCGCGGCACCTTATCCGGGGCGGCGTCAGGCGAGCTCGGCGCACGTCAACTGCCGGCGGACGACCCCGCCCGCACGCGCTCGAACCCCACCCACAACACGTTGACCGCGGTCGTCACGATCCGCTCGCGCGGCACGTGCGGATGGTCGCTCCACCAGACCGCCAGGCCGGCCAGCCCCGCGCGCATGACCTCGGCGGCCATCTCCAGCGCTTCGGCGTCGTCGCTTCCGGCGATGTGCTCCGCGCCCTGCTCGCGCCCGAGGATCGTCCCGAGCGCCGCGCGGCCCTGCGCGTGGATCTCGCGGTGGAAGTCCTGCACCGCCGGCACGCCGGTCGGGTCGCGGAAGTACATCCGGGCGGCCGGGAGGTGCGCCTCCACGTATCCCGCCCACGCCTCGATCGCGCGCGGGATCCGGACCGCCGCCGGCTCGTCGGTGAACAGATGGTCGCGCCAGACGTCGAGCAGCTCGTCGCGCGTGCGCTCCAGGAGCCGCTCGTAGAGATCCTGCTTGGACGCGAAGTGGTCGTAGACCACCGGCGCGGAGACGCCCGCCCGCCGCGCGATCTCGTCGATCGACGCGCCGTCGTAGCCGCGCGCGGCGAACACGTCCGTCGCGGTGCTGACGATCAGCTCGCGCCGCTCGGCGGCCGGCATGCGCTTGCGTGTTGACAACCTAACGGTCCCTAGGTAGTTTCCTAACGATGACTAGGTTAGGAGATGCGGCGATGGTTGACCAGTGGGTCGAGGACCCGGCGCTCAAGCAGCGGCACCGCTTCAGCCGCAGCACCGACCCGGACGGCGGCGAGGTCCTGCACGTCGAGACCTGGATCGAGCCGGGCGGCGGCGTGCCGCCGCACGTGCATCCCGCGATGGAGGAGCGCTTCAACGTGCTCGAGGGCCGGCCGAGCTTCCTGGCCGGCAGGGAATGGCGGGAGGCCGGCCCGGGCGAGGAGGTCGTGGTGCCGCCCGGCGTCCGGCACGCGTTCCGCAACCGCAGCGACGCGCCGGCGCACATGCGCTGCGACGTGCGTCCGCCGTCCTCGCTGCAGGAGTTCCTCGAGGCGACCGCCGCGCTCTCGCGAGCCGGCCACCTGACCGGGAGCGGCATGATCAAGCCGAGCGGGCTGGTCCGCGCCGCCGTGATCGCCGACCGCCACCGCGACATGGTCACGCTCCTGTTCCCGCCGACGCCGCCGGTCTGGCTGCAGCGGGTGCTGTTCCCGCCGCTCGTCGCCATCGGCCGCCGCCGCGGGTACTAGAGCTTCGCCCGGTAGCGGCGCATCGTCCCCGGCTGGAAGTCGCCGTGCGTGCGGTTGCGCATGGCCGGCACGAGCTCGTGGTGATACGGGCTGGAGAGGCTCTCGGCGTGTCCGATGACGTCGCGCGTCCGGATCCCGAAGCGCTCCTGCAGCCAGCGCGTCAGGCGGAGCGACGCGGCGAGCTGCGCCGGCCGGCCCATGACGTCGCCGTCGGACACGCCGACGTGCTCGATCCCGATCGCGGTGTCGTTGAGCCCGACGGTGTGGCGGCAGCGCCAGCGCACCGAGACGAGCTGGTGGATCGTGCCGTCGCGATCGATCACGAAGTGCGCGCAGACGCCGGGCCGCTCGCCGAACTCGACGTCGGGCGCGTTGCTCGCGAACGTGTTGAACGCGGAGCTGTAGCTGCTCGACGCGGTGTAGTGCTCGACGATCACCTTCGGGTCCGTGAGCCTGGCCTTCGCCTCGCCGTAGTGCCGGCGCGAGTACGCGCGCATCTGGCGCCTGCGGTCGGCGCCGAACGGGATCGGGTCCCAGGCGATCTCCGGCTTGGGCGCCGTCGCGGCGGCGCCTGCGCGGGCCGCGGCGACCGCGTGCACGGCGCGCGCGTGGCGACCGGCGGAGCGGCGGGAGAGCGGCCCGGCGGGCAGCTCGACCACGAACGCCGTGGCGTCCGGGTAGCGATGGTTCTGCCAGCCGGTCGCGGTCCCGCGGTAGGGCGGCAGCCAGCGCGCGGGGAGCCCGACGCGGCGGGCGTAGCCGCGCACCGGCGCGCGATCGGCGCCGCGCGGCAGCACCACGAGGCGCATGTGCTGGTGGTAGTGGAGCGTGAGGTCGGGCCGCACCTGGCCGATCAGCGCCTGCAGCGCGCGCGTCTCCGGCTCGGAGCCGCCGCGCGGACCGGGGAAGTAGGTGTCGAACGGCCGCCCGCCGCCGGCCCAGCGGAACGGGAAGTTGCGGTTGAGGTCGACGCCGCGGGCGTTCTGGCGCGTCCCGGCCCGGACGCCGTCGGGGTTCGCGCGCTCGACCAGCCAGAGCTGGACGCCGGCGGGCGGCGTGAGCCGGCGCAGGCGGCGCACGACCGCATGGCCCGCGGACTCGTTGCCGTGGATCGAGCCGACGACCAGCACCCGCGCCGGCGCGGCGGCATCGCCGACACGCTCGAGCTCGAGCGGACGTCCGGCGGCTGACGTCCCGTACGTCTCGGCGCCCGCCACGGCCGGCGCGAGCAGCGCGACGAGGACGGCGACGGCGAAGGTGGCGCGCATCGGCGCAAGTTGTTAGCACGCCCGACGTTGCAGGTGGTGGGTGCCATCCCATAGAGGTCGGCCGGTCTCGGGGGACCGGCCGGCCTCGCCTAGTCTTCCGGCCATGCGGAGCGCGGTCATCGTCGGGGCTGGGGCCTTCGGGGCGTCGCTCGCGTGGTGGCTCGCGCGCTCCGGCGCCGATGTGACGCTCGTCGACCAGTTCGCCCCCGGCGACCCTCGGTCCAGCTCGGGCGGCGAGTCGCGGCTGATCCGCTGCGGCCACGGCCCGCACGCGGGCTACACGGCCTCCGCCCGCCGCGCCCGCACGCTGTGGCGCGAGCTCGAGGCCGAGTGCGGCGAGGAGCTGCTGATCGAGTGCGGCCTCGCCTGGTTCGCCCACCGGGAAGACGGCTGGGAGGCCGAGTGCATGGCGACGATGGCGGCCCAGGGCATCCCGCACGAGCGGCTCGCGCCCGAGGCCGGGGTGCGCCTGTTCCCGAGCTTCGATCCGGAGGGGCTCGCGTTCATCCTGCACGAGCCCGAGGCCGGCGTGGTGCGCGCGCAGCGCGCGGTGCAGGCGCTTGCGCGCCAGGCCGCCGCGCACGGCGCGACCGTGCTCCAGGCGATGGCACGCCCCGAGCCCGGCGGCGTGCGGCTCGGCGACGGCCGCATGCTGGAAGCCGACGCCGTCGTGTGGGCGTCCGGCGCCTGGCTCGGCGGCCTCTTCCCCGAGCACGTCGCGATCCGCTCCACCCGCCAGGAGCTGTTCTTCTTCGACGGCGGCCCCGCGTGGCGCGCGCCGGGCGTCCCGGCGTACGTCGACTTCGACCGGGCGATCTACGGCACCCGCGACATCGACGGCCTTGGCGTCAAGGCCGCGCCGGACTTCGACGGCCCGCCGCTCGAGCCGGACGCCGAGCTGCCGCCCGTCACGCCCGAGAGCGAGGCGATCGCCCGCCGCTTCCTCGCCACCCGCTTCCCCGCCCTCGCCGGCGCGCCGCTCGCCGGCGCGAAGACGTGCCGCTACGAGCTCTCCCCCGACGGGCACTTCATCGCTGCGCCGCTGCCCGACGACCCGTCCGTCTGGCTGCTCGGCGGCGGCTCGGGGCACGGGTTCAAGCACGGCCCGGTGCTGGCCGAGCGCGTGGCCGCCGCGCTCGCCGGCGGCGAGCCGCTCCCGCCGGAGTACGCGCTCGCCGACCGCACGCCGGTCGGGAGCTTCCGCACCGCCGGCGCGGCCGTCAACCGGACGGGCTGAGCCCTTTGCGGACGGACTCCAGGATCCCCGGCAGCGCCTTGGCGTCCGCGATCACCGTCTTGCGCAGGTCCTGGTTGCGCAGCGCGGCCGCGGGGTGCAGCCAGGGCACGAGCTGCCGCTCCCCCGCGACGACGAGCGTCCCGTGCACCTCGGTGATCTTCCGCCCCGGCGCGAAGTGGGCGAGCGCATGGCGCCCGACCGGGATCACGACGTTCGGCCGGATCAGCGCCAGCTGCTGCTCCAGCCACGGCAGGTAGTGCGCGACCTCGTCGGCCTTCGGGTCGCGGTTGCCGGGCGGGCGCGCCTTGACGACGTTCGTGATGAAGACGTCGTCGCGGGCCAGGCCGGCCTCGCCGAGCAGCTGGTCGAGGAACTTGCCCGACCGGCCGACGAACGGCCGCCCCTGCTTGTCCTCGCTGGCGCCGGGCGCCTCGCCGACCAGCATCACGTCGGCGGTGTCGCTCCCCTCGCCCGGCACGATGTTGGTGGCGGCGGCGCAGATCTCGAACCCGCACTTGCCGTGGGCGCGAAGCTCTTTCTTGTTCAGGGTGTCGAGGTCGTCCATGTCACTCCACCCATCCCCGCTGGACGGCCCAACGACTCAACTCGTGCCGGTTGGAGAGCTGGAGCTTGCGCAGGACCGCGGACACGTGCGCCTCGACCGTCTTGGCGGAGATGCCGAGCCGCAGGGCGATCTCCTTGTACATGTAGCCGCGGGCGATGTGGCGCAGGACCTCGCGCTCGCGCGCGGTGAGCTGGTCGAGCTCGGGGTCCGTCACGGACGGCGCCGCCCCCTCCTGCCCGGCGAACGCGTCGAGCACGAAGCCGGCGAGCCGCGGCGAGAACACCGCGTCCCCGCTCGCCACGCGGTGCACGGCGTCCGCCAGCTCCGGCCCGGAGATCGTCTTGGTCACGTAGCCGCGGGCGCCGGCCCGGATGATCGAGATCACGTCCTCGGGCGCGTCGGAGACGCTCAGCGCGAGGAAGCGGACGGCCGGGCGGCGCGGCGCGACGCCGCGGATCACCTCGGCGCCGCCGCCGTCGGGCATCTGCACGTCGAGGAGGACGACGTCGGGCTCGGCCTCCACGATCAGCTCGATCGCCTCGCCCACGGCGCCGGCGTCCCCGGCGATGTCGACCAGCCCGTCGAGCTCGGCGCGCACCCCGGCCCGGAACAGCCCGTGGTCGTCGACCAGCACCACGCGGGGGAGCGCGCTCATCCGCCGATCACCAGCTCGACCTCGGTGCCCTCGCCGGGCCGCGTGTGGATCGCGGCGCTGCCGCCGTGGCGCTCCATCCGGCCGAGCACCGACTCGCGCAGCCCGCGCCGGTCGGCGGGCACCGCGTCGAGGTCGAAGCCGGGGCCGCGGTCGCGCACGAACACCTCCGCCCGCGCTCCCTGCATCTCGGCGTAGACGCTGATCGCCGCGTCCGGCGCGAACTTGACCGCGTTGAGGACCGCCTCGCGCGTGGCCGCGACGAGCGCCTGGGCGTGCTCGTCGAGCGGGCGGTCGCCGACCGCGACGACCTCGACCGGCACGCCGTGGGCGTCCTCGATCTCCGCCACGGACGCCTCGAGCGCGGCGGCGAGCGACGCGCCGGGCTCCCGGCGGGGGCCGGCATTCAACCAGGCGCGCAGCTCGCGCTCCTGGCGGCGGGCGAGCGCGGCGACCTCGCGCGGGTCGCCCGCGCGCTTCTGCATCAGCGCGAGCGTCTGCAGCACGGAGTCGTGCAGGTGCGCGGCCATCTCGGCGCGCTCCTGGGTGCGGATCCGCTCGGCGCGCTCCTCCGTCAGCCCGCGTCCCAGCCGCAGCCACCACGGGGCGAGGATGAGCGCGAGCGCGGCGACGACGACGAACACGGCGAGCGTGACGTCGCGGTTCGGGGTGACCAGGGCGCCGTTGAGCCACAGGAACACCAGCGCCGCGCCGACGACCAGCGCCGCTCCGAGCGCGACGATGCCGAGCGAGGGGCGGGCGAGGCGGAAGCGCCGCGTGCGTCCCGCGCCGCCGCCCGGCGTGGCCCGCTGCTCCGGCGGGGTCGCGACGATCTCCGCGCCCTGGGACTGGCGCCAGATCAGCGCGCCGCCGCCGCTCGCGAGCACCAGCGGCCAGACGACCGCGTCGCCGACCCAGATGCCCCACGCGCGGAACAGGAGCAGTGCGGCGAGCATGAGCAGCACGATGCCCGCGGCGACCTGCCAGCTCTCGCGCCGGCCGAGCACCCGGCCGAAGCGGCCCTCGGCGGCCGCCGCGTCGGGGTCGGCGGGGATGAGCGCCCAGCAGACCACGTAGAGGCCGATGCCGATGCCGCCCGCGACCGACGCGATCACGAACCCGACGCGCAGCAGCAGCGGGTCGACGCCCATGCGCGGCCCGAGCCCCGCGCACACGCCGCCCAGCACTGCGCCTGAGCGGCTGCGGCGGAGCGGCGTGGCGCGGGTCTCCGGAACGGTCACCACGGTGATGTTGTCACTCGCCGCGCGGCGGACCGGCGAGCCCGCAGGCGAGGAAGATGCCTCCGAGCGCGGCGAGCACGGCCGGGAGCATGTAGGCGAAGCTCAGCTCGAGCACGTCGGCCTGGTCGAGCAGGAGCAGCCCGCCGAGCGCGATCAGGATCATGCCCGCGACGAGCGACGCCGGGTCGAAGCCGGGGCGCGGCTTCACGCGGGCTCCTCGCACGCGGCGCGGCTGGTGCCTGCGTCGATCTCACCGTCGGCGCCATCGTCCCACCAGCCGCGTCCGCGATGCCGGTCGAAGAAGCGGTCGCCCACGAGGAGGTGACCGACGCCGAGGTCGACGTCGAGGTGCACGTACCGCACGCCGGGATCCGGCGCCCGGCGGTCGTGGACGTCGACGTCGACGCCCCCCTCCTCGCCGTCGCCCGTGTCGACCGCGCCGAGCGAGATCTCCGCGTCGGTCGTCACGCACATGTCCTCGGGCACGAGCACCTGGATCTCGCCGACGCCGATCTCGAGCGGGAGGTCCGTGCGCCCGGGCGGCAGCTCGAGGTCGCGGAGGTCGACCTTCATGGAGCCAACCCCCATCTCGTATCCATCGCCCAGCTCCGCGACGGTTGCGGGTCGAAACGTCCGGTCTCCCCACGTGCCGCGTACGTCGAGGTCGGCGGCGGCGACCGCGGCGAGCGGGAGCGCCAGCACGATCCCCGGGACGATCAGCCAGCGGGAGCCGCCACGGAACGCGCCGCCGACCAGGCCGATCCCGCACGCGATGATCAGGCCGGAGATGACGATTCCGCCGCCGACCGCCGAGCCCGCCGCGGCGGCCGCGAAGCCGCCGACCGCGAGCGTGAGCAGCACGACGCCGATCGCGATCCGGGCGGCGACGCTGGAGAGGTGGCTCGCGCCGTCCTCCCGTACGACGCGCACCAGCAGGTATGCGACCACGCCGGCGGCGAGCAGGAGCATCACCCACGGCCCGGCGATCCAGTCGGGCGTGAGGATCGCGATGGCGGCGATGACGAGCAGACCGGCGCCGACGACCCGCGCGACGCCCCAGCGCATCGGCGGCGCGGCGGGGTCGTCGCTCGGGACGAAGAGAAGGCACGCGAGGTAGGCGAGGAGGCCCAGGCCGCCGGCGAACGTGAGGATCACGAACGTGATCCGGATCGCGAGCGGATCGATGTTCAGGTGGCGTCCGAGGCCGCCCGCGACGCCGGCGATCACCGAGTCCGACGTCGAGCGCGTGAGCGGCGGCCGGGGCGGCTGCGGGGGCGGATCGGGGGGCATCTGCTGGGTGGGCTGCTCGTCGCTCATGCGTTCCTCTCGGGAGACCTGGGGAGTGACGCCACTGTGGCGGCCTCCCCCGCTCCGCACCATCGGGAATTGCCCTGAGGCGACCCTAGGGGCGACCCCCGGAAGACGGGCTCCATCAAGCCGGGTCGTATCCTGGCGATGAGAGAGATATGACGAGCGAACGCACACAGGCCTACGGGCGCGTCCTCCGAACGCTCGAGGACGTCGGGCCCACCAAGCTGCACGAGTCAGAGCAGGAGCGCATCCGCGAGGCTGCCGACACGCTGATCTTCGCCGCCACGCTCGAAGAGGCGCGGGCGGCGCTCGAGGACGTCGACGCCCTCGCCGAGCACCTCGTCGCCACCGAGCGGTGGAGCGACGAGCGCGCGGCGGAGCTGGCGCAGGACATCCTCGCCTGCGGGCCGCTGGCGCCGGTGGCCTAGCGCCGCCCGACTGCCCGCGCGCCCATCGGGTACGCGAGGCCGCATGGCGGATGCCGTCGTGATCGGCGCCGGCCCGAACGGGCTCGTCGCCGCGAACCAGCTCGCCGACGCGGGCTGGGAGGTCGTCGTGCTCGAGGCGCAGCCAGAGCCCGGCGGGGCGGTGCGCTCGGCCGAGCTGACGCTGCCGGGCTTCACCCACGACCGCTTCAGCGCGTTCTATCCGCTCGGCGCCGGGTCGCCGCACTTCCGCCAGCTCGGGCTCGAGCGATACGGACTGCGCTGGCGGCGGGCGCCCGTCGCGGTCGCCGATCCGGCTGCGGACGGCAGCGCCGCGCTGCTGTCCGGCGCGCTGGACGAGACGTGCGCGTCGCTCGACGCGTTCGCGGCCGGCGACGGCGACGCATGGCGCGAGCTGAGCGCGTGGTGGGCGCGGATCGGCCCGCGCTTCCTCGGCGCGCTGCTCGACCCGTTCCCGCCGATCCGCCGCGGGGCGCGGCTGCTCGCGACGCTGGGCGACCCGCGCGGCGTGCTCGACTTCGCGCGCTTCGGCGTGCTGCCGGTGCGGCGCTTCGCGGAGGAGCGCTTCCGCGGCGAGGGCGCCGCGCGGCTGCTCGCCGGCACCGCGCTGCACGCGGACATCAGCCCCGAGGGGCACGGCGGCGCGCTGTTCGCGATGGTGCTGCTCGGGCTCGGCGAGCAGCACGGATGGCCGGTGCCGGAGGGCGGCGCCGGGCGGCTCACCGACGCGCTCGTCGCGCGGCTACGAGCGGCCGGCGGGCGGGTCGTGTGCGGAGAGCGGGTGGACCGCATCGTCGTGCGCGGCGGGCGCGCGGTGGCGGTGCGCTGCGCCGACGGGCGCGAGGTCGACGCCCGCCGCGCGGTGCTGGCCGACGTCGGCGCGCCGCAGCTCTACGCCTCGCTGCTCGAGCGCGACGCGGTGCCGGACCGGGTGCTCCGCGCGCTCGAGCGGTTCCAGTACGACGCGGGCACGGTGAAGGTGGACTGGGCGCTCGACGGCCCGATCCCCTGGGCATCCCCGGATGCCGCCCGCGCCGGGACGCTCCACGTCACCGGCGGGATCGACGCGCTCACGCTCCGGGCGGCCGAGCTCTCCCGCGGCGAGATCGCCGCCCAGCCGTTCGTCATCGCCGGCCAGTACGCGCACTTCGACCCGACCCGCCAGCCGCCGGGGAAGGAGACCGCGTGGGCGTACACGCACGTGCCGCAGCGGGTGCGCGCCGACGCCGGCGGCGAAGGGCTGAGCGGGACCTGGGACGGCGGCGAGCTCGAGCGCATGGCCGACCGCGTCGAGGCGCGGCTGGAGACCGTCGCGCCCGGCTTCCGCAGCCGCATCCTCGCCCGCTACGTGGTCGGCCCGCGCGAGCTCGAGGCCGCCGACGCGAACCTCGTCGGCGGCGCGCTGAACGGCGGCACCGCGCAGCTGCACCAGCAGCTCGTCTTCCGCCCCATCCCCGGGCTCGGGCGGCCCGAGACGCCGGTCCGCGGCCTCTACCTGGCGTCGGCATCCGCACACCCGGGCGGCGGCGTCCACGGCGCGTGCGGCGCGAACGCCGCGCGCGCGGCGCTCGCACACGCGCGTGCTCGGGTTCTGCGCTAGCTGCCCGCAGGCATCCGATGTATCGGCAGGGATCGACCGCGCCAGCCCGGGAGGACCGCCGGCTATGGCTCCGCCGGGTAGTTGGTGGGGTCCCCCGACTCCACCCAGATCTCGGGCGTCAGGGCCGGGATGAACGAGCGGTCGGCGGGCGTGTCCTTCTCGTCGCCCCTGTGGATGATGAAGTTGAGCGACGCGGTCGGGTCGGCGAGCGGGATCTCGAAGTAGACCCCGAACGCATCCTGGCCCGACGGCGGCCGCGGGCTCGTCCACTCGGTCGCCGCTCCCTCGGCGATCGCGTCGCCCCACAGGTGCAGGCCCCAGCCGGTGTAGTCCCCGTCCGCTCGGTGGTAGTGGATCCTGGCCACCCCGGCCGCGCCCGGCGGTGGCGCGACGACGGTCGTCGTCGCGTCCGCCTGCGCCACGTGCCCTGCGTTGTCACGCACCACCCCGCGCAGCTGCAGCTCCGTCCCGGCCGGATAACCCGAGACGTCGGGGAACACGCGGTACGGCGCGTTGTCGTCCGTGCCGAGCGGCTGCCATTCGCCGGCGCCCGAGCGCGCGTAGAACGTGACCTGGGAGAACGAGCTCCCGGTCACGTCGGCGCGGACCTCCGGCCGCCCGCTGACCTCGTCCGCCACCTCGAGCGCGATGCCCGGAGCATGGTGGGACTTCTCGAGCCGGTGCGCCGCCCGGTAGACGACCGCCGAGAGGGCGGGCAGCGTGATCTCGACGCGGCGATCCTTGCCCGACTTCACGCGCCGGTCGCCGTCCCCGTAGACGCGGAAGAACGGCATCAGGCGCGAGTACGTGTCGAAGCTCGCGGTCTGCGGCGACTCGGAGTTGTTGAGCGCGACGAGGTACTCGACCTGCTCGTCCGCGTCGGTGCGGGAGAACCCGAAGATCCCCGCCTGCGGCGACGAGAACCGGACCTGCTGCGCGCCGTCGGCGAGCGCGGGGTGCGCGTTCCGCAGGGCGGACAGCTGCCGGACCTTGCGGTAGAGCGGATGCGACGGGTCGAAGTTGTCGGCCGCGGGCGTGACGTCGGAGCCGAGGTTGTCGTTCTTGCCGGCGTCGCTCAAGTTCTGGCCGTTGTTCGGATCGATCCCGTCGTCGTCGAGGTTGTTGTACTCCGAGTCGAGGCTGGGGAACATGTCCTGGCGCGCGGCCTGGTCGTTGCCCGCGCCGGTGAAGCCCTGCTCGTCGCCGAAGTAGACGACCGGGTTGCCGCGCGAGAAGTACATGAGCTCGTGCGCCAGCGTGTCGCGCCGGAGCAGCTCGGACTCGTCCGCGCCGGGGTTGTCGTCGCGAACGAACATGCCTATGTGGCCCATGTCGTGATTGCCCAGGAACGTGGGCAGCTGGTAGGCGTTCGAGTCGGCGTCGGTGAACCAGTCATCCTGCTCGAACCGGTCCCGCAGCCCGTCCGTGGCCGCCGACCGGGCGAACGCCCGGGCCTGCTTCTGGAACGTGAAGTCCAGCACGGCCTGACTGCGGCCCGCCGTCGTGAAGCGCGAGAGGAACGGGGTCGAGTTCTCCTCGGCAACCTCGCCGAACGCGAAGAAGCGCGGCTTGTCGACGTCGTGCGCCGTGTCGAGGATGTGCGGCAGGAACTGCTGCCAGAACTCGAGGTTGACGTGCTTCATCGTGTCGATGCGGAAGCCGTCGACCCCGAAGTCCTCGACCCACGTGTCGTAGATGTCCTCCATGCCCTCGACGACCGCGTGGTGCTCCGTGAACAGGTCGTCGAGGCCGAAGAAGTCGCCGTAGAGCGAGTTCTCCCCCGAGAACGTCGTGTTGCCGCGATTGTGGTAGAGCGTCAGGTCGTTCAGCCACGCCGGGGTCTTGGCCGGTTCCCCGGCGGGGACGAACGGCGTGTACGGGAAGGAGACCTCGCGGTCCAGGGGCGGGAACGTGCCGGTCCCCGCGAAATCGCGATCGTCGAAGACGTTGCCGGCCGCGTCGCGGTACGGCTCCTGGGCCTTCGAGATGTAGCCGAACTGGTTCTCCTCGTAGCTGATGACGTCGGCGGTGTGGTTGGTGATGATGTCGAAGAAGACCTTCATCCCCCGCGCGTGCGCCTCGTCGATCAGGTCGCGCAGGTCCTGGTTGGTCCCGAGGTGAGGGTCGATCTGGGTGAAGTCGGTGATCCAGTAGCCGTGATAGGCGGCAGACGGGAACGGCGTGCCGAGGCCCTGGACGGGCTTGTTCTTGAAGCTCGGCGTGAGCCAGATCGCCGTCGTGCCCATGTCGGCGATGTAGTCGAGCTTGGCGATCGCGCCCTTGAGGTCGCCGCCGTGGTACCAGCCCTTCCGGGTGGGATCGAAGCCCGTCACCTCACGCGGGCCGCTCAGCCCGCCACGGTCGTTCGCGGCGTCGCCGTTCGCGAAGCGGTCCGGCATGAGGAAGTAGAAGCGCTCGCGCGTCAGCGGTGCTCGGAGGGAGTCCACGGCGGGCGTCGCGTGCGCATGCGCGGCGCGAGCCCGGTCCTTCGCGGGCGCGACGCCCGTGAGCGGAAGCGCCGCGATGAGCGCGACGAGGACCAGGAGCACCAGCTGAAGCGCACGTCGCAAGGGCATTGACCGTCCTCCTTCCCAAGGCGGAACGCCCTCCTCCCGTGGACCCGGTTCCGCCCCCGTGTCGCCGGACACCTCCGGTCCGCGCCGGCCGGCACGCTACACCGACCCGCGGGGTCGGGCAAGTTGCGGGAGCTCAGCACCTCTCGCACGCGCCGAGCCGGTCGAACGCGCTGACCGAGTCGTCGCGGCGCACTCGCTCACCGACGCAGGGACTTGCGCAACAGCTCGAACGAACTGTTGCCCGCACGGTCGGTCGCCCGGGCACCGATCACGACGACGAGCTTCCGGCGCTTCTTGCCGCCCTTCCGCTTGCGCGCCGCCTGCTGGACAGCCTTGCGGCCAGCCGGCGTCAGCTTGAGCGCGACCTTGTGCGTGCCCTTCCGAGCCAGCGCCACTCGGCGGCCGCGGACGAGCGTCTTGACCTTCTTCGCCCGGCCCGTGAACCGGACGCTGACGGCTTCGCTGGTCGTCACGCGCAGGCGCAGCAGGCGGTGGACCTTCCGCAATCGCTTCACCGGCAGCCGTAGCTTCACCACCGGCTTGGTGCGATCCCGGCGGACGACGCGGTTGCGCCTCGCGGTACCGGTCACGCTCGCCGTGTTGTTGCCCGGATCCGCGTCGAACGTCGACGTGCTCACCCGCGCGCTCGCCGGGAGCGGGCCCGGTGCCTTTGCGCGCGCGAGCAGCGTGACCCGTGCGGTCGCGCCCGCCGCGACCACCCCCAACGAGCAGGACGTGCCCCCGCATGAGCCGCCCGGCCCCGTGATGGCCCGGGCGGCGAGGCCGGGCGGCGGGGTGACGTCGACGCGGACGTCGCGCGCCGGGTCGGCGCCGCGGTTGGTCGCGCTGATCGTGAAGGTGACGAGATCGCCGAGCCCGTCGGCGGTCATCGCCAGCCCCGGCTCGCTCGTGTCGCCGCCGGTCAGCGCGGAGAGCACGACCGCGGCGCCCGCGCGGCCGCCGGCCACGATCCGGCCCCCGCCGGCGATGCCGACGCCGGTCAGGCCACCGGGCCCGACCGGCTGTCGCACGACGCCGTCGACGCCGAAGCCGGGGTCGCGGGCGCCGTCCGGCCGGAAGCGGGCGAAGAACGACTCCGCGCCCGCCGTGCCGACGGCCACGATCTTGCCGTCGGGCTGCACCGCGACGTCCTCGACGATCCCGCCGACCAGGCCGACGCGCGCGATCCCGTCCGTCGAGAACGAGAGATCGGGCGCGCCGTCGGGCAGGAAGCGCGCGACCACGCCCCCGCCGCCGCCGCCCGCATCCGTCGTCCCGCCGACGACCAGCTTGCCGTCGGGCTGGCGGGCCACGGAGCGCACGGCGGGGATCCCGTCGCCGACGTCGAGGGTGACCGGCCGGCCGCCGCCGAACCCGGGGTCGATCGTCCCGGCGGGCGTGAGCGCGGCGACCAGGAAGCGGCGGTCCCCGCCGGGCACGATCCCGGTGCCGGCGAGCAGCACGCGGCCACCGGGCTCGACCACCACGCCGCTCGCCTCCTCCTCCGTGACGTCGGTGAAGTCCTGCACGGGGCCGAACCCGGCGTCCCGGACCCCGGCGGCGTCGTAGCGGGCGACGCCGATGCGCGCGCCCGAGCGGCCGGCGGCGACGATCCGCTGCTCGGTATCGACCGCCAGCGCCCTGACCTCGTCGTCGCCCGCGTCCAGCGCGTCGTCGACGACGAAGCCCGGCACGCCGCCCGGACCCCAGCGGACCAGCGCGAAGCGGCGGTCGCCGGGAGTCTGCTCGATCCAGCCGCCGGCCACGTACCCGTCGCCGTGCTCCACCACGGCGGTGAGCTGCGCCTCCCCCGCGGGGCCGAGCGACCGCAGGCTCGCGGGGAACGCGGGATCGGCCGCGCCGGCGGGATCCAGCCGCAGGATGCCCAGCTCCATCGGCCCGGTCTGCGCGGCCACGACCGGACGTCCCGCGCCGTCGAGGAGCATCTCCACCGCCTCCACGCTGCGGCCGGGAAACCCGGTCGTCACGAGCCCACCGGCGCCGAACCCGGGGTCGGGCGTGCCGGGCGCGGCGTGCGCCGCGGCAGGGGCCGCGAGCAGGGCAGCGGCCGTCCAGCCGGCGAGGCGTCGGACTCCGATCTTCACCCCTGCAACCTAGCGAGGCTCAAGCTCTCGCGACTCTGTCCGAACAACGACATACAGCGGCGCGCAGCGCGCCCGGGAACCGCGAGAGGAGCAGGGAAAATGGGCTGGAACCACTAGTTCTCGCCGGTGCGGACGCGCGCGCTCAGCGGCGCACGGCACTGCGCACCGCGGACCCTCGCGGCAGCTGCCTGCGCAGCTCGGCCTCGAGGTCTTCGTCGTCGGCGTGCTGGAAGTCGACGCCGGCGCCCATCACGATGCCGACGAAGATCTCGACGAAGCGTGCGTCGAGCTGCGTGCCGGCGACGCGCCGCAGCTCCGCGATCGCGTCCTCGAACGGCATCGGCGTGCGGTAGGAGTCCCGCGCCGTCATCACGTCGAAGCAGTCGGCGACCGCGAGGATCCGCGACAGCTCGGGGATGTCGTCGCCGGAGAGATGGCGCGGGTAGCCGCGGCCGTCGATCCGCTCGTGGTGGCACAGCACGATCTCCGCGACCTCCGCATAGCCGTGCACGCGGCCGACGATGTCGGCTCCGCGCTGCGGATGGGAGCGGATCAGCTCCCAGTCCTCCTCGGTCAGCCGCGTCCCCGTCAGCGTGTGGTCGGGGAACGTGAACTTCCCGACGTCGTGCAGCAGCCCCGCC
>Ga0126313_10000272_pt1 | contig 23837 bp, 24 predicted proteins | sample Plot105A_FD_89954 | JGI IMG/M metagenome (GOLD analysis project Ga0126313, IMG submission 89954) | Serpentine soil microbial communities from UC McLaughlin Reserve, CA, USA - Plot105A | ecosystem: Environmental > Terrestrial > Soil > Grasslands | place: USA: UC McLaughlin Reserve, Lake County...
GAGAACCTCGCCGTCGCGCAGACGCACTGCGCGTTCATCCGCTTCCACAACCGCGTCGTCGACACGCTGCCGAGAGCGGTGCCGCCGTCGCAGCGCTTCGCCACCGCGCGCGAGATCGTCACGCGCCACTACCAGTGGATGCTGCGCACGGACCTGCTGCCGCGCCTGTGCGCGAGAGCGGTCGTCGAGGACGTCTTCAGAAACGGGCGCAAGGCGTTCGAGGTCGGCGTGGCGCCGACGGACGTGCCGACGATGCCGATCGAGTTCTCGATCGCCGCCTACCGGCTCGGCCACTCGATGATCCGTCAGGCGTACAACTGGAACGCGCGCTTCGACAACGGCGGCGGCACGCTCGACTTCCTGTTCCTCTTCTCGGGCACGAGCGGCGACCTCGCCGGCGGGCCGCGGCTGCCGAGCAACTGGATCGCCGACTTCCGCCGGCTCTACGACTTCGGCGAGGCGGGCCGCAGAGACCTCGTCGTGCCGGCGAGAAAGCTCAACCGCGCGATGCGGATCGACACGCTGCTCGTGGACCCGCTGAAGAACCTGCCGCCGGGATCGTTCGGCGGGCCGAACGTGCCGTTCAACGACGCACGCGCGAACCTCGCGTTCCGCAACCTCACGCGGGCGAGAATGGTGAACCTGTCGACCGGTCAGCAGATGGTCAGATTCCTCAACAGACACGGCGTCAGAGTGAGAGCGCTGACGGCCGCGCAGCTGCGCGACGGCAGAGGCGGCGCCTCTCTCAGAAGACTCACCGACGCGCAGCGCAGAGCGCTGCTGAGAGACACGCCGCTGTGGTTCTACGTGCTGCGCGAGGCGGAGCTGAACGGCGGCCGCACGAGCGGCGTCGGCGCGCGGATCGTCGCCGAGACGTTCCACCGCGCGATGGAGGGCAGCGCCGTCTCGATCGTGCGCGACCCGAGATGGCGGCCGACGCTCGGGCCCAACAGAGACACGTTCCGGATGGTCGACCTGCTGCTGTTCGCGTTCGAGGGCAGAAGAGCGCTGCTGGCGCCGCTGGGCTGAGCGCTACGTCGGCGCGGCGGCGCGTCGAGTCAGTCGCACTTCGAGCTGGTCGCGTCCATGAAGCCCGTGACGGATCTCACGACGGCCGACGCGTCGGACGCGATGCCGGCGACCTGTGCGGGCGACGGGTTCGCCGCGATCGCTCTGACGTCGCTCGCGAGCGCGTTGACGGACGTGCTGATGGCTCTTGTCTCGCTCGCGAAGTCGTCTCTGGCGGAGTCGACCAGCTTCGTGGCGTTGCTCTGGATCGTTCTGAGCTGCGACTGCAGCCCGCTGAGCCCACCGGAGAACGACAGGTTCGAGAGGTCCTTGATCGAGCTCTCCAGGTTGGCGCGATCGGCGCAGTAGCCCGGCTTGCCTCCGCCACCGCAGCCCGTCACCGCCACCACGGCGCTGATCGCACCCACCAGGGCAAGCGCGCGGAACGAACGTCTGGCGGACACGGACATCTGATTGCCAGCAAACCAGATTCAGAAACCGGGTGCGCCAGCCGGAACGGCGGCGAGCGGCAACCACACCGTGAACGCCGCCCCGCCGCCGGGCGCGTTCGCCGCCTCGACACGGCCGCCATGGCGCTCGACCACGCCCGCGACGATCGCGAGTCCGAGGCCCGCGCCGGCCTTGCCGCGCTCGCGCCCGCGCTCGCCCTCCGCACGCCAGAAACGCTCGAACAGCGCGGCCGGATCACCGGGAGGAAGGCCCGGGCCGTGGTCGCGCACCTCGACGCGCGCCGCCTTCCCCTCGCGCGCGACCGTCACCTCGATCGGCGTGCCGGCGGGGGTGTGCACCAGCGCGTTGCGCAGCAGGTTGGCGAGCACCTGCGTGAGCTGGTGCGGGTCGCCGAGGACGGTCGCCGCGCCCGCGGCACGGGCTTCCTCCGCGTGCAGCGAGATCGTCCGCTCGGGTGCGGTCGCGCACGCGTCGGAGACGGCGTCGCGCGCGAGCGCCGCCAGGTCCACGGGGGAGCGCTCGTCACCGCGCGTCTCCCCCAGGCGCGCGAGCGCAAGCAGGTCGTCCACCAGAACACCCATCCGCGCCGACTCCTGCTCGATCCGGCGCATCGCCTTCTCGACCTCGTCCGGCTCGCGCGCCGCGCCGATGCGGAACAACTCCGCGTAGCCGCGGATCGACTGCAACGGTGTGCGCAGCTCGTGCGAGGCGTCGGCGAGGAACTGGCGCAGGCGATCCTCGCTCGCCTTCTGCCCGGCGAACGCGCGCTCGAGGCGCTCCAGCATCGCGTTGAGCGCAAGGCCGAGGCGGCCCACCTCGGTGCGGGGATCGGCCGGCTCGACGCGGTGCGAGAGGTCGCCGCCGGCGATCGCGCCGGCGGTGTTGCCCATGCGCTCGAGCGGCAGCAGCCCGACCCGCACGACGAACCGCGCGGCCAGCCCGAGCACGAGCAGGACGGCGGCGATCACGAGCGCCTCGACCAGCAGCAGGCGGTTGAGCGTCTGCGTGACGTCGGCGAGCGGGATCGCGACGACGTTCGTTGCGCCGCTGCGCGGGTCGGGCGTCGCGAGCACGCGGTAGTTGCCGCCGTCGACCGTCGTGTACTCGCCGACCGGAAGATCGCTGGGCAGGTCGGGGCGCGTCGTCTCGGTCGCGGTCTCGCCGAAGCCCGTCACGACGGTGCTCGTCTCGACGTTGCCGTCTGCGTCGCGGCGCTCGCCGTAGGTCCCCTCCGGCAGCCCGAAGCCGGGTCCACCGCGGTCGCCGGGACCGGCGCCAAGCCCGGCACCGAAGGGACGTCCCCCGCCTCCCCGGCCCGGCGGCGGGATCCGCCCGTCGAGCGCCGCCGACACCGGCGGCGTTGCCGCGCGCAGCTGCTGGTCGACGCGATCGAGCAGGAACGAGCGCTGCTCCACATAGGTGATGACGGCGAGCACGAGCAGCCCGAGCGCGGCAAGCGCGAGCAGACCGGCGACGAGGCGTGCGCGCAGCGAGTGCATCGCTATGCCTCTGGGGGCCCGCCCCTGCGCGGGAGCCGCATGACGTAGCCGACACCGCGCACGGTGTTGATCAGCGGCGGGCCGTGCTCGTCGAGCTTGCGGCGCAGGTAGGAGACGTAGGTCTCCAGCACCCGAGCGTCACCGCCGAAGTCGTAGTCCCACACATGCTCGAGCAGCTGCGCGCGCGAGAGCACGCGGCGCGGGTTGAGCATCAGATAGCGCAGCAGGCGGTACTCGGTCGGCGTCAGCTCGATCGGCTGGCCGGCGCGGGTGACCTCGTGTGCGTCGTCGTCGAGCTCGACGTCGGCGAACGTCAGGACGGACGAGGTCGCCTCCGCGGCGCCGGAGCGGCGCAGCAACGCGCGCACGCGTGCCACCAGCTCCTCGAGGCTGAAGGGCTTCGTGACGTAGTCGTCCCCGCCGACCGTCAGGCCGCGGACTCTGTCCTCGGTCGCGTCGCGCGCGGTCAGGAAGATGATCGGCACGCGGGCGCGGTCGGCGCCGAGCCGCTTGGCGACGTCGAAGCCCTCCATGTCGGGCAGCATCACGTCGAGCAGGATCACGTGGGGACGGTGGTCGCGAACCGCGCTGAGCGCCTCGGCTCCTGTGCCCGCCGAGGCGACCTCGAAGCCCTCGTAACGCAGCGCCATCGAGATCACGTCGACGATGTTCGGCTCGTCGTCGACGACGAGCACGCGCGCCGGGCCGTTGCCGTTCTGGCTCGACTCCATCAGCGGATCATCGCGGAGAAGCCTGTGAGGTTCCTGGGAGCTTCACATGACGCCCACACGTGTGCAACCCGCTCGGCAAGCGCGACTGCCGCTCACGCGTGGAGGCCAGCCATCGCGCCGGCGAGCTCGGGCTGTTGCGCTGACGCCGCAGCGCGCCGCGTGAGCACCACGCGTGCGCCGTCGCCGGGCGTGATCGTGATCATCCGCCGGCGCGGACGCGCTCTCGCGCCGGCCGCTGCGAGCGTGAAGCGCTCCGCCGCGGCCCGCAGCACGAGTCGCATCTCCAGCAGCGCGAAGCTCGCGCCGAGGCAGCGGCGCCGGCCGCCGCCGAACGGCAGCCACGTGTACGTCCCGGGCTTTCTGCCGAGGAAGCGCTCGGGGCGGAAGGCGTACGGGTCGGGATAGATCTCCGGGTCGTGGTGGACGGCGTAGGCGCCGCCGATCAGCACGACGCCCTCCGGATAGGTCCAGTCGCCGATCGTGATCTCGCGCTTGACGAGCCGCGGCTCGGGGTTCGGCAGCACCGGGCGCCGGCGCAGGATCTCGTTGATCGTCGCGTCGAGATACTCGTCGTCGTCGGCGATCCGCTCGTGGATCTCGGGCGAGCGCGCGAGCTGCTCGAACGCGAAGCCGAGCGAGGACGCAGTCGTCTCGTGGCCGGCCACGAGCGCGGTCATCAGCTCGTCGCGGATCTCCTCGTCGGCCATCGGGGAGCCGTCGCTGTGCCGCGCTGCGAGCAGCATCGCGAGCACGTCGTCGCGCTCGAGGTCGTCGTGGCGGCGCTCCTCGATCAGCGCGAACAACTCGGCGTCCGCCTGCGCTCTGACCTTGGCGAAGCGGGCGAAGCGCCCGAACCCGCCGAACGCGCGCTGCACCTGCGGCACCAGCGAGACGGGGCTGTCGCCGAACGAGAGGATCTCGGGCAGCCACGCGCGCAGTCGGTCGAGACGCGGACCCTCCTCGAGCCCGAACACCGCGCGCAGGATGATCTCCAGCGTCAGGCGCTGCAGCCGTGGGTGCAGCTCGACCGGCTCGCCGAGCGGCCAGCCATCCAGCTCGCGCTCGGTCAGCTCGGTCATCAGGCCGGTGAGGCGCTGCATGCGGTCGCCGTGGAAGGCGGGCAGCATCAGCTTGCGCTGCTCGAGGTGCGTGGCGCCGTCGAGCAGGATCACCGAGTTGGCGCCGACGATCGGCTTCAGCAGGCGCGCGCCCTCACCGGGGTGCAGCACGTCGGGGTCGGCGGTGAAGAGCGCTCTGAGGTCGGCGGGGTCGCTGAGGACGACGAACGGCGGCTGGCCGAGCAGGCGCATCGTGAAGCGGGCGCCGTAGCGCGCTTGGAGGCGGGCGGTGTAGGCGAGCGGACGCACCCACCAGCCGATCGTCTGGAGCGCGGTCGGCGTACGCGGACCGGGCGGGAGCGTGGCGGTGGCCTGCATCGCGTCGTCCTCCTCGCTAGGGTTCAGAGAGTGTTCGAACGAGTATATGTACTGATAAGTATGTGTCAACGGAGAAGCGATGCCGCGCGGTGAGTTCGACCGCAGCGCCCGCAAGGCGGCCACGCGCACGCGCCTGCTGGAGGCGGCGGCGCGGGTCTACGCCGCACGCGGCTTCGCGGGCGCGACGCTGGATGACGTCGCCGAGGAGGCGGGCCTCACGAAGGGCGCCGTGTACGGCCACTTCGGCTCCAAGGACAACCTCCTGACCGCGCTCATGGAGGAGTGGCTGGCGAACGAGATCGCCGAGCAGGTCGGCCTCTTCGACCGCGACGAGACGACCTGGCGACGGCCCTTCGTCGGCAGCGATCGCTGGATGCAGGAGCTCGACGAGGCACCGGACGCCTTCCGCCTGCTGATCGAGTTCTGGCTCGCGGCCGGGCGCGACGAGCGTCTGCGCGAGCGCATCGCCGGCGGCTTCGAGGCGCTGCGGCAGATGTTCGCCGGCTTCAGCGCTGACAGCGCCGCCGACGCCGGACTCGACGCCGAGGAGGAGGAGACGCGTCACTTCGCCAACGTCTCGCTCGCGCTCAGCCTCGGCCTCGGCCTCGTGCGCGTCGCCGACCGCGACAACGTCTCGCCGGCGCTGCTCGGCACCGCGCTGTCGGTCTTCATCCGCGGGATCGAGCGCGATCCCGAGCTCAAGGCCGCGATCTCCGACCCGGCGGCGCGGGACTAGTAGCTCGTCAGCGCCACGAGCCGGCGAGCGGCCGGTCCGACTCTGTGGCAGATGCGGGCAACGCGTCCCACGCGAACACGCGCGCCTCGAGCTCGCCGAGCAGCAGCTGGAGGTCCTCGCGGCTGATGTCGAACGTCTCGCCGAGCTCTGCCAGCACCGCGTCGAGGTCCTCGGAGCTAGCTGCCCGAGACGCTCCCACGGGGATCGCGGTGGACTCGGGCGCCACGTGCGGATAGGCATGGCCGGTGAGCCGGTGGAAGGCCCAGCCGACGGCGACGAGCGCGAGCGCGTCAATCGCCACCGGGTTCAGCGGGAACAGCCAGCCGGCAGAGGCCACAGACCCGCCGAGCACGGCAGTCAACGCAGTCGCGCCACCGGGCGGGTGGAGCGAGCGCGTGAGCGACATCGCCGCGATCGCGAGCGCCACCGCGAGCCCGCAGGCGAGTGCGCCATGGCCGAGCGCACGCCCGACGGCGACGCCGATGAGCGCGGAGATCGCGTTGCCTCCGACGTTCGGCCACGGCTGGGCCATCGGGCTCGTCGGCACGACGAACACCAACACCGCGGAGGCGCCCATCGACGCCACGATCCACAGCGCGGCGTCGCCATGTCCGGGCACGATGTCGCCGAGCACTCCGACGAGCGCGATCGCGACCGCCACCCCCGTGCAGGCCCGCATGCGGTCGCCGGCCGTCGCCCCCGCGAGGATCGGCGAGAACAGATGCCATCCGCGTCTCGGCCCCATCACGGCGGGGCACTCTAGCGCGCTGTCAGTCCCAATCCGGCGCCCAGTCCGGGTCCGCCGTGCGCAGGTGCCGCGCCGACAGCGCTGCGACCGCCGCGCGCTCGTCGTCGTCCAGCTCGAAGTCGAACACGTCCATGTTCTCGGCGCGGCGGTCGTGCGAGGAGGCCTTGGGGATGGTCGCGACGTTCGGCTGGTCGAGCAGCCATCGCAGCGCGACCTGCCCCGCCGACTTGCCGTGGCGCGCGCCGATCTCCCTCAGCGTCGCGTCCTCGTGGGCGTGGCCGTGCGCGAACGGCGAGTAGGCCGTCAGCAGCAGGTCGTGCTCGAGACACTCGTGCAGCACCGGACCCTGCGGCAGATACGGGTGGTACTCGACCTGATCGCAGAAGATCGGCGCGAGCGAGATCGCCTCGCGCAGCAACTCGGAGGGGAAGTTGGAGACGCCGATGTGACCGACGAGCCCCTGCTCGCGCAGCTCGTTCATCGCCCCGAGCGTGCGCGCGAGCGGCACCTCGGCCGCCGGCCAATGCAGCAGCAGGAGGTCGACCTGCTCGACCTGCAGGTCGGCGAGCTGCTGCTCGAACTCGCTGCGCAGCACGTGCGGATCGGCGTGCTCGTACCAGACCTTCGTCGTCAGCCAGATCTCCTCGCGCGGCACGTCGGTATCGGCAAGCGCGCGGCCGACCCACCGCTCATTGCCGTAGGCGCGCGCGGTGTCGATGTGGCGGTACCCGAGCGACAGCGCATCGAGGACGCCGTCGTAGGCGTCCTGCCCCTCGACCATCCACGTGCCGTAGCCGAGCTTCGGCACCTCGACCCCCTGGACCGTCACCGTCCGCGCCTGCGTCGCCTCGCGTGGCATCGAGAACGACCTTACCCGTGCGGCGCGGGCGGCTACCCCCGCGTCGCACAGGCCAAGTGTGATTGCCGTGATCAGTTCCTGGCATTGCAGGTGCGCGCCGGCGACCCGATCGTGTGGACTCTCGTGCCGAACAGGGATGGCCAGAGGCTGCGACACGTCCACATCGGCGCGGGCGCGCTGGGGCTCGGTCTCGTCGTTCCGCTCACCGCCGACGACCTCGACGTCACCCTCGTGCAACGCAGGTCGTCGCGGTCCCGTCGGATCTGGGAAGCCCTCGACAAGCGCGGCTCCTACTGCCGGCACGCAGCCGACGGCGCCACGCCAACGACCCGAGTCACCCTCTCTCCCTCATCCGAGATCCTCGACGCCGATGATGCAGATCGCCTGCGCGCCCGGGTCCGCGCACCGGAGACGACCCTGCTCACGACGGCCGTGGGGGAAGCGAACCTCGAGGAGCTGGCCGTGGGGCTCCGCAGCGTGCTGTCGGAGCGGGCCCGCGCCGGCGGTCCGCCACTGTGCGTCATCGCGTGCGAGAACACGGTGGGCCCGATCTTCACGGCGCTCTCGCACGCCTTCGAAGGGACCACGGTCGAGTTCGCCCGGTGCGTGGTCGATCGCTTCTGTCGCAAGCCCGAGGTCCGTGACGGCGACGTGCACGTCTCGACGGAGGCGTACGGGTCGTGGTTGATCGAGGCCGGTCCCTCGTCGCGTGTCCTGGTCGATGCGCTCGGCCACCTGGACGAGGTCGGATTCGTCCGAGATCTCGGCCCGCTGCGACGAAAGAAGCGCTGGCTGGTGAACGCACCGCACTTTGCGCTCGCACTCGAGGCGCGCGCGAGGGGGATCGACCAGATCGACACGTTCGTTCAGGGAGAGGGCCGCCACGTGCTCGCCTCCCTTCAGCGGGAATGCACCGCCGCCCTCATGGCCGACACGGATGCCTTCACCGGCAGAGAGCTCGCCGCGTTCAACCGCAGCGTCGGCAGACGCATGAGATCGCTTGCGCTCGAGACGGACCGCGTGCTGCGGCGGTTCGAGTCCGGCGGGTCGGCCGCCGCCACGTCGGTGGTCGACGAACTGCTTGTCGAGCCGTTGCAGCGCTACCTCCGTGCGTACGGCGTGGCGCCGGAGGCGCTGACGCGCGCAGCCGCTCCGTACCGAACGCTGCTGCCGTCATGAGCGCCGTCTTCGTCATCCAGGGAAGCGCGCATCTGTTCGCCGTGCTGCTGCTCGGGCGAGAGCTGTCGAGGAGCGGATCCGGCCGTCGACACGCCATCTTCACGATCCCCGCGCTGTGTTACGGCGCCGCTGCGATCGTCGCCGTGGCGGCGGGCTTCGAGGTGACGCTCGTCGCCCTGGTTGCGACGAGTGGAGCGCTGGTCGCCTCCGTGGCGGCGTGGCGAGCCGACGACTTCCGGCCCGCCGGCACCGTCCCCGGGGTCTCCCTGCTCATTGCCACCGTCGCCGGCACGATCGTGAGCGTCGAGCATCTCGTCGGCTTCGACCTCAGCCTGCCGAGTCAGGCCCTCCTGTGGGCAGCGACGATCGTGAGCGTCATCCGGACGCCATCGGGCCTCCTCCACACCTTCGAGAGCTGGGAGGCCGGCATGCGGATGCGTTGGCACCAGCCGCGAGATCCGTTGCTCGACTGGACCCCGGATGGGGACGCGCCCATGGTCTCGATCCAGGTCCCGACGCACGCCGAGCCGCCCGAGATCGTCATTGCCACCCTCGATGCCCTGGCGCAGCTCGACTACCCGAACTTCGAAGTGCTGGTGATCGACAACAACACGACCGACGAGACGCTGTGGAGGCCCGTCGAGGCGCACTGCGCACGACTCGGAGCCCGGTTTCGCTTCTTCCACGTCGAGGGCATCGAGGGCGCGAAGGCGGGAGCGTTGAACTGGTCCCGCCCCTTCGTCGACGATCGCGCCACGCTGGTGGCGCTGGTCGATGCCGATTATCAGGTGGATCGAAGCTGGCTGGCGCACACGGTGGGGTACTTCGACGACCCCGCGATCGGGTTCGTGCAGTGCCCGCACGCGTACCGGGACTACGAGCACTCCCGGTACGGACGGATGGCGAACACCGCCTACGCGTGGGCCCAGGCGACCGAGATGGTGTCCCGCCACGAGGATGGCGCCGGCATCACGATCGGGACGATGTCGGTGATCCGGGTGTGTGCCCTGGACGCCGCAGGCGGTTGGGCCGAATGGTGCATGACGGAGGACTCGGAGCTCGCGATCCGGGCGCATGCGGCCGGCTACCGCTCTGTGTTCGTGCAACGCGTGTACGGCCGGGGTCTGATCCCCGAGACGTTCGCGGAGCTCAAGAAGCAGCGATTCCGCTGGACCTATGGGCCCGGGCAGGAGCTCAAGACCCATCTTCGCCTCTATCTCCCCCGTCCCCTGGGCAAGCCCTCGTTGCTCACCGGCAGGCAACGGGCGCGTCACGGTCACTACGGGCTGGTCGTGCTGATGATCGGGCTCGGGGCGCTGGCGCTGCCCATCAGCTTTGGTGTGTTGGTGTCGATGTTCGCCCACCGGGAGGTGCCGCTGATCGACGTCGCGCTCCTGATCCCGTTCGTGGCCATCCTCGCTGCTCGCCGGGTCATGCGCTGGACGCTCTATCGAACGTTGGTCGGCACCACGTTTCGCGAATGGGTGGGCGGAAGCATCGTGCTGCTCTCCGTGAGACCGACCGTGTCGTTGGCGGCGACCAGCGTCCTGGTGGGCAGGCCGACGCTCTGGGAACGCACGAACAAGTTCCGCTCGACGCCCGCCGGCTACCGAGCCCTCGCCAGTGCGGGGACCGAGATGGTGCTGTGCGCCGTCTGCATTGCCGCGGCCGTCGCCGCCCCCATCTTCCTGCAGGGCGGGGTCTTCCCCGTGCTGCTTGCCGCCGGCTTCGCGTGGCAGGCGATCGTGTACGCCTGCGCTCCAGTCGTCGCCATCCTCGCCGATCGTGACCTGCGCGATTCGTCGCCATCCCGGCGAGCGCTGCAGCGCGATCGGGCGGCTACCCCGTGTACGGCGTCCAACGCTCCGAGGTGAACGGACGCCCGGCGCGGTGGAGCGTCGCCGCGAACTGGGGCCCGAGCCCGGCCAGGTCCTCGAAGACCGCGCGCACGAGCTCCTCGGCGCTGGTGCCCGGGCCGAGCGTCATCGACGCGGCAAGGTCGAGCGCCTCGCGCTGGGTGAGCGCGGTTGCCGTGCGCTGCTGCGCCGGGACAGCCGCGAGCGCGACCGGCGCGCCGTCCACGGCGAGGGCGCCCCAGCGCGAGGCGAACACGAGCACCTCCTCGAAGTGCTCGTCGGCGTCGTCGACCTCGAAGCGGGTGCGCAGCCGGCCGAGCCGGTAGCTCAGCTCCGACCACGTCAGCTGCGTGAACTGCGTGGGCGTGACCCACAGCAGCATCGCGGCGACCTTCGTGTCCGGGCTGGGGAAGATCGTCGCCGGGAGCGCGCCGTAGAGCGCCGGCTGCGCGGCATAGCCGACGTCGAACTCGTGCAGGCGGCCGTGGACGGCGAGCACGGTGCGATCGACCGGCGCGGGAAAGTGCGCGAACTTCCGCTGGAGCGTCTCGGGGGCGGCGTTCGAGCCGATCGCGAGCAGCGGCAGGCGCTCTCCATCGGGCGCGGCGAAGCGCTCGATCAGCCGCTCGCGCTCCGGCTCACTCAGCTCCGCCAGCAGCGCGACGCCGCCGTCCGCGTCCAGCAGGTACGAGCCGGCCGGGCGCACCCACGGATAGGCGCACGCCCATGCGAACGCCGCCTCGTCGCATGTGCGCGGCGGGATCGCGGCGAGGAACGTGGAGATGAACGCGCGGAACTGCTCGTCGTCCATCGTGAGGCGCTCGAGCAGCTCCGGCTCGACGATCGGCGGCGGCCATGTCGCGGACACGCGCTCGATCGTAGAGCGCTAGCGTCGAGCGAGCGATGCCTGCCTTGTGGACGATTGGGTACGAGCGGCTGCCGCCGGACGCGCTGGTGGCCGAGCTGGAGACAGCGGGCATCGAGCGCGTGCTCGACGTGCGCTACCGGCCACAGTCGCGCCGGCCCGGGATGTCGAAGACGAAGCTGGGGATCCGGCTCGGCGAGCACGGGATCGCGTACGAGAATCGGCGCACGCTCGGCACGCCGCCGGAGATCCGGCCGCTCTACAAGAGCGGCGCCGTGCGAAAGGGGGCAGACGCCTTTCGCACCCACCTCGAGCAGACGGCGAGCGAGGAGCTCGATGCGCTCGCGGCCGAGCTGAGCGCGCCCGGCGCGCCGCGCACCGCGCTGCTCTGCCTCGAGGCCGAGCCGGCGCACTGCCACCGCCGCGTCGTCGCCGAGCAGTTGCGCGAACGCGCGCCGGAACTGCGCGTCGTCGACCTCTAACGCCGCTCGCGCGGTCTGTCCGTCGGCCCGACGCGCTCGCGCAGCCAGCGCACAAGCGGCGCAGCCGCGTCGAGCTCGCTGCGGATCCGTCTGCCGGCAGCCGGTCTGTGGATCCAGCCGGCGAGTCTGTGGCGGTGCGAGACGGTGAGCGCGCGGCGGCGCAGCAGGTCGATGCGCGGATGGTCGATCGGGTAGCCGCGCGGCGCGCGTCTGAGGTCCGGCTCGTTGAGCGACAGCCCGGCCGCCTCGGCGCCGGCGATCGCCTTCCCCAGCGGCGCAGCCGTGCGGCCGTCGGCGACGAGCCGCCGCATCCGCTCGACTTGATCCGGCGCCGGGTTGTGCAGGCCGGCGGCGATCAGCAATCCGTCGAGCGACAGCTCGACGTAGAAGCCGCCCGCGCCCTCGTAGCCGACCGCCAGGCCGAGGTGCTCCTTGATCGGCGGGCCGGCATGGAAGCGCGTGTCGTTCCACGGGCGGAACGTGCGCGCGCGCCCGAAGCCCGCCGCCTCCAGCTCCTCCCCCAGCGCAGTCGCCGGCGCCACGAGCAGCTCGTCGTAGCGCCGGCGGTTGGCCTTGAACCAGTCGCGGTCGTTGTTGTCCTCCAGCTCGCGCAGGAAGTCGAGCGCGTCCGATGAGAAGCCGCGGAAACCGGTCATCGCGTCAGGGCTTGAATGGGACCCGGCTCTGGTACCAGAAGAGGTCGCCGAGGACGTCGCCCGGGTCGACGTAGTACGTCAGTCTGAAACCGCGCGGGATGTTGGAGAGGTCAAACGTCGCCCGGCCTCTGCCGTTGACGTTCTTCGGCTTGGCGCCGGAGACCGGGTAGCCGCTCTCGTCGAGCACGTAGACCTTCAGCGGGCGGTGTCTCGTGCCCGTGACGGTGAAGCGCACGACGCCGCCGCCGAGCTTCGCGAGTCTCACGATCAGCTGGCGCGAGATCTCGGCCTGCGCAAACGCGCCGCCGGAGACGCCGAGCGCCGCGTCCGCGACGACGTCGAATCTGATCGACTCCTTCGTCGCCGGGTTCTCCTTGATCGAGAACGCGCCGTAGCTGTCCGCCGAGACCACCTTCGTCTCGCGCGCCTTGATCAGGTAGCCGCCGGTGGGCTGCGGAATCCAGTCGCTGTACGTGACGCTCACTCTCGCGGCGACCGGCTTGCCGGCGTCGTCCTTCACCACGCCGGCGATCGTGCGGCCCTTCGCGGCTGAGCCGGCGCACACCACCGTGCCGGAGCTGTCTCTGTTGCGCGGGCCTCTGCCCGCGCATCTGAGCGTGACAGTCGACGCCTGCGCTCCGGCGCCGCTCGCGGCGAGCAGCCCGAGCGCCGCGACGCACGCGAGCAGCGCACGTCTGGTGGGGGAAGAACCTCGCATCCTCGGTCCTGCCTCTCTGCTGCTGATTGCCGTGGTGCGGCGTGACGGTACGCCACGCGGGGAGCCTACGGCGAATGCACTACGGAGCGTGGCGTAGGCGCTTGCTCAGTGGCAGCGCGCCGCGCCCGCATCGCGATAGCCGACCCCGGGCTCGGCGACGAAGCGCCATGCGTAGGCGGAGCGCCCGAGCGTGAGCCGCAGCACGCCGAAGACGGACGCGTGGGCGCGGCTGTTCGCGCGCTCGAACAGGATCGGATAGTGGCTTTTGCCGCCGGTCCCGACGACGAACTGGACGATCCCGCGGGCCTGGTCGAGCTTGCCGCCGGCGGTCTGCGGAGCGAAGCGCTCGTAGTCGTGGTCGTGGCCGGACAGCGCGACGTCCGCGCCGCCGCGCTGGAGCGTCTGCCACAACGGGGCGACCGTGTCATCGGAACCGTGCAGGCCGGAGGAGAAGCGCGGCTGGTGCCAGTAGGCGAGCGTGCAGCGACGCGGATGCGCGGCGAGATCGGCGCGCAGCCAGTGCTGCTGCGGCGAGTCGGCGCCGCAGCCGACGATGTCGCAGTTGGCGTTGAGCGCGACGACGTGCCAGCTGCCGAGGTCGTAGGAGTACCAGCCCTCCCCGGGTCGACCGGCGCGCGCGCCGAAGTAGGCGAAGTAGCCGGCCGCGCCGGGCGTCCCGTACTCGTGGTTGCCGATCGCCGGACGCATGCGGTTGAGGAACGCGCCCCACGTCTTGTCGAACGAGCCGCGGAAGTCCGCGAGCGAGCCGGTCTCGTACTGCAGGTCGCCGAGCGCGGCGACCGCGTCTGGATCCAGCCGCCCGATCAACGCTGCCGTGTCGAGCTGGTGGCACGCATCGCGCGTGCGCGGCTCCTCCGGCGCACAGGCGACGTCGCCGGCGGCGACGAGCGTCGGGCCGGTGACGGGGCCGAGCCGCGGCCGCGGTCTCGCAGTGGTGGAAGCGGACGTGCGGGCCGTCGTCGCCGCCGCACTCGAATCACCGCCGCATCCGGCCGCGAGCAGCGCGGGCACAACCGCCAGCAGGCCCAACAGCGCGATCTTCGCAGCCCGCACGGTCACCGCCGGCACGTTCTCACAGGAGTGACGTGCGATGCGCCGAGATGTTCCCTATTAGCCATTTTCCCCTTCTCTATTAGCCACTTGCGCAGCTCCAATCAGCCATTTACGTTCCCGTAGATGGCGCACGCGCCTTCCCCCGGGCTCGTGTGGGACCGCTCGCAGGCGGCGCTCGGTGCCGTCTATGCGCTGCCCGCCGCAGTGGCGATGCTGAGCGACCCGCCGACCGGGCTGGCGCTGGCTGTAGGTGTGCTGCCGGCGGCGATCGTCGGCCTCGCGCCCACGCGCAGAGGCCGCCGCGCGGTCGTGGTCCTCGGAACGCTGATCGGCGTGCCGCTGTTCCTCGGCTCGCTGCTCGCGAACGTGCCGTGGCTGGCGGTCGCGACGATCGGCGGACTCGGCGTCGCCGCCGCCTGGCTGGCCGCGCGCTCGCGCTTCGGCGTCATCGCGATGACGCTCTCGCTGCCGATGATGGGCGTCGGCCTGAGCTACACCGACGTCGGTCAGTCGGCCGGACTCGCCGGGCTGATGATCGCCGGGTCGATCTACGCCTGCCTTGTCTCGATGCTGTGGCCGGAGCACGCGCAGGGCGGAGCCAGACCACCCGCCGCCCCGCCGTCGCTGGAGTACGGCATCCGGCTCGGAGCCGCGGGCGCGACGGCCGCAGCGATCGGCTTCCTCGCCGGCCTCGAGCACGTCGGCTGGGCCTGCGCCGCGGCGCTGCTGGTGATGCGGCCCTCGGAGGAGATGCAGCGCCTGCGCAGCGTCGGCCGGATCGCCGCCGTCGCGATCGGCGCGCTCGCGGCGATCGCGCTCGTGCAGCTCGACCCGCCGGTCGCCGTCTACAGCGCCGCCGCGATCCTCGCCGTCGGCGGCGCGGCGGCGACGAACCGCAGCCGCTGGTACGTCACGTCGGGCTTCACCACCTTCCTCGTCTTCCTGCTGCTGCTCTACGCGACACCGGAGGACGCCGGCATGCGCTTCGACGAGCGGCTCGGCGAGACGCTGCTCGGCGTCGCCATCGCATACGTGTTCGGGCTGGCGATCCCGGCGCTGCGGCGGCGGCGCGCGCAGCGCGGCACCGCTCGGACCTGAGCGCGGTGGATCAGCGCCGCTCGGCGCGCGCGATCAGCGCAGCGCAGGCGTCCAGTGCTTCGAGGTGCGGCGCTTCGCCTTCGGTGACGCCGGCGAGGATCTCCGTCTCGGCACCCTCGAAGAGGTTGCCGATCAGCGTCGCGAGGGCGCGGGGAGGCATCGGGAGCTCGACCCCGCCCTCCGTCTGGAGGCGTTCGAGTCGCGCCTCTATCAGCTCGCGCCAGGCGCGTTGGGTCGCGCGCCAGCGCTCGGCGATCTCGGGGTCCGCGAGCCCTGCGCCCCACAGCTCCCAGAGGATGCGCACGTAGCCGGAGCGGATGTCCTCGCGCAGGTACTCGCAGGCGGTTCGCCACTGGTCGGCGAACGGGCGGTCGTCGTCGAACAGCGCGCGTTGACGCTCCAGCAAGCGCTCGGTCAGGTCCTCGAGGACAGCCACGAGCAGCCCGTGCTTGGAGCCGAAGTGGTACTGGACGAGCGACAGGCGGGCGCCCGCGCGGTCGGCCACGGCGCGCATCGACGTCCCCGCGTAGCCCTGCTCGCGCAGCAGGTCGGCGGCGGCGGCGAGCAGCTGTGCGCGCGTCGTGCGGCCACGTACGGTGCGCAGGTCTTGGCGCGGCTCGGCGGTTGACATCGTGTCCCAGCATACGCTAAAGATTGGTTGGTCGACCGACCAAGAGGAGCAGGCCATGGGGATCATCGAGCAGATCCACGACGAGCAGGCCGACACAGGCGAGCAGACGCGGGCGCGCTATCCGGACGAGCAGGGCTACACCGAGCGCGACGGCGTGCGCGTCTTCTACGAGGTCTACGGCACGGGCGAGCCGACGATCCTGCTGTGCCCGACGTGGACGCTCGTGCACTCGCGCGTGTGGAAGATGCAGATCCCCTACCTCGCCCGTCATCACCGCGTGGTCGTCTTCGACCCGCGCGGCAACGGCAGGAGCGACCGGCCCGGCACCATCGAGGCGTACGCCGAGTCGGAGTTCGCCCAGGACGCGGTCGACGTGCTCGACGCGACGGGGACCGAGCGGGCGATCGTGGTCGGCCTCTCCCAGGGCGGCCAGCGCACGCTGCTGCTCGCCACGGACCATCCCGAGCGCGTGCTCGCGCTCGCCCTGATCGGGCCGGTGTTCCCGGTGAGCTGGGCCCCGACCAGCATCCTCACGCGGGTTCTGATGCACCCCAAACTGGCGACGACCTTCATGCGCAGGCCGCTGACCACGCGCGGCTACGCCAAGTTCAACGGGGTCCACTGGCGCAACGACTACCGCGACTTCGTCGAGTGGTTCGCCACCACGGCAGCGAGCGAGCCGCACTCGACCAAGGCCTTCGACGACATCGTCGAGTGGGGCCTGCAGACCGATCCCGAGACGTTGATCCGCTCCTTCCGGGCCGACAACGCCACGCCGTTCACACGCCGCGACCAGCTCGCGCTCGCCCGCCGCGCGCAGTGCCCGGTGCTCGCGATCAACGGCACCGACGACAAGTTGACAAACGTCGCCGACGCCAGGCGGCTTGCCAAAGCCACGAACGCGAGACTGCTCGTGACGGAGGACGGCGACCACGTCCCGCTCGTTCGCCGTCCCGTCGTCGTCAACCTCGCGCTGCGCGAGCTCGCCGACCCCTCCTTCCGCCGCGACCCGACGGTCCATCGCGCCGACAGCCGGCCGCGCGCGCTGTACGTCTCCTCGCCGATCGGCCTCGGCCACGCGCGCCGCGACGTCGCGATCGCCCGCGAGCTGCGCGCGCTCGTCCCCGACCTGCAGGTCGACTGGCTCGCCCAGCACCCGGTGACGCGCGTGCTGGAGAGCGAGGGCGAGCAGATCCATCCCGCGAGCGAGCACCTGTCGAACGAGTCGGCCCACATCGAGTCGGAGTCCGCCGAGCACGACCTGCAGTGCTTCCAGGCGATCCGGCGGATGGACGAGATCCTGACCGCGAACTACATGGTGTTTGACGACGTGGTGCGCGAGACGCGATACGACCTGTGGATCGGCGACGAGGCGTGGGAGCTCGACTACCACCTGCACGAGAACCCGGACCGCAAGCGCGCACCGTTCGCCTGGCTGACGGACTTCGTCGGCTGGCTCCCGATGCCGGAGAACGGCGCGCGCGAGGCGGCCGTGACAGCGGACTACAACGCCGAGATGGTCGAGCACATCCACGACCACCCGCAGGTCCGCGACCGGGCGATCTTCGTCGGCAATCCGGACGACGTCGTCGGCGACCGCCTCGGCCCGGACCTTCCGCGGATCCGCGAGTGGACTGAGCGCAACTTCGACTTCTGCGGCTACGTCACCGGCTTCGACCAGGCCGAGCTGGGCGACCGCGAGCGCCTGCGCACGGAGCTCGGCTACCAGCCGCACGAGCGCGTCTGCGTCGTCGCGGTCGGCGGCTCAGGCGTCGGCGCCGGCCTGCTGCGACGCGTCATGGCGGCCTTTCCCGCCGCGAAGCGACTCGTCCCGGAGCTGCGGATGATCGTCGTCGCCGGGCCGCGCATCGACCCCGCGACGCTCGAGCCGGGTCCGACCGACGGGCTGGAGGTGCGGGCCTACGTCGACAACCTCTACCGCCACCTCGCCGCCTGCGACCTCGCCGTCGTCCAGGGCGGGCTGACGACCGCGATGGAGCTGACCGCCGCGCAGCGGCCGTTCCTCTACTTCCCGTTGCGCCACCACTTCGAGCAGCAGTTCCACGTCGCCCATCGGCTCGACCGCTATCGCGCCGGCCGCCGGATGGACTTCGACCACGCCAGCCCCGGCGTCATCGCCGAGGCGATCGCGGAGGAGATCGGGCGGGGCGTCGACTACCGCCCGGTGGAGGCCGACGGCGCGCGGCGGGCGGCGCAGCGGATCGCCGAGTTGCTGAACTGAGCAGACCGAAGGAGGACACGCCGCGCGTGCGAAGATCGGCACGTCATGGCTCCTCCGCCGACGCCCGCGAGATCCCGGCGCGACCGACTCGCCGCGGATCCCCCCTACGCCCCGGACGCCCCGCCGGAAACGACGATGCTCGACGTAGACGCGCTGCCCGACGAGCTCTCGATCGTCGGCGCGCGACTGGAGCGCGTCGACCTCGCCGCCGCCAGACTCCCGGGCCTCCGGATGGTCGACGCCGTGCTGAACGGCTGCAACCTCGCGAACGTGCAGATGCGCGGCGCCTCGCTCGTGCGCTGCGAGCTCCGCGGCTGCCGCCTCACCGGCAGCTCGTGGGCCGAGGGCCGCCTGACCGACGTGCTCGTGAAGGACTGCCGCGTCGACCTCGCGGCCTTCACGAGCGCGACGCTCGAGCGCGTGACGTTCGAGGGCTGCCGCATGACGCAGAGCGACCTGCAGGATGTGAGCTGCGAGTCGGTCCGCTTCCTCGGCTGCGACCTGAGCGAGTGCGACCTCACCGACGCGCGCTTCAGACGTTCGGAGCTGCGCGGCTGCGAGCTGCGGGATCTGCATGGCGTGGAGCGTTTGCGTGGCGTCGGGATGGAGTGGGGCGACTTGCTGGAGCTCGCCCCTGTGCTTGCGGCGGCGCTCGGGATTCGGTTGCTGGATGCGGGCGCCTGACGCATCTGGCGCTCCGCATCTAGCGCTCCGCTCGGGCGGGTGCCGGATGCGGAGCGTGCGTCGTGGGCATCGAGGGGGTGCGAGGTCAGCGTTCGTGCGCTGCCGAGCGGAGCGCAGACACGCTAGGCCCGAATCCACACCGGCGTCCCCAACGGAAGCTCCCGCGCCAGCCGCGCAATCACCCCATTGCGCACGCGAATGCACCCATGCGACACATCGCCTCCAAGCGCGCCCGGGGCATCCGTCCCATGGATCCCGATCTGCCCGTCACCACCGGCGAAGCTCGTGTACACGGGCGAGTAGGCGGACAGGCCGAACGCATACGGGCCGTAGAAGCCGCCGGGATCCGGCGGGCGCAGCAGGTCGGCGAGGAAGTAGCGGCCCGTCGGCGTCGGCGAGACGGCGCGTCCCACCCCGATCGGCGCGCGCAACAGCACGCGGTCGTGCTCGTAGACGAGCAGCCGGTGCCGTCCGAGCTGCACCTCGACGCGGTACGGGTCGCGCGCAAGCCGAACAGCAGCAGAACGCACCCAGGCGCTCGCATGGTTCGGCCGCACCGGCAGCGAGACCTTCAGCCAGCCGCCGGATCGACGCGCCAACACGAGGAAGATGACCGGCAGCCGGCTCCCGTCGACCGTGCGCCGCACGAGCCGGCGTTGCGGCTGCGTCGCGCCCGGCCGCGCGTAGACCGGCACGACAGCGCGCCGGCCGCGCGCGACGATTGCGACGCCACGGCCCGGCTCGACCGCGGCGTCATCCAGTGACACGTGCGTCTCGCCGCTCACCGGCACGACCGGCAGCGCATCCGGACCGGACGGCGCGCCGCCGCCCCCGCCGTCGAGCGCCGCGCGACCGAACAAACCGGCGGCGGCCCCGACGACGAGGAGCACCCCGAGCAGGGCGATGCGGCGCATGCGCGCGCCCCTCAGCCCGTCATCGCCGGCTGCGCACCAACCGCGCCGCCCGCCTGCGCGCCGCTCATCGTCGAGATGAAGCCGGTGCCCTGCACGGCGGCGAGCACCTGCTGCATGTCCTCTGCGGGGTTGAACGCGTCCGGCGCGGGCGACGCCGGCGAGGTCCCGCCCTTCGACATGATCGACGCGATCCAGGCGGCATGACGTGCCTCAACCGGGTGGATCGAGATCGCCGCCGTCAGCACTCTTCTGCTGCTGATGTTCGTCGCCTGGCCCTGGTAGGCCTCGACGCCCGTGTCCTCCAGCGTCTTGGCGGTCGAGGCGAACGTGTCGGGGCTCGCGGTCGTGCCCTTGAAGTCGAAGCTCGGCCGCTTGACCGCCTTCGACCCGAGCGCGCCCTTGAGCGCCTGCACGTGCTGACGCTCATGGCCCGCGACGACCGTGGCGAACTGCTTCAGCTCACCGCGCAGCGCGCCCTTCTTCAGCGCCTCTGCATAGAACGCCGCCTCCAGGTACTCCAGCGTCAGCGCGTAGTTGAGGATGTCGACGTCGGTCGTGCCGGACGACGCCGCCGCGGCGACCGCGGGTCCACCGCCGCCGGCCAGGCCGGACAGGTTCGGCAGCGCAATCGCGGCGACCGCACCGCCGCCGAGGATCGCTCCCGCGCGGCGCAGGAACGACAGGCGCGTGATCGGGTCCACGCGTGCGCCGGCCTCGCGCAGCGCACCGTCGCGGTCGAGCTCGGACAGGGTCGGGAAGATGTCTCGTGGCATCGGGGGCGCCTCCTACGACTTAATGAAGCCGGTGCCTCTGACGGCGCTGAGCACCGCGGACATCGACATCGGGGGGTTGAAGGCGTCGGGCGCCGGGGACGGGTCGCTGCCCTGGCCGAGCAGGTAGCGCACCCACGCGGCGTGGCGTGCCTCGACGGCGAGGATCGCGCCGGCGGCGGCGAGCACCTGCTCCGAGACGATGTTGGGCGCCTGGCCCTGGTAGGCGGAGACGCCGGTGTCCTCCAGCGTCATCGCCGTTCTGAGGAACGTCGCCTGGTCGGCGGTCGTGCCCATGAAGTCGAATCTCGGCTCCTTGACGGCGGCCGAACCGAGCGTCGACTTGAGCGCTCTGACGTGCATCGCCTCGTGGCCGGCGACGACCTTCGCGAAGCGCGCGGCGTTGCCGCTGAGCTTGCCCTGCTTGACGGCCTGCGCGTAGAACGCCGCCTCCAGGTACTCCAGCGTCAGCGCGTAGTTGAGGATCTTCACGTCGCTCTTGGAGAGGCCGTTCGCGGCGCCGGCGAAGGCGAGCGGGATCGCGCCGAGCGCGAGCGCCCCGCCGGCGAGTGCTCCAGCGCGCCCCGGGACGTGCGAGCGCGTGTCGTCTTCGGCGGTCTCCACCGTGCCCGCGGCGTCGTGCGCCTCAGCGCCGAGCTCGCGGATCGCACCGTCGCGATCGAGCGTCTCGAGTGTGATCGGGTCCTGCATCGGTGGTCTCCTTCGGGTGGGGTTCGCCGGTGTCTGCGTGCGGCGGAGGCCGCCGGTTCAGTGGCAGGACACGCGCTCACGGCGTGCTGACGCACGGTCATCCGCGCGGCGTCGGGGGACGTACGCGCGCGCCGTCGGGCGGGCCCGCGCAGCCGCGCGGCGTGCGAGGATCGGCGACGTGATCCGTCCCGCTGACCCGGTGCGCGACGCCGCCGCGTGCGCCGCGATCTACGCGCCGTTCGTGCGCGACGGCGTCGTCTCGTTCGAGGAGGTCGCACCGGACGCCGACGCGTTCGCCGCACGGATCGCGCGGCTCGCGGGCACGCATCCGTGGCTCGTCGCCGACGTCGGCGGGCGGGTCGTCGGCTTCGCCTACGGGTCGCCGCACCGCGAGCGCGCGGCGTATCGCTGGGCGTGCGAGGTGTCGGTCTACATCGACGCCGCCCACCGCGGCATCGGCATCGGCCGCGCGCTCTACGAGGAGCTGTTCACACGACTGCGGGCGCAGCGGTTCCACGTCGTGTGCGCCGGCATCACGCTGCCGAACGACGCGAGCGTCGGCCTGCACGAGTCGCTCGGCTTCGAGCTGGTCGGCGTCTACAGAGGAATCGGCTGGAAGGCCGGCGCCTGGCGCGACGTCGGCTGGTGGCAGTTACAGCTCATCCCGCCGCTCGACGATGGCTCACCGCCGCCCGAGTTGCTGCCGCCAAGCTGAGCTGAACTCAGTGAACGACGACAGCCGGCGCTGCGCGCCCCTGCTCGTCGGCCGGGATGAGGTGGTACTGCACGACGTAGCCGAGGCTCCCGGCATAGCGATCGATCGTCGAGACCTTCGCGTCGCTCGCCGTGCCCTCCAGTCGCGCGACGAATGACTGCGATGTGTCCATCGCCGCAGCGACGGCGGTCTGCGAACGCCGCTGCACCGTCCGGCGCTCAGCCAGCGCACGCATCAACTCGCGGCGACGCCGTGCGGCTTCGAGCAGATGCGGGAACTCCGGATTCGCCGCGGTCCGCTCGGCGATCATTTCATCGAGGAAGTCGGGTTCGGGGCTCATATCTCTAACAATATCTTTTTTTAGATATAGATGACAACTGCCGCATCGCGGCGCCGCGCGTTCGCCAGTCCTCCAGCCGCCGTCGCGCGAGCGCGATCGTCGCCGGCGGAGTTCGCCGTGTCTTCTTGTTGAACGCCTCCAGCGCGAGCAGGATCTGTTCCTGTGCAAACAGCACGCGATAGATCACGCGGTCGCCGTCGACTCGGACTTCCCAGACGTCACCATCGAGGTGTCGCGCCGCTCGCAGTCCGCGATCGCGAACGTCGGCCATTCCCGCGAGGACCGCTGCGGCATCGCGGTCGCTCAACCCGTCGATGAACTCGGCGACGGGCCGACGGCCGGATGCAGTCCGATAGTCGCGCCAGCGCCGTCTCGTGGATGCCATGCCTCCACGTCTACGGGACGATCAAGCCGCAGCTGCGGCGAATTGGCAGAACTGTCTGACAATTGGTGCAACCGCGACACAGACGACGCGCGCCATGCCGCAAATCGACGCTGAACCCTCAGCCGTCCGCCACCCGCCCCAGCAGCGCCACGGCCTCCGCCAGCAGCGCACGATCCGCGGGGTCGAGCTCGCGCTCCAAAGCGTCGGTGAGCCAGCCCTCGCGGCGGGCTCGCGTCGTGCGCAGCAGGTCCATGCCGTCCGGCGTCAGCTCGACGAACAGGCGGCGTCTGTCCGCCGGGTCCGGACGGCGCGAGACGAGGCCGGCGCGCTCCAGGTCGCCGACCGTCTGCGCCATCGACTGCGGGCGCATCCGCTCCGCCGCCGCCAGGTCGCTCACACTCGCCGCGCCCTCGCGGTCGAGCCGTGACAGCACCGTGAGCTGCGGCGCCGGGGGCCCGGGCTCGAGCCGCAGCCGTCGCACGAGCCGGCCGATCGTGTCGCGCAGCTCGTGCGCGAGATCCGCGGTTGTCGGCTGGACGGCGGTCTTCATGCGCGGCAGTGTAAGAGATCGACAGGTCACCTGTACAGGCCGCCTGTAGACTTTGCCGCCGGAATGCGCCGCGCCAGCCGCCGACACGCCAATCCCGACCGCTACAAGTGGATCGCGCTGTCGAATGCGACGCTCGCCGTCCTGCTCGCGACGCTCGACGGCTCGATCACGATCATCGCGATGCCGGACATCTTCCGCGGCATCGAGCTCGACCCGCTCGTCCCGAGCAATTCCTTCTACCTGCTGTGGATGATCCTCGGCTACCTCGTCGTCACGAGCGTGCTGATCGTCAGCCTCGGCCGCCTCGGCGACATGGTCGGGCGCGTGCGGATCTACAACCTCGGCTTCGTCATCTACACGGTCGCCTCGCTGCTGCTGGCGATCTGCTGGCTGACGGGCCCGGCGGGCGCGCTGTACCTGATCGGCTTCCGCATCGTCCAGGGCGTCGGCGGCGCCTGCCTGCTCGCCAACTCGGCCGC
>Ga0126313_10000273_pt1 | contig 23823 bp, 23 predicted proteins | sample Plot105A_FD_89954 | JGI IMG/M metagenome (GOLD analysis project Ga0126313, IMG submission 89954) | Serpentine soil microbial communities from UC McLaughlin Reserve, CA, USA - Plot105A | ecosystem: Environmental > Terrestrial > Soil > Grasslands | place: USA: UC McLaughlin Reserve, Lake County...
AGTCCCGCTGCGGCAGCTGCTGTCGTCGACGTTGGCGGTGGCCGGGCTGGCCACCATGGTCGTCTCGAACTTCGTCATGGTCGCCGTGATGGCGATGGCGCCCGTCCAGATGCACGCGCACGGACACGGCCTGCGGTTCGTCGGGCTCGTGATCAGCCTCCACATCGCCGGCATGTTCGCCCCGTCTCCGCTCACCGGCTGGCTCACCGACCGGACGGGGCCGCTCGGCGTGGCGGCCGCCGGCACAGCGCTGCTCGTCACCGCCGCCGCGCTCGCGGCGGCCGCGGGGCACCATGCGGCGACGTTCGCGCTCGCACTCGTGCTGCTCGGCGTCGGCTGGAACGCGGGCCTGATCGCCGGCAGCACGCTGCTGGCCTCCGCCGTTCCGCTCGCGCACCGCCCGCGTGCGGAGGCCGTCGGCGAGCTCGGCATGGGCTTCACCGCCGCCACCGCGACCGCGGTCGCCGGGCCCGTGGTCGGCTGGGCGGGCTACGCGACGCTCGCGATCGCCGGCGCGTGCGCCGCCGCCGCGCTCGCACCGCTCCTGATCTCCGTCGCACGCCGCGGCCTCCCGGCCGAGACGGCCCCCGCCGATCGGCTGCTGATCTGACGCGCCGCGATACTGCACGCCGATGATCTCGAGCGGGCACATGCGCGCCATCGTGCTGGCGGGGATCGCCGCGGGCGCCGGCGTGGTCGCGGTCGTGCTCGCCAGCGACCATCAGGACGCCAAGGCGGTCTGGGCGACGTTCGGCCCGGCCGTGGGCTGGAGCTTCATCGGGACCGGCCTCTACACCTGGCGGCGACGGCCGGAGACCCGGGTCGGCGCGCTGATGGTCCTGCTGGGCTTCGCGTGGTTCCTGTTCATCCTGCGGGCCGCGAACGCGCCGCTCGTCTACACGTTCGCGCTCGTCTTCGGCGGGCTGTGGGGCGGCGTGTTCCTGCACATCGGGCTGAGCTTCCCGTCCGGCCGGCTGGCACCGGGGCTCGATCGCGCGCTCGTGGTCGCGGGCTACGTGATCTTCCCGCTCGCGTTCGCGCCCTCGCTGCTGTTCGCGAGTCCCGAGCAGCTCGGCTGCGACGACTGCCCGGCCAACCTGCTGCTCGTCCGCCGCGACGACGACCTGGCGGACATCCTCATGGGCGCCGGCGCGCTGCTCTACACCGGCCTGTTCGCGATCGTGCTGGTGCGTGCGGCGCGCCGGTGGCGCGCCGCCTCGCCGTTCGAGCGCCTCCAGCTCACGCCGGTCTACACGTGCGCGCTGCTCACCTTCCTGCTCGTGACCGTGGCGCAGGCCGGCGCGGGCGACGTGGCCTGGTGGCCGGCGTTCATCTCGACGGGCCTGATGCCGTTGGCGTTCCTCGGCGGGCTGCTGCGCAGCCATGTCTCGCACCTCGACGCGGAGCTGCGCGACCGGTTGGAGGAGTTGCGCGCGTCGCGGGCCCGCCTCGTGCAAGCGGGCGACGCCGAGCGCCGGCGGCTGGAACGCGATCTGCACGACGGCGCGCAGTCGCGGCTGGTCGGGCTCGCGCTCCTGCTTCGCAGCGCACGCCGGCGCGCGGCCGCGGACGAGGAGCTGGCCGCGCTGCTCGACCGCGCGCAGGAGGAGCTGCAGACGAGCCTGGGCGAGCTGCGCGAGCTGGCCCGCGGCATCCACCCGGCGGTGCTGACCGAGCACGGGCTCGCGCCGGCGCTGGAGGGCCTCGTGTCGCGGGTGCGGGTGCCGGTGACGGTGGAGGCCGACCCCGGCGAGCGCCTGCCGGGTCCGGTGGAGAGCGCCGCGTACTTCGTGGTCTCCGAGGCGCTCGCGAACGTCGCCAAGTACGCGCGCGCCAGCCAGGCGACGGTGCGGGTCCGGCGCGAGGACGGCCGCGTGGTGGTGGATGTGATCGACGACGGGGTCGGCGGGGCCGATGCCGCCCGCGGCTCGGGCCTGCGCGGGCTGGTGGACCGGGTCGCCGCGCTGGACGGCACGCTGTCGCTCGACAGCCCACCGGGCCGCGGGACCCGGCTCCACGCCGAGATCCCGTGCGCCCCGGTCAACCCGCGGGCGGGAGACCACGGGAAGCGGGAAGTACCCTCCCGAGGATGACGGTGACGGACAACCAGGGCGAGCGCCGCTTCGAGCTGCACGACGGCGAGCGCCTCCTCGGCCGGGTCGACTACCGCCCCGCCGGCGCAAGCCTGATCATCGCGCACACGGAGATCGAGGACGGCCACGCGGGCCAGGGCCTCGGCAGCGTGCTCGTGCGCGACATGCTCGACCAGCTGCGCGCCGCGGACACGACGGTGATCCCGCTCTGCCCGTTCACCGCGGCATTCATCCAGCGCCACCCCGACTACGCCGACGTGGTCGACCCGAGCGTGCGCGCGCAGTTCACCTGAGCGCGGCCGGGCGTCAGTACCCGTGACCGGTGTGGACCGGCTGCGTGACCGGACGGCCGGCCGCCTTGCGGCACAGGTCCGCGATCGAGACGTGGACATCGGCGGCGAGGGCGTCGGCGAGCTCGCGGGTCTGGTTCACCTTGACGAGGATGCGGATGATCTGCTGGTCCTCGTTGGCCGGCGGCAGCTGGTAGGCGGGGACCAGCCAGCCGCGCCGCCGGGCGAGCTCCCCGACGAGGTCCGTGCCCGTGAACGGCTGCCCGTCGCGCACGCGGGCGATCACGAGCGGGAGCTGGGGCTGGGTGCCGAGCAGCTCGAGCGCGTCCTCGTCGGCGAGCTGCGCGGACAGGCTCTCCGCGTTCGCGTCCATCGCGCGCACCAGCGACGCGTAGCCCGCGCGGCCGTAGCGGATGAAGTTGTAGTACTGGGCGAGCACGAACGCCGAGCTGCCCGAGAAGTTGAGCGTGAACGTCGCGTCGCGCTCACCCAGGTAGTCCTCGTAGAACACGAGGTCCTCGGGCAGCTGGTGCTCGTCGCGGAACACCAGCCAGCCGATGCCCGGGTAGACGAGCCCGAACTTGTGGCCGGACGCGTTGATCGACTTCACCGACTCGAGCCGGAAGTCCCACGCGAACTCGGGGTTGGAGAACGGGAAGACGAAGCCGCCGCTCGCCGCGTCGACGTGCATCGGGACGTCGAGCCCGCGCCCGCGCAGCTCCGCCAGCATCGCGTCGATGCCGGCCACGTCGTCGCACTCGCCGGTGAACGTCGTCCCCACCACCGCGACGACGCCGATGGTGTTCTCGTCGATGTGCGGCGCGAGGTCGTCGGCGCCGACCGTGAACCGCCCGCGGGCGAGCGGCGCCTGCCGCGGCTCGACGTCGAAGTAGCGGCAGAACTTGTCCCACACCACATGGACGTCGGCGCCGTAGACGAGGTTCGGGCGATCCGCCGGCTTGCCCGCGCGCTCGCGCGCCCGCTTCCAGCGCCACTTCATCGCCAGCGCGCCGAGCATCACCGCCTCCGACGAGCCGGCGCACGCGGTCCCCGGCGCGTCCGGCTCTCCCTCGCCATGGAAGAGGTGGTGCAGGATGCGCACGCAGCGGTCGGCGATCTCCGCCGTCCGTGGGTACTCGGCGTGATCGATGAAGTTGCGGTGCAGGTTGCGCGCGATCACCTCGCGCGCCTCCGGCTCCATCCATGTGGTGACGAACGTCGCGAGGTTCTTCGACGGGTCGCCGTCGAGCAGCATCTCGGACTCGAGCATGGCCAGCGCGGCGCGCGCCTCCCGGCTGTGCTCGGGCATCCGGCGGGAGATCGCCGGCTGGGTGTAGTACCGCTCGTGCAGGCTCACTTCGTGCGGGGGGACCTGGTCGTCATGCGGCACGGCGGGCTCCAGTCTCGACGTCGGGCGGGCCGCCGGCGAACCTACCAACGTCCCCGGTTCGACTGGGAGCCGGAGGTCACCTCGTTCGCGGTCGAGTCGCGCGGGGCCAGGCTGCTGCTCGACCCGCTCGCGCCGCCGCCCGAGGCGCGCGACGCCTGGGCGCGCCTGCAGGCGCACCGCGACGGTCGCGACGCGATGGAGACGCCGCTCTACCTCCCCGAGCAGCGCGCGCTTGTCTTCGCGGACGGCATGACGGCACCCGGCGGCGAGCTGCGCATCTGGGCGACCCCGTGGCACGAGGAGCGCGTGCTGCCCGCCTTCCGCGCGCTCGCGGAGCTGCCGTTCGAGCGCGTCCTGGTGTCGCACGGCGAGCCGGTGCACCCGCGCGCGGAGTTCGAGTCCGCGCTGTTGCGCGAGCCCTGGTCGGACTCGGCGGGCGCGTAGCCGCCCGTCATAGTCCGACGGCATGCGACAGCTGGAGATCACCGGCGCACGCACGGTCCGGTGGAACGACGTGGCGGCCCCGGCGCTCGAGAGCGACGGCGAGGCGCTGGTCCGGCCGCTCGCGGTGGCGACCTGCGACCTGGACGGCGCGTTCCTCAGCGGGCGCGTACCGATAGCCGAGCCGTTCCCGGTGGGGCACGAGTGCGTCGCGGAGGTGCTCGACACCGGTGACGCCGTGGGAGGCGTGGCGCCCGGCGACGTGGTCGTGGTCCCGTTCCAGATCTCCTGCGGCGCCTGCGCCGCCTGCGCGGCCGGGCACACCGGCAACTGCGAGTCGGTGCCGCGCGGGTCGGCATACGGCATGCAGCCGTTCGGCGGCCCCTGGGGCGGCGCGCTCGCCGACGTCCTCCGCGTTCCCTACGCCGACGCGATGCTCGTGCCGCTCGGCGACGGGATCGAGCCGGCCGCCGTCGCCAGCGTCGCCGACAACGTGCCTGACGGCTACCGCGCGGTGGCCGGACCGCTGACGGCCGCGCCCGGCGCCGAGGTGCTCGTCGTCGGCGGCTGGGCGCGCAGCGTGGGGCTCTACGCCGCCGCGTGCGCGAAGGCGCTCGGCGCCGCGCGGGTGGTCTACGCCGACGTCGACGCCGGCCGCCTGGAGCGGGCGGCGGCGGTCGGCGCCGAGCCGGTCGCGGTTCCCGCCGGCGAGGACGGCGCTCCCGCGTGGCCCACCAAGCTCGGACGCTTCCCGATCACGGTCGACGCGTCGGGCGACCACGACGGGCTGCACACCGCGCTGCGCTCCACCGCGCCCGACGGCACGTGCACCAGCGTCGCGATCTACTTCGAGCCGGTCACGCCGATCCCGCTCCTCGAGCTCTACACCCGCGGCTGCACGCTGCACACGGGGCGCTGCCACGCCCGTGCGCTGATCCCCGACGTGCTCGCGCTGATCGGGGACGGCCGGCTGGACCCCGCGCTCGTCACCAGCGCGGTGGTGGACTTCGACGATGCGGAAGCCGCGCTCGCGGAGCCGCCGACCAAGCTCGTCCTCGTCCCCTGAACGGGCGTCGTGGTCAGGCCTGCCGGTCCGCCGCGACCGAGAGCACGGCCTTGACGATGCCGTCGTAGCCGGTGCAGCGGCAGAGGTTCCCGGCCAGTGCGATGCGGACGTCCTCGTCGCTCGGATCGCTCGTCCGGTCGAGCAGCGCGCTCGCCGAGATCAGCATCCCCGGCGTGCAGTAGCCGCACTGCACGCCGCCCGCCTCGAGGAACGCGCTCTGCAGCGGATGCAGATCCGCGTCGGCGCCGAGCCCCTCGACGGTCGTGATCTCGCGGTCCGCGGCCTGGAGCGCGAGGTAGGAGCACGCGTTCACCGGCTGGCCGTCGAGCAGCATCATGCAGGCGCCGCACTCGGAGTCGTCGCAGCCCTCCTTCGAGCCGGTCAGGCCGACCGGCCCGCGGACCGCGTCGAGCAGGCTCTGGTGCGCGTCGAGCTCCACCGGGTAGGCCTGGCCGTTGACGTTCAGCGTCGCCTCGTACTTCATCGGTCGGCCTCCTCAGGTGGCGCCGTGGAGCGCGGGGCTGGCGGGGATCGGGACGGCCGCGGCGCCGTCGCGCGCGCGGGACACGGCGGCGGTGATCGCGCGGCGGGTGATGACGGCCGCCATCGCCCGCCGGTACTCGAGCGAGCCGCGGACGTCGGAGATCGGCTGCGAGGCGGCGGCCGCCGCGGCGGCCGCCTGCTCGGCGGCGGCGCGGCCGCCGTCGCTGCCGGTCAGCGCCGCCTCGGCATCCGGGACGCGCCGGATCGTCGGGGCGAGCGCGGTGATCGCGATCCGCGCGGCGCGGATCACCGCGCCGTCGAGCTCGACGACGGCGGTCGCGCCGACCACGGCGATCTCCATCTGCCGCCGGTACTCCAGCCGCACGTAGGCGCTGCCCGTCCCGGGCGGGACGGCGGGCACCGTCACGGCGGTCAGCAGCTCGCCCGGCTCCGCGGACGTGCGTCCCGGACCGGTCCAGAGCGCGTCGAGCGGCAGCTCCCGGGCGCCGCCGCCGGCGGCGCTCAGTGTCACGGTGGCGCCGAGGCAGAGCAGCGGCCCGCCGGTGTCCATCGCCGGCGACGCGTTCATCACGTTGCCGCCGATGGTCCCCTGGGCGCGGGTCGCGTGCGAGCCGACGATCGCCGAGGCGTCGGCGATCGCCGTGTAGCGCTCGGCCACGACCGGGTCGGCGGCGAGCGCCGCATGCGAGACGAGCGCGCCGGCGCGCAGCCCGTCGGGTCCCGCGTGGAGCGCGCGCAGCTCGTCGAGCGCGTGGATCGCGACGATCGCGTCCGGGAGCGGCCGGGCGCCGGACCTGGCGCCGACGACGAGGTCGGTGCCGCCGGCGATCGGCCGGGCGCCCGCCGCAAGCGCGTCGAGCGCCTCGTCCAGGGTCCGCGCGGCGACGTACGTCCCGCTCATGCGCCGGTCTGGTGCGCGGCGAGCCAGACGCGCTCGGGCGTCATCGGCAGCCGGTCGAGGTGGCGGCCGAGCACGTTCGCGATCCCGTTCGCGACCGCCCCGGCGGTCGGCACGCACGGCGGCTCCCCGACTCCCTTGCCGCCCTTGGGCCCCGCGTTCGGCGTGTCGATCTCCACCCAGTGCACGTCGATCTGCGGCGCGTCCGCGCTCGTCACGAGCTTGTAGTCGAGCAGGTGCGGGTTGCGCTGGCGCCCGTCCTCGTCGTGCATCGATCCCTCGCTCAGCGCCTGCCCGATGCCCATCACGACGCCGCCGTAGACCTGCCCGTCGGCCCCGATGCGGTTGAGGATCATGCCCGAGTCGTGCACGGCGGCGAAGCGCAGCACGCGCACGACGCCGGTCTCGCGGTCGACCTTGACGTGGGCGGCGTGGGTGATCGTCTGCGGGGCGAGGAAGGACTCCAGCCCGAGCCGGCCGACGCAGCCCGGCGCGAGCTGGGCCTCCTGCTCGCTCGGCACCACCGGCATCGCGCCGGCGCCGCGGCCGATGTACTGCTTCCCGCTCCCGACGATCTCGGCGATCGTCACCGCGGTCGCGGGCGAGCCCTTGACGCGCACCGCGCCGTCGGCCAGCTCCAGGTCGTCCCGGCTGACCTCGAGCTCCTGCTCGCCGGCCGCGAGGAGCTGCTCCCGCACGTCCCGGGCCGCCTCGATCACGGCGCGGCCGCCGTTGAACGTCGTCTGGGAGCCCGACGAGCCCGCGTCCCACGGCGCCGCGTCGGTGTCCTGGTAGGTGATCGAGAACTGCGAGGCGTCCATCCCGAGCACCTCGGCGGCGAACAGCGGGAACGCCATCACCGACCCGGTGCCGTTCTCCTGCGCGCCCGTGACGATCGTGCCGGTGCCGTCCCCGTTGAGCTTCACGTACGCGCCGGTCTCGTTCGCGAAGCAGGGCCACCAGCCGCAGGCGAACCCGATCGCCTCGTCGTCGGGCAGCGACGCGCGCTCGTCGTAGCCGATGCGCTCGAGCGCCCGCTCGAGCGTCTCGGCCATCCCGACGTGCTCGATCAGCTGCCCGGTGGCGGCGCGATCGCCGCTGCGCAGCAGCGTCCGCCGGCGCAGCTCCGCGGGATCGAGGCCGACCGCCGCCGCGACCTCGTCCATGTGCTGCTCGAGCGCCCACACGGCCTGCGGGGCGGTGGGGGCGCGGATCGACGAGCTCGGCTGGGTGTTCGTGTAGGTGAGGAACGACTCGACGTCCACGTTCTCGATCCGGTACGGGCCGATCACGTGCATCGCCGCCATCTGCGCGAAGAAGCCGCCCTCGCCGCAGTAGGCGCCGGAGTCGAGGTACGCCTTGGCGCGGCGGGCGACGAGCGTCCCGTCGGCGCGCACCGCCGTCGTCAGCTCGATCACCATGCCCTCGCGGCGGTGGTCGATCGCCACGAACTCCTCGCGGCGGGAGAACACGAGCTTCACCGGCCGGCGCGCGGCGCGGGCGAGCGCCGCCACGTGCGCCTCGAAGTGGAAGTCGCACTTGGCGCCGAAGCCGCCGCCGAGCAGCGGCACGACGATCCGCACCTGGGACTCCGGGATGCCGAGCGTGTGCGCGACGCCCGAACGGGCCTCGTACGGCGTCTGGCTGGACGTCCAGACGGTGACCCGGTCGCCCGACCACTGCGCGACGATCGCGTGCGGCTCGATCGGGACGCCCTGGGAGGAGTCCGCGACGTAGCGGCCGGAGACGACCGTCACGTCCGGCGCGGCGAGCGCCGCCTCGACGTCGCCGCGCACGATCGTGGATCGCCCGAGCACGTTGCCCTCGCGCGCCATGGTCTCGTCGCCCTCGTAGTCCGCCCACTCCTCGTGGACGAGCGGCGCGCCGCCCTTCGCGGCCGCCTCGAAGTCGACGACGCTCGGCAGCGGCTCGTACTCCACCTCGATCAGCGCCGCGGCCCGCTCGGCGGCCTCCGGCGTGAGGGCGGCGACGCCGGCGACGAGGTCGCCCTCCCACCGGACGCGCTCCCTGGCGAACAGCCGGCGGTCCTGCACCATCCCGCCGTAGCGCACGTCGGGCACGTCCTCGTGCGTGAGGACCGCGACCACGCCGGGCAGCGCACGCGCCTTCGACGCGTCGATCGCGACGATCCGGGCGTGGGGATGGTCGGCGTAGCGGAACTTCGCATGGACCTGGCCCGTGAGGTTCAGATCGGCGGTGTAGCGCCCCGAGCCGGTGACCTTCTCCTTGCCGTCGGGGCGGATGAACGTGCTGCGCGCGTGCTGTTCGGTGGCCGTCACGACCACGGAGGTCTACAGGAAGACGCGGTCGCCGGGGATCAGGTCGGGTCCTGGCAGCAGTCGTCCGCGGCACCCTTGGTCAGCACCGGGCCCTTGCGGGCCTTGGTGCACACGCCCGCCGAGACCGCGGTCTTGTTGGCCTTGTCGTGGGCGCCGGTGGGCTTCATCACCGTGTCGCTCGCGTCGTGGCCCTCGTGGCCGCTCGCGTGCCCGACCTCGTGGGCGACGACCTCGGGCACGGTGCCCTCGACGACGACGATCTTGGGGTGCGCCTTGCCGGCGTCATACGTCCCGCCGCCGCCGGAGATGTCCTTGCCCGTCTTGCCGCCCTGGGCGAACTCGGTCGGCACGAAGACCTGGATGCAGTCGCTGGCCCCGGCGTCGGTGAAGAGCTTGGTCTCCTCGGCGGTGGGCGTGTTGTTCGGCGACTCGTCGAGCGTCTTGTAGTCCGTCTTCTTGACGGTCTCCGTCGGCTTGATCGTGTAGTCGATGCAGCACTTCTTCCAGATCTCCTTGACCTTGTCCATCGAAGGCGCGGTGGTCGGGTTCTTGCCGTCGTCGTCGGCGATCACGACGGGCTGGATGCACGCGGTCGCCTTGGACGCCTTGTTGCCGGCGGCGCAGGCGGGAGCGCCCTCCGCCGCCGGGACGACCGGGCCGGGGTCCGGCTGGAACCAGTCGGCGACCTCACAGCGGTAAGGGCTCTCGTGGTTCGCCGCCTTGCGCTGCTCGACCGCGCGGGCGAGCTGCGACTTGGCCGCCTCCGCCTCCGCGCACTCGTCGCAGCACGCGCCGCCGGCGGCGTGGTTGGAGTGCGAGCCGCCCGCGCAGCGCGCCACCGCCTGGCGCATCGCGCGCAGTCCGGGCGCGTGCGCGCCGGACCGGGCGGTGCGACGGAGGGAGGGCGCGGGCTGCCGTGCCCGGGCCGTCGCGATCGAGGGGGCTGACGCGTACACCGGGATCCTCCTAGGGTGGGCCTGCCCGACCATAGCCGCGTGCGGCGAGCCGGCGCAAGTGATTGCGCTCGCACGCGGCGCCGATCAGCATGCCCGCCATGCCGAACGACGTCCCCGAGCTGCTCGCGCAGCTCGTCGCGATCGAATCCGTCAACCCGTCCCTCGTCCCCGGCGGAGCCGGCGAGCGCGAGGTCGCGGCGTTCGTCGCCGCGTGGGCGCGGGACGCGGGGCTCGAGGCCGACGTGCTCGAGGCGACCCCCGGCCGCCCGAGCGTCGTGGTGCGTGCGCCCGGCGCCGGCGGCGGACGCACGCTCCTGCTGTGCGGGCACCTCGACACCGTCACCTTCGAGGGCATGGCCGACCCGCAGCCGCGCGTCGACGGCGACCGGCTGTACGGCCGCGGCGCCTACGACATGAAGGCAGGCGTCGCGGCGGCGCTGGTGGCGTGCCGCGAGGCGGCCGCGCTCGAGCTGGCCGGCGACGTGGTCGTCGCCGCCGTGGCCGACGAGGAGCACGCCAGCCTCGGCGTCCAGGAGGTGCTCGCGAGCGTCCACGCCGACGCCGCGATCGTGACCGAGCCGACGGAGCTGGAGGTCATCGTCGCCCACCGCGGGTTCGTCTGGTCGGAGATCGAGGTCACGGGCCGCGCCGCGCACGGCTCGCGCCCGCACCTCGGCGTCGACGCGATCGTCAAGACCGGCCCGATCCTGACGGCGATCGGCGAGCTCGACGCCGCGCTCGGCGAGCGATCCCACCGGCTGCTCGGGCGCGGCTCCGTCCACGCGTCGCTGATCCGCGGCGGCGAGGAGCTGTCGAGCTACCCCGCCCGGTGCACGGTCGGGCTCGAGCGCCGCACCCTGCCCGGGGAGACCGGCGGGGACGTCGAGGCCGAGCTCGCGTCGCTGCTCGCCGCCTGCCGCGCCGCCGATCCGCAGCTCCAGGCCGAGCAGCGGACGCTGCTGGTGCGGGAGCCGTTCGAGGTGGACGACGCGTCGGAGGTCGTCGAGGTCGTCCGCGCCGCCGCGGCCGGCGTGCTCGGCGCGCCGCCGGCGGTCGGCGGCGCGAGCTACTGGGCCGACGCGGCGTTCATCGCCGCCGCCGGGATCCCGACGGTCATGTTCGGCCCCGCCGGCGAGGGCGCGCACGCGGCGGAGGAGTGGGTCAGCCTCCCCTCCACCGAGGCGGTGGCCCGCACCCTCGCGGCGGTCGCCGCGAGGGTGTGCGCCTGACGGGGACGCGCCCTGGAGGCGCGTCCCCGTCCGTCGCTCCTAGAGCGCGTCCGCCAGGTCCTCCAGCGCCCCGCGCAGCTCGTCGAACTCCTCGCCGCCGAGTTGCCCCGCGAGCTGGCGCAGCTGGTCCCTTGCCGCATCCGGCTGCCCGCCGTCGCTGAACTGCTCGGCGCGGTCGACGAACTTGTGCACCTTCGCGAGGTCCTTGCCGCCGAGGTCGCCGGCCCGCTCGCGCTGGTCGACGAACGACCGCACGACCGCGAAGCTCGGCGTCCAGGTGATCCGGTCCTGGTGCTGCACGTTGAGCCGGTCGATCTGGACCTCGCGCGCAGCGGCGATCTCGTTCTCCGACATCTCGCCGGTCGGCGACAGGCCGAACACGTCGAAGCCGCGCGCGATCTCCGAGCCGTAGGTCTCGCCGTTGTACCAGTAGGTCGACCACAGCCCGCCGAGCACGAGCGCCGACGCGCTGATCGGCCCGCGGTCGTAGAACCCGATCTCGACCGGGTGCGCCGAGTCGGTGAAGTCGACCAGCGACGCCCCGCCCTGGTACCAGGCCTGCACGAACACGTCACGGCCCGGGACCGGGACCAGCGACGGAATGTGGCTCACGCAGTTCTCCTGCGTGGTCTGGACCGGCGGGATCTTGTAGTAGCTGCGGAACTCGAGCTGCCCGTCGACGATGTCGTAGATCGAGTTCCCGCCCCAGCTGAGCTGATCGGTCGCCCGGCAGCGCGCGGCGGTGCCGCCGCCCCACTCGTCGGTGAACACGACCGTCTTGCCGTCGTTGCTGAACGTGGCGCCGTGCCAGTACGCGTAGAGCGGATCGGCGACGGCGTCGAGCCGCTCGGGATGGGCCGGGTCGCTGATGTCGATCAGCAGGCCGTTGCCCTCGCAGGCGCCGGCCGCCAGCTCCATCTCGGGATAGACGGTGATGTCATGGCAGGCGTCGGTGATCGGCGTCGGCCCCCAGGCCATGCCCGAGGGATGCGTCGGCGTCTGCGGCGCGTTCTGGAGGCCGTTGACGGCGCCGCTCGCGTCCGCGAACAGGCGCGGCTCGCTGACGATCGCGGCGTCCCGCGGTGCCGCGACCGGCACCTTGATGACCTCGATCCGCCACTTCGACGGGTTGTCCCCGGTCGGCGTGTTGGTGTTGTTGGCGTCGCAGCCCGCGAGCTCCGTCGCCGGACGGACGCCGGCGGTGCCCTGCACGTAGATGTAGACGTTGCTCGGATCGTCGTCGTCGGTCACCAGCGTGTGCGTGTGCGAGCCGCGGCAGGTCTGCACGCCGCCGACCTGCACGGGGTTGTCGAGGTCGCTGATGTCGAAGATCCGGACGCCGCGGAACCGCGTCTCCGCGGTCGCCGCCGGCGTGAGCGTGCAGTCGATCTTGCCGCGGTTCTCCTCCACCGACATGAACAGGAGGTTCTCGTACACGGATACGTCGCCCTGCCCGCCGGGGCAGACCACGGAGGTCCGCAAAGTTGGCGCGCCGGGATTCGAGATGTCGTAGATGTTGAAGCCGTTGAAGTTGCCGACGAACGCGTGATCGCCCTGGAACGCGAGGTCGGAGTTCACGAAGCCGAAGTCGCCCGGGTTCGCCGGGTTGAACCACCCTTCCGGCTTGTTCAGGTGCGCCGCGAGATCCAGCCCCTGCTCGGCGACGCCCGCGTCGTCGAGCCCCGCGGAGAGCCCGACGCGCGGGTCATCCGTGGTCGGGAGCTGCGCGGCGGCCGCCGACACCAGCGCTCCCGAGAGCACGAGCGTCCCGCCGAGCACCGCGAACAGCCGCGTTCCGGCACGCACGACTCGCGCCCGGTCCACCAGACACTTCCCCATCCCCTCACCCCTTTGCCCGCAGAAAGAAGCCGTGACCGGTGTGCGATCCTACTCGGCTTCGATGCACGCGCGCAACTCCGTGAAGCGGTGGCTGCCGGCCGCGCTCGCCGTCGCCGGAGCGATGCTGATCGGCGGCTGCTTCGGCGGGCCGGACGACCCCGAGCCGAGCGCCGAAGCCGAGCCGCGGATCGTGCAGGCCGGCGCCCCCGGAGAGCCGTCGCGCGAGATCTCGCCGGACGAGCTGGAGAAGATCGAGTCCGCCACGAAGCACACGCAGGCGGACGTCGACTTCATGCGCGGGATGATCCACCACCACGCGCAGGCGCTCGTCATGACCAGCCTCGTGCGCGCACGCGCCGCCCGCCGCGACCTGCCGCTGCTCGCGCGGCGCATGGAGATCTCGCAGGAGAGCGAGATCCAGGTGATGGAGAAGTGGCTCACCGATCGTGACGAGGAGCCGCCCTCGGACGAGGAGCACCTGCACGACCACGGCGGCGGGGGCAGCCTGATGCCGGGGATGGTCGGCGCGGACAAGCTGGAGCGGCTCGCGGACGCCGACGGCCGGAGGTTCGACGCGCTCTTCCTCGAGTACATGATCAATCATCACCGCGGAGCGGTCACCATGGTCGAGCGGCTGCACGCGGCGAACGGCGGCGCGGAGCCGGAGATCGGAGCGTTCACGCGCCACGTCGAGGCCGATCAGAACATCGAGATCGGCCGCATGCAGGACCTGCTCGCCGCGGGGACCCGCAAGCCGGTCGCCCGGCGCGCGCGCCCGTCGCGCGCGGCGGCGAAGCGGGCGTCCCGCCTCGCCTTCGCGGGCGGCAAGCCGCGCATCTGCATCATCGGCTAGGGCGACGGCTCGGCGACGAGCTTGTCGACCTTGATCCAGCCGTGCACCTTCTTGAGCTTGTTGAACTGGTTCGGCTCGCCCTCGATAAGCCCCGTCTCGGGCCAGTAGTAGCGCTCGCGCTTGGAGATGATCTCCTTGCCCGTGTCCGCGACGTAGGCGGCCGGGTTCTTCGGATCGGGTTCCGCGGGCTTCGCCCCCCACGTGCCCTTCTTCCCCTGGCCGCCGTCGATGGTGATCCACACCTCCGTCCCGTCCGGCTGCGCGGCCGCGCCCGATGACTTGCTGCTTGCGGTTCCATAGAAGAAGCCGATGTGCTGGGGGAACGTGCCGCCGGCCGGCGAGACGAACAAGACGATGTCGCCCTTCTCGGGCTTCCCTCCGTCGCTCGCGGGGACCCACGCGCCGGCGGCCTTGGCCGCCGCCTCGGCGCCGAAGTCCCTGGCAACCGTCACGATCCCGATCCGCTTGTAGTCGGCCATGACCTTGTGCCGCGGCGTCCCGGCCCGGACGTTGGTCTCGATCGCTGCGCGGTTGAAGAGCTGGATCGTCGTGTCGTTGCAGGTCGTGTAGTTCACGTGCGACCTGCGGGTCGCCTCGACCGACGCATGGCCGCCGAGCAGCTCGTCGAACCCGGTGCCGGCGCCCTCGACCGAGGGCTGCGCGTAGAACGTCTCGAGCCACTTGACGATCTCGGCGCGGAACGCGTGTCCCAGCGTCGCGGGCTGAGGGGTCGCGGCCGGCTCCTCCGTCGCCGCCGCGGCCGCCGCGGCGGTGGGCGCCGGGGCCGCGCTCGGGAGCGCGGCGAGCGCCGCGGCCAGCTCCTTGCCGACGGCGTCCGCCTGGCCGCCGGCGACGCGCGCGATCGCGTCGTCGCCGATCACGATCGTCGCGCCCGCCAGCCCGATGCCGCCCTGTGCCGGCTCGTAGCGGCTGCCGGCGAGCACGCTCGCCTTGTCGGCCGCGTAGGCATGGACCAGCTCCCAGACGAGCTTGTGCGCGCTGCCGTTCCATCCCGACCCCGCCCTGCGCGCACGCCCGGCGATCGCCACGAGGTCGGGCGCGGCGCCCTTGCGAGCGGGCACCATGCGCGCGACGCCGCGGTTGCTCACCGGCGCGCCGGACGCCATCGCCCGGGCGAGTGCCGGGTTGACCCGTGCGAGCGCCGCGAGCTGGGCTCCGGCCGCCGCCGCCGCCGGCTCCGCGACCGCGGGTGTCCGGGACTCCCCCGTCTCGGCGTGCTGGCGGGCGGCGGCCACGCGCCGACCCTATCCCGGGCCGGCCGCGCGCGGCAACGTCGCTCCTGTAGTCTCTGACCCAGGTCAGAGATGTCGGCGAGAGACGATGTCGCGCGCGTGCGCAGCTTCAACCGGCTGGTGACGAGCCAGGTCGGCGCGCTGAACGACCGCTATCTGCGCCGGCGCCGGCTCGGCGAGGCGCGCGTGCTGTTCGAGATCGGGGCCGACGGGGCAACGCCGCGCGACGTGCGCGCGCGCCTCGGCCTCGACTCCGGCTACCTCTCCCGGCTGATCGGCGCGCTGCAACGGGACGGCCTGGTCACCACGGGGCCCGACCCGCGCGACCGGCGCACGAAGCGGCTGCGCCTCACGGCGGCCGGGCGCTCGGAGATGCGCGACCTCGACCGCATCTCGGACGAGCTCGCCGCGTCGGCGCTCGCGCCGCTCACTGCCGAGCAGCGCTCGCGCCTGCTCCGGGCTCAGGACGAGGTCCGGCGCCTGCTGGCGATCTCGATGATCGACGTCGCGGTGGCGGATCCCGCCGGCGCGGACGCGCGCTGGTGCCTGGCGCATTACTTCGCCGAGCTGGACGAGCGCTTCGAGGGCGGCTTCGACCCCGATCGCACACTGCCGGCCGAGGGCGAGGAGCTCGTCCCGCCCTCCGGGGCGTTCGTGCTCGCCCGCTTCAACGGGCAGCCGGCCGGATGTGGAGCGCTGAAGGCGCTCGGGCCCGAGGTGGGCGAGATAATGCGGATGTGGGTCGACCGCGCGCATCGCGGTCTGGGCATCGGCGCGCGGATCCTCGACGCCCTCGAGCAGCAGGCGGCCGCGCTCGGCCGGCAGACGGTGCGGCTCTACACGAACCGCTCGCTCGACGAGGCGAAGGCGATGTACCGGGCGCGCGGCTACGTGGAGATCGCGCGCTACAACGACGATCCCTACGCCGATCACTTCTTCGAGAAGCGGCTCGCCGCGCCCCGGACGTAGTCGACGGCCAGCTCGGCGACGTGATCGCGTTGCGCGCCGGCTACGTCCTTGGCGGGGAAGTCGAACACCGCGATCATCATCTGCATCGGGTAGGCCGGCGCCTGGTGGACCGTCTTCACGTGGCGGCCGTCGACGAGGAAGTCCACCCGGCCCGGCCGCCAGTCGGCGGCGTAGACGTGGAGCTCGGCGACGTCGATCGCCAGCCGCGGCGCGTCGAACTCGTCGGTGAGTGACCGATCGCGGAACGGGTGGATGCCCATGCCCACCGCCGCGGTCGGCGTACCGCCGTCCGCTTCGAGGGCGTCGCCGAACACCTCGAAGAGGCAGATCTCGCCGGAGCGCTCCGGCTCGTCCTCGATCCCAACCATCCAGACCGAGGCCATCGACCGCGGGCTGAGCTCCATGCGCGAGCGGACCTCGAGCAGCCCGTACTCCGGCGTCCAGCCCCAGTGCGTCGGCTGGGGCTCCCGGACCACCAGCCCGTCGCGGAACGGCTGCTGCCCGACGGTGCTGCCGACCGCGCCGGAGAACACCCCGGACTGGATGCCCGACACCCGCAGCGGCTCGTGCTCGTCCGGGCACCACAGTCCCTGCTGCGGCGGGATCGTCAGCCGCAGCTCCGAGCCGGCCGCGGCGTAAGTCGCGGCGCTCTCCGCCCGCGAGCTCCACATCGGCAGGTAGTGCGGGATCCACACGTTCGTGTCGAGCTCGGGACCGTCGAAGTCATCGCAGAAGCCCAGGTCGCCCGGCGCTGCCCGCTCCCGGCCCACGCGCCGCGCTCAGCCGTGGCCGCGCGCCGGGTCGGCGGGCACGCTCACCGCGGCGGCGTAGCCCAGGCGGCGCGCCTGATCGAGGTCCACGATGTCCCGGCCGAACGGCGTGAGCGAGACCGGGATGAGCTTGAAGTTGGCCAACCCGAGCGGGATCCCGATGATGGTGATGCACATGAGCACACCGGTCACGACGTGGCCGAGCGCGAGCCACCAGCCCGCCAGCACGAACCAGATGATGTTCCCGATCACCGACCCGGTCCCGGCGTCCGGACGCCGGACGAGCGTGCGTCCGAACGGCCACAGGCAGAACAGCGCGATCCGGGCGCTCGCGATGCCGAACGGGATCGTGATGATCAGGATGAACATGACGATCGCCACGACGGCGTAGCCGAGTGCCATCAGCAGGCCGCCGAAGATCAACCAGATCAGGTTCAGCAGCAGCTTCACCGCAGCGACTCTAGTTCACGCCGACATTGGAGGAGGACCGGATGCGGAAGGTGATCTACTCGATGACCGTCTCGCTCGACGGCTTCACCGCGGGGCCGGACGGCGAGATCGACTGGACGGCACCGGACGAGGAGCTGCACCGGTTCTTCAACGACCAGACGCGGGAGCTCGACACGCATTTCTGCGGCCGGCGGCTCTACGAGGAGATGCTCTTCTGGGAGACCGCCGACCAGAACCCGTCGATCGCCGAGCACCAGCTCGAGTTCGCGCGCATCTGGCAGGCGCTGCCGAAGATCGTGTTCTCGACGACGCTCGAGCGGGTCGAGGGCAATGCCCGGCTGGCCACGGACGGCATCGCCGAGGAGGTCGCCCGGCTCAAGGAGCAGCCGGGGAAGGACGTGGCCGTCGGCGGGGCCGGCCTGGCCTCGACCTTCAGCAAGCTGGGCGTCGTCGACGAGTACCGGCTGTTCGTCCGCCCCGTCGTCCTCGGCGGGGGCACGCCGTTCTTCCCCCCGCTGGACGAGCGGATCGAGCTGGAGCTGGTCGAGACGCGGACGTTCGGCTCGCGCGTCGTCTACCTGCGCTACGGGCGCGTCTGACCGTACGCGCGCGCGGCGGCCTGGAGCCGCTCGAGGAGGTCGTCGGCGATCGTCGAGCCCGCTGCCCGCGGCGCGACGGCCTCGACCGTGCGGCTTCCGGCCGGGCGCTCGGCGAGCGGCCGGACGGTCGCGCCGGGCGGGACGGTGGTCAGCGTCAGCCCGTGCATCGGCACGACGCCGATCCCGGCGGCGACGAACGCCTGCGCGGCGGGCAGGTCGTCGAGCTCGTACGCGACGCGTGGGGTGAAGCCGGCCTGCGCGCACAGGTGCTCGACGACCGACCGGAACCGGCCGGCCGGCGTGTCGCGCCGGGGCAGGATCAGCGGCTCGTCCTGCAGGTCGCCGATGCTCACCTCCTCACCGCGCGCCAGCCGGTGACCGTCGGGCAGGACGACGTGCAGGTGGTCGACGATCAGCCGGCGCCACCGCAAGCCGCTCGCCTCGGGGACCGCGACGCCCGGGAGGTGATGCACCACAGCGATGTCCGCCCCACCGCCGCGCAGCCGCTCGATCGCCTCCTGGGTCTCGAGCTGGAGCACCTGCACGACGACGCCGCGGGCGGTGCGGCGCAGGTCGCGCACCGCCGCCGGAACGAACGAGGCGAGCGCGCTCGGGAACGCCGCCAGCCGGAGCCGCGTGACGCCGCCGCGCAGGTCCTCGACCACCGAGTCGGCGGCGCCGAGCGCGCCGAGGACCCGGTCGACGTGCGGCCGTAGCGTCGCGCCGGCCGGCGTCGCGCGGAGCGGCCGCTGCGAGCGGTCGACCAGCGCCACCCCGATCTCCCGCTCGAGCGCCGCGAGCTGCTGCGACACGGCCGACTGCGTGTAGCCGAGGACGTCGGCCGCCGCGGAGATCGAGCCGAGGTCCAGCACCAGCGCGAGCGTCCGCAGACGTTGCCCGTCCCTGACGTACATGAAGCGACTCTACTGGAGGCAGAAGCAGATGCAGTGGCGCTGATGCCACGTGCCCAGGAGCATCGGCGCCATGACCACCACCCACATCACGCCCGGCCACGCCACCAGCGCCGGCGCGGGCGAGCGCATCTGGATCGTCGGCGACACGATGACGATCAAGGCCACCGCCGAGAGCACGGGCGGCAGCCTGATGCTGCTCGAGAACCTCACCGCGCCGGGCGGCGGGCCGCCCCCGCACGTCCACACGCGCGAGGACGAGTTCTTCTATGTCCTCGACGGGACCTTCGAGATCCGCATCGGCGACGAGCTCCACGCGGTCGCGGCGGGCGGCTTCGCGTTCGTCCCGCGCGGCACAATCCACAACTTCCGCAACACCGCGGCCACCCCGAGCCGCATCCTCATCGGGTTCACGCCCGGCGGGATCGAGGGCTTCTTTCGCGCAGCCGGGCGCGCCGCCGTCGACGACGGCCCGGCCCCGGCGCCGGACGCCGACGAGATCGCGAGGACGATGGCCGCCGCGCCGAGCCACGGCCTCGAGCTGGTCGGGTTCGCGGGCTGAACCCGTCCGTGCCGCGCGAGCGTCAGCGCCGAGCCTCGAGCTCGGCGTACCGCTCGGCGAACGCCCGCGCCGCCTCGTCGGGCGACCAGGCCGTGAGCTCGAGGGCGAGCGGCTCGACGCCCTCGAGCTCCGGCCAGTGCCAGGTCTCGGCGCTGAACGCCCGGCGCTCGGTCGCGAGCAGGGCGCGATCGGCGCGCTTGATCTCGGGCACGTCCGGCTTGATCCGGAAGCGGGCGCGGATCGCCTGCTCGAGGTGGTCCTCCGCCGCCTTGAACTCCGCGCCGAGCGGGCTGCGGTGCTTGAGCGGGTGCGGCATGTCGCCCAGGTACGCCTCGGTGGCGTCGTGCATGAGCGCGGCGAACACGTCCTCGACGTCGCCCCCGCGCTCCTCGACGAGCCGGGACACGATCACCGAGTGCTGGGCGACGGAGTAGAAGACCCGGCTGTGGCCGCCGAACCGGCACTGATTGGCGAGCGCGCGGGCGATGTCGCCGGCGTCGAGCTGCGCGGGATCCGGGTCGAACGGGTTGACCCAGCGGCCCGAGACGGTCTGCAGGTACGGGCCGGGAGCGGGCGGGGCGGGATCGGGCATGGCCATGTGCAGCATGGTACGTCATTCGTATGACGGGACACAGGTCCGGCTCAGCGGGGCGCCCGCCGGCCGTCGAGGATCGACTGCAGCGGCCGGGTGTTGAGGACGTCTGCGCGCGTCGTCCACCCGCGGCGCGCCGTGTGCACCGAGAGCGTCATGTACTCCAGCGCGCGCGTCGAGTGGGCGTCCGTCGAGCACACGATCTCCAGGCCGGCGCGCACCGCGTCGCGGACGTGCTCGCCACGGAGGTCCAGCCGATCCGGCAGCCCGTTGACCTCGAGCGCGACGCCCTCCTCCAGCGCGACCTGGAACACGCGCTCGAGATCGAGTGCGTTCTCCGGCCGGCGGTTGATGATCCGGCCCTTCGGATGGCTGAGGCAGCGCACATACGGATTGCGCAGCGCCTCCTCGACCCGCTCCGTCATCTCCCGCCGCGGCATCCGCTGCCCGCCGTGCACGCTCGCCTGGACCCAGTCGAGCTGCGCGAGGACGTCGTCGGGGAGATCGAGCCGCCCGTCGGGAAGGATGTCGCACTCGATCCCGCGCAGGACCCGGAACGGCGCCAGCCGCTCGTTCGCCGCCGCGATCTCCTCGCCCTGCCGGCGCACGTCGTCGGGTAGCAGGCCCTGGACGGCCCCGACGGCCGGCGTGTGATCGCAGATCGCGACGTACTCGTAACCGCGCGCACGGGCGGCGCGGCCCATCTCCTCCACGCTCGCCCGGCCGTCCGACCACGTCGTGTGGCAGTGCAGATCGCCGCGGATGTCGGCCTCCTCGAGCAGCGCCGGCGGCTCGCCGCGGAACGGCTCCTCGCGCAGCTCGGGCGGACACCACGGCAGCCCGAGCGCGCCGTAGACCGCGGCCTCGTCCGCCGCGTCCGGCAGCGGCTCGAGCGCCGCGACGTACGCGGCCGAGCCCGTCGCGCGCAGGAGCGCGGCCCCGAACCGCTCGGGCTCGGCGGCGACGAGCTCGACCGGCACGCCCTCGACGGTCACCCCCACCGCGCGTCGCGTGTCCTGCTCGACCACGGCGACGATCTGCGGCAGCGCCGCGAAGCGCGCGAGCACGACCGACGGATCCGGCGCGGCGCAGACGACCGCCAGCAGCTCGCACGAGTCGCGCCAGCGCCGCACGTCGCCGGCCGGCTCGCCGTGGAGGACGTCGGCGATGCCGCCCACGAGCTCCCGCGCGCGCGTGAGCACGAGCCCGCGCGGCGGCCGCGGCTCGGCCTCGCGGGCGAGCGCCTCGAGCAGCCGCGCCTCCGTCTTCGGCCCGATCCCCGGCACGGTGCCCAGCCGGCCGGCGGCCGCCGCGTCCCGGAGCTCCTCGGGCGTGCGGACGCCGAGTGCCCGCGCGATCTCGACCGAGCGCTTCGCACCGAGCCCGAGATAGCGACCGAGGCCGACGAGCCCCGGGGCGAGCTCGCGCTCGAGCTCGGCCAGCTCGGCGATCTGCCCCGTCTCGACGAGCTCGCGGAGCCGCGCCTCGATACCGGGGCCGATCCCGCGCAGCTCGCGCACCCGGCCGGCTCGCACGAGGTCGGCGACCGGGATCGGCGCGCCGCGGATCGTCTCGGCCGCACGGCGGTAGGCGCGCGCGGAGTAGGCGTTCGCCTCGGCGAGCTCCAGCAGCGACGCGAACGCCTCCAGGCGATCGGCGATCCCGGCGTTGTCCACGGTGCGACCGGGCATCGCGACATCATCACCGACCCGCGGCGGGGAACCGCACCGTCGGGCTTCGGTTGGCCACGGAGCGGACACGCGTGGTCCGTAGTGACCGGCCGCCCACGGCTTGGGAAGGTGCAGGCATGACCAGGTACCGCAAGCGCAAGGCGCTCGACCTCTTCATCGAGGCGCTCGTCCATCCCGTCCGTTTTCGCTGAGCGGCGCGCGCCGGGCTGACCCTCTCATCGGCCCGGCGCCCGCTCACGCACCTAGCCGCTTGGGATCCGCGAGCGCGGCCGGGAGCGGCCCCGTGCCCAGGATCGCCGCGATCGGCGTTGTCTCGCGGCGCGCGGGATGGGAGAGTGCGCACGTGCCGTCCGAGCGCGACCACGCTCCAGAGCCCGCTCGGTCGGCGCCCGAGCCCGCGGCGGCGGGACCGCCCACGCGCCTCGGCCAGATCGCGAGCGCCGCCGACGTCCTGGCGCTCCAGCGCCGGATCGGCAACGCCGCGACGCGCCGCTGGCTGGTCCGCCAGGCGACCGAGGCCGACACGGCGTGGACGGACATCTGCGCCACGGCGGTGCCGGCCCCGGCCGGCGCGCCGCCCCAGGCCATCGCCGCCGACGAGCCGCTCATCCACACCGTGGCGGGGCCGTGCCTGACGCACTGGGCCGGCGGCTACCACTGGTTCGTGCGCTACCAGCTGCCGCACCCCGCCCCCACCCGCGGCCACATCATCCAGGAGCTCCACCAGCAGGGCTCGGGCGGCAGCAGCGAGCACTTCTGGGAGTACTGGGAGGTCGCGGCGGGCGCGCGCGAGCCGGCGGACCGCACGAACACGCCGTCGTGGATCACGCCGCCCGGCCTCCCCTACGACGACCGCTACGTCCACGGCATCGTCCCGGGCTCCCCTCAGGCGCTCCAGGGCTGGTACCGGCACGTCGGCGTCGTCCGGTTCTATCCCGGCGCACTTCCGCCGCAGTTCACCGGCGACAACCGCCAGACGCGGGTCATGCCGGACGGCTGGACGGGCGCCGGCGCGCGCCACGACTGCTACGCCGAGTGGGATCGCCGCCCGGGGCAGCCGCGGAGGCTCGGCCTCCTCGCCTTCGCGGGCACCCAGGCCTACCGGGCGGGCGACGCCGTCCGCGCCGCGGGGCCGTGACGCCGGCGAGCTGCGGCGGTTCTCACTCCGGCGCCGCGCGCGTCGTCCCGCCCCACTCCTCCGTAGCGACGTCCCTCAGCGTCTCCGAGAAGACCCAGCGGTGTCCGGCGAGGTCTTCCGCCGCGTACTGACGCTCCCCGTACTCGAAGTCCGTCGGCTCCATGCTGATCCGCGCACCGTGCGCACGGGCGCGCTCGCAGTGGGCGTTCGCATCGTCCACGCGGACCATCACCGCGTGCGTCTCCTCACCGGGGCGCGGCGGGCGAGCGTCATGTCGGACGTCGCGCACGATCACGGCCCCGTCACCGACGCTGAGCTGCGAGCGGTGGCTCTCGCCGATCTGGACGCGCTCGACGAAGCCGAACGCCGCCCCGAGCCACTCCACCGCCTCGCGCACATCCGGGTAGACGAGCACCGGGATCACCGACGCGGACGGGATCGAGCGATTGGACCGCAACGATCGCGAGTCTACGGCGACGACGCCAGGAACGAGTACATCGTCCCCTAGCGCGACAGGCGCGTGCTGAGCAGCTCCGTGAACAGCTCGTGGGCGGCGTCGACGCGGTCGGTGTCCTCGAGCGCGTGGAGATCCATCAAGAGCCCGCGTATCACCGCAAGCGTGAGCGTTGCCGAACGCCGGGCGTCTGCGGGGTCGGCACCATCGGCGAGGAAGCCCTCTTCGAGGATGGGCAGCCAATCGAGCACCGACCGCTGGGCGAAGTCCGCGTAGGGCGATCCCGGCTGCTGGGCCAGGGCGTGAAGCTCTCCGAAGAGCCGGAGGTAGGGCTGCGCCTCCTCCGCGCCGAGCCACCGCCATGCGTTGGCGATCACGGTGGGGTACGGCTGTCCTGGCTGCGCCCGTAGGCGGTCCTCGAACGCTGCCCGCTGTCGGCGCCTGGCTTCGGCGAGGGCGCTGGTGAGGAGGCGCTCCTTGGAGCCGAAGTGGTGCACGAGCATGCGCGAGCTGACGCCGGTCGCGTCGGCGAGGTCGCGCAGCGAGACCGCGGTCAAGCCGTGGGCGAGCAGATG
>Ga0126313_10000274_pt1 | contig 23814 bp, 24 predicted proteins | sample Plot105A_FD_89954 | JGI IMG/M metagenome (GOLD analysis project Ga0126313, IMG submission 89954) | Serpentine soil microbial communities from UC McLaughlin Reserve, CA, USA - Plot105A | ecosystem: Environmental > Terrestrial > Soil > Grasslands | place: USA: UC McLaughlin Reserve, Lake County...
ATGGCGCTGTTCGGCGAGAAGTACGGCGACGTCGTGCGGATGGTCGAGGTCGGCGACGGGTCCTTCTCGCGCGAGCTGTGTGGCGGGACGCACGTGCGCTCGACGGCGGAGATTGGCTTGTTCCGGATTGCCTCCGAGACGTCGAGCGCTGCGAACGTGCGGCGGATCGAGGCGCTGACGGGGCCGGCGGCGGTGTCGCTTCTGCGCTCGCACGACGACATCCTGCGCGCGGTCGCTCAGGACCTCCGTGCGGTTCCCGAGCAGGTGCCGCATGCCGTGTCGGCGCTGCACGCTCGTGTAAAGGAGCTGGAGAAGGCAGCGAGAAAGAGTGGCGGTGCCAACGGCTCCGTCGACTTCGACGCGCTGCTCGCCTCTGCCACCGACGTCGATGGCGCCTCGCTCCTCGCTGCAGTGGTCGACGTCTCGGATGCCAAGACGCTGCCCGACCTCGCCGACCGCGCCAAGGCCAAGCTGGGCGACAGTGCGGTCGTGCTCGGCGCCGTCGCTGACGGCAAGGTCCACCTCGTCGCGACGGTGGCGCCCGCGCTCGTGGAGCGCGGCGTGAAGGCGGGCGCGATCGTCAGAGTCGCAGCGGAAGTGACGGGTGGCGGCGGGGGCGGCCGCGACACGATGGCGCGCGCCGGGGGCCGTGACCCCGACAAGCTGCCCGAGGCGATCGCGGCCGCGCGTGCGGCGATCGAGGCAGCCCTCGCGGGCTGATGCGCGTGCTGGCGTTGGACTACGGGTCGGCCCGGTGCGGATGCGCGCTGTCGGACCCGACCGGCACCCTGGCGACGCCGATCGCGCCGGTCCTCCGGCCTGCGTCGAGAAAGGGCTTTGCGGCGTTGATGGCGCTCGTCCGCGAGCGGGAGGTCGGCCGAGTCGTGGTGGGACTGCCGCTCGGCTTGTCCGGCAACGACACGCCGCAGACCCGCGAGACGCGCGCGTTCGCGGAGCGCCTGCGCACCGCGGTCGGCCTGCCCGTCGATCTCTACGACGAGCGCTTCACGACGCGCATCGCCGAGCAGGCCGGCGGCGAACGGACGTCCGAGGATTCGCGGGCGGCGGCGGTGCTGCTCGACGATTGGCTCGCGCGACACGGGGAAGAGGTTCGCTCGTGAGCCGCACGCCAGAGGAGCGCGAGGCCGCCCGGCTGGAGCGCGAGCGCAAGCGCGCCGCGCGCGAGGGGCGCCCGCTGCCGCCGGAGCCCGCGCCGCCGGCCGCTGAGCCGCTCCCGCCAGCACCGCCGCCCGATGCGATGCGAGTTTCGGGTCCCACAGACCCAGAAAACGTCGCGCTTCCGCCTGAGCCGGAGCCGGCGCACGACCCACAGCCGACGCAGATGTTCGACGTGACGACGACGTGGACCGACGAGCACCCGGCGGTGCCGGCGGCAGCCGAGCCCGAGCCGACGTTCGAGCCCACGGCCGCGGCTGCGCCCGAGCCGGCAGCGGCGCCGCCGACGCTCACGCTGGAGCCCGAGGTCCCGCTCGGCATGCGCCGTGTGACGCGTCAGGAGCGGGTTGCGTCTGCGAGCCCGAAGCGGGGGCGCAAGCCGCCCGTTCCACCGGCGCCTCCGCGCGGTAACCGCCCCGCCCGCACGCCCAGCCCGGGCGGCCCGCGCTGGGGTCTGCGCATCGGCGCCCTGCTCGCACTCGTGCTGGTCGTCCTCGCCGGCTGGTTCCTGTGGTCGATCTATCAGCCGGGTGCCGGCGACGGCAGCGGTCGCGTCGTCGTAAGAGTCCCAAGCGGTGCGAGCGTGGGCGAGATCGGCGACCTGCTCGCGAGCAGAGGCGTGATCGACTCGTCGTTCTTCTTTCGCATGCGCTCCAAGCTGTCGGGCAGCAGCGCCGATCTGAAGTCCGGCACGTTCACGCTCAGAAACGACATGAGTTACGGCGCCGCGATGACGGCGCTGTCGAAGACCCCGCCGCCGCCCCCGGTGATCCGCGTCACGATCCCGGAGGGCAAGAGCCGCCGCGAGACAGCGCCGCTTGCGCGGCAGGCGGGCCTGCGCGGCGACTACCTCGCCGCCTCGCGCAGCTCGAGCGTGCTCGACCCGCGCCGCTACGGCGCGCCGAAGGGCGCGACGCTGGAGGGCTTCCTGTTCCCGGCGACCTACGAGCTGAGAAGGAACGCGACGGCCAGGCAGCTCGTCAATCAGCAGCTGCTCGCGTTCAAGCAGAACCTCGCGAAGGTCAATCTCAGATACGCCAGAAGCAAGAACCTGAGCGTCTTCGACGTGCTCACGATCGCCGCGATGGTCGAGCGCGAGGTGGCGGTGGCGAGAGAGCGGCCGCTCGTGGCGGCGGTCATCTACAACCGCCTCAAGGACGGGATGAACCTCGGCATCGACGCGACGCTGCGCTTCGAGCTGAACGACTGGACGAGCCCGCTGAAGGTCTCCGAGTTGGAGGCGCCCACGCCGTACAACACACGCCTGAACCCCGGCCTGCCGCCCGGCCCGATCGGCAACCCGGGCCTCGCCTCCATCGAGGCGGCCGCGCACCCCGCGAAGGTCCCGTACCTCTTCTACGTCGTGAAGCCGGGGACGTGCGGCCAGCATGCCTTCTCCTCGACCGACGCGCAGTTCACGCAGGACGTCCAGCGCTACAACGACGCGCGCGACGCGGCCGGCGGCAACTCGCCGACCAAGTGCTGAGCGGGGCGAACTGACGTGCCGATCTGCGGCGTGCTCGGCTGGCCGGTACGCCACAGCCGCTCCCCGGCGATGCACGAGGCGGGGTACGCGGCGCTCGGCCTGAGCGACTGGCGCTACCAGCTGCTGCCGGTGCCGCCCGAGTTGTTCGACGAGACGGTCCGCGGTCTGCCGGGCGCGGGCTTCGTCGGCGCGAACGTGACGATTCCGCACAAGGAAGCCGCGTTGGCGCTGGCCGACGAGGCGACCGACTCCGCCCGCGCGATCGGCGCTGCCAACACGCTCACGTTCCTGCCCGGCGGTCGGATCCATGCCGACAACACGGACGCGCCGGGTCTGATCGACGCGCTCCCGACCGATCCGGCCGGCTCGACGGCCGTTGTGCTGGGCGCCGGCGGCAGCGCCCGCGCCGTCGTGTGGGCCCTGCTGCAAGCGGGCGTCCACGTGCAGGTCTGGAATCGGACCCGGGAACGGGCGGAGCGGCTGTGCGCCGAGATCGGCGGTCGCGCCGTGGATGCGCCGCCTGAGCAGGCAGATCTGTTGGTGAACACAACCTCGGTCGGCCTGCAAGCGGGGGAAGACCCGTTCAAGGCGCTTCCCCTGACCGCCGATGCTCTCTCTGGATATCCATGCTTCGTCGATCTCGTATACGGAAGCGGCCCTACCGCGCTGACCAGCGCTGCCCGGACGGCCGGCGCGACGGTGGTGGACGGCCTTGAGATCCTGGTTCGACAAGGGGCGCGGAGCTTCGAGCGCTGGACCGGGCAGGCCGCACCCCTCGACGTCCTCCGCACCGCCGCCCGCGGGGAGCCCGCCCCCGGCGGCGCCGACGCCGCCGCCTGACCCGGCGCCCGCGGCCGCGCCACCACCCGCGCCCACGGAGGACCGCGAGTCCGACCCCGGCATTCCGGGTCAAACTCGCGCTCCTCACCCGGAAACCCCGGTCTTCGACCCGTTCGCCCGCTCCGCCGACGCCGAGCTGCCCCCGGAGTGGTCGGCGATGCGCTCCGCAGAGGCGACGCCGCCGGAGGAGCCGACCCCGGTCGCGGCGCCTCCCTCGCTGCCGTCGTCCCCGGCGCCCGAGCCCCCGCGCGCCATGGAGCCGCCGGCCACGCCGCAGGTGCCGCCGCCCGAGCCCGAGCAGGTGATGCCGTCCGCACCCGAGCCGCCGCCCCCGCCGCCCCGCACGCGCATCGCGCCCCCGACGCCGACCCACGCCGGTCCGCCGCACCTCCGCGCGATCGGCCCTGATGACACGGCTGGCGCCCTCGCTCACGCCCCCCAGCACCACGAGGAGTGGAACGGCGTCACGCGCCCGTCGCGCCGCGGCGGTTCGGGCCGCTTCCTCACCGACGTCCTGGTCGACCTCGGCTCCGTGGACCAGGCGCGCGTCGAGGCCGCCGTCGAGGCGTCGAGGAGCACCGGCAAGCCGCCGGAGAAGGTTCTGCTGGAGCAGAACGCGATCACCGAAGACCAGCTCGCCCGCGCGATCGGCGAGCGCTACGGGCTCGACCACCTCGACCTGAACGCCTTCCAGATCGACATGGCCGCGGCGAACCTGATCGACTCGGCGGCCGCCAAACGCTACGAAGCGGTTCCCGTCGGCTTCACCGATGACAAGCGCGGCCTGATCGTGGCGATGGCCGATCCCGCCAACGTGCTCGCAGTCGACGACATCGCGATGCTCACGCGCCTCGACGTCAAGCCGGCGGTGGCATCTCGCGAGGACATCGCCACGCTCGTCGCACGGCTCGACCGCTTCGGCGACTCGGTTCGCGAGGCGGTCGACGAGGAGGAGGACGAGGGCGAGGTCGTCGAGCTGCGCGAGTCGGCCGACGACGCGCCGATCGTCAAGGTCGTCAACTCGATCATCGCCCAGGCCGCCGAGCGTGGCGCCTCCGACATCCACTTCGAGCCCGACGGCCGCGAGCTGCGGGTGCGCTTCCGCGTCGACGGCGTGCTGAGCGTCTCCACGACGATCCCGTCGCGGATGGTCGCCGGCGTCCTCTCGCGCACGAAGATCATGGCCGAGCTCGACATCGCCGAGAAGCGCGTCCCGCAGGACGGGCGCGTGAGCCTCACGATCGATGGCCGCCACGTCGACATCCGTGTGGTGACGCTGCCGAGCGTGCACGGCGAGTCGATCGTCATGCGCATCCTCGACAAGAGCAACGTGCAGATCGACCTCGACAAGCTCGGCATGCAGACCGCCGAGCGCGACCGCTTCAGAGCCGCCTTCTCGCAGTCCTACGGCGCCGTGCTCGCGACCGGTCCGACGGGCTCCGGCAAGTCGACGACGCTCTACGCCGCCCTGCAGCAGCTCAACACGACCGAGAAGAACATCATCACGATCGAGGACCCGGTCGAGTACCAGCTGGAGGGGATCACGCAGGTGCAGGTCAACCCGCGCGCGGGCCTCACGTTCGCCAACGGGCTGCGGTCGATGATGCGCGCCGACCCCGACATCATCATGGTCGGCGAGATCCGCGACGGCGAGACGGCGCAGATCGCGATCGAGTCCGCGCTCACCGGCCACCTCGTCCTCTCGACGCTGCACACGAACGACGCGCCGACCGCGATCACGCGCCTGATCGAGATGGGGATCGAGCCGTTCCTCGTCGCGTCCGCGATCGACTGCGTCGTCGCACAGCGGCTCGCGCGCACGCTCTGCTCGACGTGCAAGAAGCGCACGATCGTGCCGGCGCAGGTGCTGCGCGACAGCGGCTTCAACGTCACGCTCGACCTCGAGTGCTACGAGCCGGTCGGCTGCGGGCGCTGCGGGGGGATGGGCTACAAGGGTCGGCTCGGCCTCTACGAGGTGATGTCGATGACCGAGGAGATCCGCTCGCTCGTGCTGGCGCGCGCGCCCGCCGACGAGATCGCCGCCGTCGCATCGCGCGCGGGGATGCGCCGTCTGCGCGACGACGGCTTCGAGAAGGTGAAGGCGGGCATGACCTCGCTCGCCGAGGTTGCGCGCGTAAGCGGCACCGGCTGAACCCCTCCCGCCGTAAGCACGCAGACACACAAAGGACGCAAGCTTGCGAAGATCTCGCGAGTGACTACAATTGCGTTCATGCAAACGTCGAAGACCGTCACGGCCGGCCAGCTCGCCGAGGATCTGCAGCGCTTCTTCCACCGCGCGATGAAGGGCGACCAGGGGGAGCTGCTGGCACTCGTCGCGGAGCTCGATCTGACGATGCCGCAGATCCGCGGGCTGTTCGTGCTCGACAACTCCGATCACGCCCTCGCGCTCACCGAGCTCGCGCCGCAGATGGGCCTCTCCGTCGCCGCCGCCGGCCGCGCCGTCGACGGGATGGTGCGCGGCGGCTTCATCTCGCGCACCGAGGACCTGGCTGACCGGCGCATCAAGCGTCTCGCGCTGACGGACGACGGCCGCGCTGCGCTCGCGCGTCTCACGGCGGCGCGCCTCGCCGGGCTGCGGCGCTTCGCCGAGACGCTCGGCGACGTCGAGCGCGGTGCGCTGGCCGGCGCGCTGGAGGCGGTCTTCGCGCAATGGGATTCCGAGCAGGGAGAGGGGGCGCCATGAGCGCGCACGCAAACGGAAACGGGAACGGCCGGTCGCCGGTCGCCAACGGACGGCCGACTGCCTCATCCGGCTCGGAGCCGCTGGACCGCGCGCTGATCGCGATCTCCGTCGTCGTCGTCCTCGGGACGATCATGTCGATCCTCGACACGACGATCGTCAACATCGCGATCAACCACCTGTCGGAGGACTTCAACGCCCCGCTGCCGACGATCCAGTGGGTCGCGACCGGTTACCTGCTCGCGCTCGCGACCGTCATCCCGCTCACCGGCTGGGCGGCCGACCGCTTCGGCACCAAGCGCCTCTACATGACGTCGCTCGTGCTGTTCCTCGCCGGCTCGGCGTTGTCGGGCATGGCGTGGTCGGCGCACTCGCTGATCGCTTTCCGGGTCCTCCAGGGCCTCGGCGGCGGCATGATCATGCCGGCCGGCATGACGATCCTCACGCAGGCGGCCGGGCCGCAGCGCGTCGGTCGCGTGATGAGCGTCGTCGGTGCGCCGATGCTGCTCGGCCCGATCCTCGGTCCGGTGCTCGGCGGCTGGCTGGTGGACGACGTCTCGTGGCGCTGGATCTTCTACGTGAACATCCCGATCGGGATCGTCGCGCTCGTGCTCGCGCAGCGCATCCTCAAGCCGGACAACCCGCAGCCGCGCCACAGACTCGACCTGGCCGGCCTCCTGATGCTCTCGCCCGGCCTGGCGCTGCTCGTCTACGGGCTGGCCGAGACCGGCTCGCACGGCGGCTTCGACGGCGCGAAGTCGATCGTGCCGACGGTCGCCGGCATCGGGCTGATCGCCTCGTTCGTGTGGCACGCGCTGCGCACGAAGGAGCCGCTGATCGACGTGCGCCTGTTCAAGCGCCGCACGCCAGCGGTCGCGGGCCTCACGATGGCGCTGTTCGCCGCTGCGTTCTTCGGCGCGATGCTGCTGCTGCCGCTCTATTACCAGGTGGCGCGCGGCGAGTCCGCCCTCGACGCGGGCCTGCTGATGATCCCGCAGGGGGTCGGCGCGGCGATCATGATGCCGATCGCCGGACGCGTCGTCGACCGCACCGGGGCCGCGCGTGTGGTCCTGCCCGGGCTGCTGCTCGTGCTGCTGGGCTTCGGCGTCTTCACGCAAGTCGGCGCGGAGACGTCGTACGTGCTGCTCGGCGTCGCCTCGTTCGTGGCAGGTCTCGGAATCGGCGCGACGATGATGCCGACGATGGCCGCCGCCTACCAGACGCTCGCGCACGCAGAGGTCTCGCGCGCGACGACCGCCTTCAACATCGTCCAGCGCGGCTTCGGCGCGCTTGGCGTGGCGCTGATGTCGGTGATCCTCGCCAATCAGCTCGCCGACCGCCTGCCCGGCGCCGCGGACGCGGGGCAGGGCCTCCAGGCCGCGCAGTCGATCCCACCGGCCGCGCGAGCCCAGATGGCGCCGCTCGTCGCCGACGCGTTCGGGCACACCTACACCTGGGCGTTCGCGCTGATGCTGCTCGCCGCGATCCCGGCGCTGTTCCTCCCGCGCAGCAAGCCGGCGCTTCCGGAGCCGATTGAGGAGCGTGCGCCGGAGGCGGCGGCGGTGGCGGTCGAGGTCTGACTCCGGTGCTAAACTAACGAAATGGACAGCAGCAGAGTCGCGCCCATGTCCGCCGCCGAGGCAGCGCGGCGACTGGGCACGACGATCCCGCGCGTGAAGCGTGCAATCGAGCGGCTCGACCTGCCCGTCCAGCGTGGACGTGGCGGTCGTGTTGCGATCGATGCGGAGACCTTTGAGTGCCTGCGGGACGAGTTCGGCACGGTGACGCCGCTCGATGGACTGACGCGCGTCCAGACCGCGGTGCTTGCGGCTCTCGACTGCGCGCCGTTTGGACTGATCTCCGGACGGGCCGTCGCGGCCCGTGCCGGCGTAGCGCCCACCTCGGCATCCCGCGCGATCGACCAGCTCATGGATCAGGGCCTGGTCGAGCGCACCGCGACGCATGTGGCTGCCGGCCGCGCGCGCCGTGTCGACCTGCTGAGAGCAAGGCGGTCGAGTCCCAGATGGCGCAAGCTTGCGCCGGCGCTCGGTTGCGTCGATCTCCCGCAGCGCGATCGTCGCACCGACGACGTCGTTCCCCCACGGCTGCTCCATCTGTTCTGGAACGTCGCTCCGAAGCAACTCGACGTGCGCAGTTCCGGCGGGTCGATCGCTCGCCGATTGCTCCAGACCGGGGACCCGGAGGGCCTCGCGTGGGGAGCACGCAATCTCAGTGCTGCCGACTGGGAGCACGGCGCCGCGGCGCGGGGGCTGGATCCGCGCACAGGTCGCCTCGCAGAAAACCTCGCGGCTGCCGCCCAAGCTCCCGTGCGATGAGGCTGCCGGACGCACTGCGCGCGGTGCTGCCGCCGGAGACCGCACGGGCATGGAGCGAGCTCGCGCCGCTGCTGCCGTCCGGCGCGTATCTGGCCGGCGGAACGGGCCTCGCGGCGCACATCCACCACCGCGTCAGCCGCGACCTCGATCTCTTCTGTCACGAGGCGATCGATCTGGACGCCCTGCAGGAACAGCTCGCGGCGACCGGGACCTTCGCTCCGACGCGCGTCGGCGATGGCGTGCTCGACGGCGTCCTGGCGGGAGCGAAGGTCCAGTTCCTGCATGCGCGCGACCAGCGGCGGCTCGCGCCCACAGGTCGCATCGCCGGGATCCCCGTCGCGGCTGTCGAGGACATCCTCGCGATGAAGCTGAAGGTCATCGGCGATCGCGGAGAGCTGCGGGACTACTTCGACGTGATGTCGATCGAGCAGCGGCTCGGGCGCATGGCGGAGGAGGGCATCGCCCTGTACCTCGAACGCTTCCAGGTGCCCGCCGAGCACGAGAGCGTGCGGCACATCATCCGCGGTCTCGGCTATCTCGAGGACGTGGACGACGACGATCTGCTGCCCATCGAGCGTGGTGAGATCGAGCGCTACTGGCGGCGGCGCCAACCGCAGATCGTGCGCAACGCGTCGCGCTTCGGCTGAAGTGACGTCGCTGGAAGGCGGGTCGCTTGCGACCGCCGGACGGCGAAACACCGGGTCCGGGACCGCGCGGCCTGCTAAGAACCGCTTTCAAAATGACTGACGGCCGGCTGGCACCGTCTCGCGGCGCCGGATCGCCACCCGCGATGTTCGACGCAGCAATGCTGCGCCTTCACACCGCGTGCGTCGCCCGGCATCCACGAGCCGGCACCATCCGACTCGCCCTCATTTTGAAAGCGGTTCTAAGGCCGCGGCGGTCCCTTGCCGATACGTCCACCAATGGACATCGACTTCGCCGAACTGCTGCTCGAGGTCGTCGACCGCCGCGCGTCCGACCTCCACCTCACCGCCGGCGCATCGCCGATGGTGCGAGTGCGCGGGCGCCTGCAGGCCGTTGACGGCTACCCGACGCTGACGCCGACCGACACACGGGAGATCGTCTACTCGATCCTCTCCAACGACCAGCGCCAGAAGCTGGAGAACAACTGGCAGCTCGACTTCGCCTACCAGATCCCCGGCCGCGCGCGCTTCCGCGTCAACGCCTACTTCCAGCGCTCCGCGCTCGGCGCCGCCTTCCGCCTGATCCCGTTCGAGATCGCGCCGTTGGAGTCGCTCGGGCTGCCGCCGGCCGTTACCGAGATGGCGAACCGCCCGCGTGGGCTCGTGCTCGTGACCGGCCCGACCGGCTCCGGCAAGTCGACCACGCTGGCCTCGCTGATCGACGTCATCAACGAGAAGCGCGAAGAGCACATCATGACGATCGAGGACCCGATCGAGTTCCTCCATCGGCACAAGAGATGCATCGTCAACCAGCGCGAGATCGGGTCTGACGCGATGACGTTCGCAGACGGCTTGAAGGCCGCGCTGCGCCAGGACCCCGACGTGATCCTGGTCGGCGAGATGCGCGACATGGAGACGATCTCGACCGCGATCACCGCGGCGGAGACGGGCCACCTCGTGTTCGCGACGCTGCACACGCAGGACACGCCGCAGACGGTCGACCGCATCATCGACGTTTTCCCCGCATCCCAGCAGGGCCAGATCCGCACGCAGCTCGCGGTCGGCCTGCAGGGGATCGTCACGCAGCAGTTGCTGCCGACCTCGGACGGCGCGGGTCGCTGCGTCGCCGCCGAGGTGCTCGTGCCGGTGCCGGCCGTGCGCAACCTGATCCGCGAGGGCAAGACGCACCAGATCTATTCCGTCCTGCAGACCGGCGGCGCGCAGGGGATGCAGACGATGGACGCCTCGCTCGCCGGCCTCGTGCGCGCGGGCAAGATCACGCGCCAGCTGGCGGAGGCCCGCTCCGGCACGCCGGAGGAGCTCGGGCGCCTGCTCGCCGGCGCCGGCGCCGGGATGTCCACCGACGGCATGTACGCGACCGTGTAGGACCGCCCACCCGCGCGACCATGGCCACCTACGTATTCAGAGCGATCGACGTCGCCGGCGGGAGCGCGAAGGGCGAGGTCGACGCGCCCTCCAAGCAGGCGGTCGCCGACCAGCTCAAGTCGCGCGGACTCGTCGTCGTCGACATCAGCGACAAGCACAGCTCCAAGGAGATCAACATCGCGCTCTTCGAGCGCGTGAAGCCGGGCGACCTGACGGTGCTCACGCGTCAGCTCGCGACGATGATCGCCTCCGGCATGACGCTGCTGCGGGCGCTCTACGTGCTCGAGGAGCAGACGGAGTCGAGACCGCTCAGAGACGCGGTCGTCGGGGTGCGCAAGGACGTCGAGGCGGGCCTGCTGTTCTCGCACGCGCTCGCCCGCTACCCGAAGGTCTTCAGCCCGCTGTTCGTCGCGATGGTGGAGTCGGGCGAGAGCGGCGGCCGGCTCGCCGACGCGCTGCTGCGCGTCGCCGACCAGCTCGAGAAGGACGACGCGCTGCGCCGCCAGGTGAAGTCGGCGATGATGTATCCGGCCGTCATCTTCAGCTTCGCGGGCATCGTGCTGCTCGCGATGGTGGCGTTCCTGATCCCCGTCTTCGAGAAGACCTTCAGAGACTTCGGCGGCGAGCTGCCGGCCATCACGAAGCTGACGGTCGGGATGTCGCACATGCTGACCAGTCGCTGGTACCTGCTGCTCGGCGCCGTCGTGGGCGTGGTCGTCGCATTCCGCAAATGGAAGAGATCATCGTGGGGACGCCCGCAGTGGGACCGGATCCGCCTCCACTTCCCGTTCAAGATCGGCCCAGTCGTGCAGAAGATCGCGCTCGCGCGCTGGTCGCGCACGCTGTCCTCGCTGGTCGCCTCGGGCGTTCCGATCCTGCAGGCGATCGAGATCACCGGCAGAACGGCCGGCAACGCGGTCGTCGAGAAGGCGATGGCGGACGTGACCGCCTCCGTCAAGAGCGGCGGCACGATCTCCGCCCCGCTCAAGGAGGCCGCGGTGTTTCCGGCGATGGTCTGTCAGATGGTCGGCGTCGGCGAGGAGACCGGCGCGCTCGAGACGATGCTCGCGAAGATCGCGGACTTCTACGAGGACGAGGTCGCCGCCGCGGTGAAGGGCCTCACGTCGCTGCTCGAGCCGATCATGATCATCGTCGTCGGCGGGATCGTCGGCTTCATCGTGATCTCGATGTACATGCCGTTGTTCAAGGTCTACGACGCGATCAGATAGATCGGTCGGGATATCCGGACATCTGCATCCTTCCGTGCAGATGTCCGAAAATCTGGACAGCTATCGATCGGCGACGAAGGGCCGAGTCGATCGCATCCAACTTCTAGACATGCCACAATCGTCGGCGTGACTCGTCTCACACGCCGCAGACTGCTGGCCGGGTCCGCTGTCGCCGCTGGCACGCTGCCGGTGCTTCACGGCGTCATCCCGCACTCCCATCCGTGGGAGCACGAGGCGCAAGCGTCCGAGGGCGGCGGGCATGCGGGACACGGCGCCGCCGCGGCGGACGCCGGCGCCCTCCACGACGGCCACGCCACCTTCGCCGACGGCAAGACCGTCGACCACGCGGGCAACGGCTTCGATCCGCACGAGCTGCTGCGCGACTTCGACTGGGGCAGAACGCATCGCACCGCCAGCGGGCGGGTCGTGCGTGAGTGGACGCTGACCGCGCTCGACAAGGAGATCGAGGTCGCGCCGGGCGTGAGCTTCGCCGCCTGGACCTAAACGGCCGCATCCCCGGGCCGACGCTGCGCTGCCGCGAGGGCGAGCAGCTGCGGATCACGTTCCACAACGGCTCGACGCATCCGCACACGATCCACTTTCACGGGATCCACCCGGCGGAGATGGACGGCGTCCCCGGCATCGGCGCGGGCCAGATCGAGCCGGGCGGGCACACCGTCTACGAGTTCGACGCGCTGCCGGCCGGCCTGCACCTCTACCACTGTCACGTCCGCCCGCTCGCCGAGCACATCGCGAAGGGGCTCTACGGGGCGTTCATCGTGGATCCAGCCGAGGGCCGCGCGGAGGCCGACGAGCTGGTCATGGTGATGAACGGGTTCGACACGAACTTCGATCGCGCGAACGAGTTGTATGCAGCCAACACGATCCCGTTCGCCTACATGCACACGCCGATCGCCGTGCAGCGCGACACGCCGATCCGCGTCTACCTCGTCAACGTGCTCGAGTACGACCTGATCAACTCGTTCCACCTGCACGGGAACCTGTTCGACTACTACCCGACGGGGACCGGCTCGCGACCGAGCGAGCTGACCGACACGGTGATGCTGTGCCAGGGCCAGCGCGGGATCCTCGAATGGCGCTTTCCGCACGCCGGCAGGTTCATGTTCCACGCGCACCAGTCGGAGTTCACCGAGCTGGGCTGGCAGGGCTTCTTCGAGGTCTCCGGGTGAGCGCGACGCAGACGCCCGCTCCGCCGCGCGCCAGCGGCCTGCCGACCTGGCTGCTCGGCCTCGGCCCGCTGCTGCTGATCCTCGCCGCGATTGGCGCATTTGCCGCACTCGGCGGACCCGGCCTCGGCGATCGGCACGGCCCGCCGGCGGAGGAGCTGGTCGTCGAGAGAACCGTCCTGAAGCCGGGCACGATCGCGCTGACCGTCCGCAACGACGGTCCCGACGCCGTTGCGATCGCACAAGCGCAGGTGAACGACGCGTTCGTCCAGTTCACCGGTCCGGACAGCCCGATCGGCCGCCTCAAGAGTGCGGTCGTCACCGTGCGCGCACCCTGGATCGAGGGGGAGGCCTACGAGGTCGTCCTGCTCACCTCGACCGGCGGGACGATCGCGCACGAGATCGCCGTCGCGGTCGAGACGCCGGAGAACGACGCGGGCTTCTTCGGCCTGATGGCGCTGCTCGGCGTCTACGTCGGCGTGATCCCGATCGCGCTCGGGATGTTGTGGCTGCCGTGGCTGCGCAGCGTCCCGCCGGCGGCCTTGCGCGGGATCATGGCGCTGACGATCGGGCTGCTGACGTTCCTTGCGATCGACGCGACGCTCGAGGGCTTCGAGCTGGCCGGCGAGGGCGCGCAGTCGTTCGGCGGCGCGGCGCTCGTGCCGGTCGGCGCTGTGGTCGCGTTCCTGCTGCTGTCCGGCGTCACCTCCTGGCTGATGCAGCGCCGCCGCGCGGCGGAGGCCGCAGGTGCGTCGGGCGCCACGCTGGCGCTGATGGTCGCGGTCGGAATCGGCCTGCACAACCTCGGGGAGGGCGTCGCGATCGGCGCCGCGTACGCGGGTGGTGCGCTCGCGCTCGGCGCCTTCCTCGTCGTCGGCTTCGCGATCCACAACACGACGGAGGGGCTCGCGGTCGTGGCGCCGATCGCGCATCTGCGTCCCTCGCTGCGCCGGCTCGCACTGCTCGGGCTGATCGCGGGTGCTCCGGCAGTGCTCGGCGCATGGATCGGCGCGGCGGCGTTCAACGCGAGCCTCGCGGCGTTCCTGTTCGGGTTCGGGGCGGGCGCGATCGCACAGGTGATCGTCCAGCTGGCGCCATCGCTGCGCGACGAGGACGGGCGCCTCCTGCACCCGCTGGCGGTGACGGGACTGCTGGCCGGGATGGCGCTGATGCTCGCGACCGGGCTGTTGGTGAGCGTTTAGGCCATGGCTGCCATGTCGGCCCACCGTCCATCCGAGGCGATCGAGGACTACGCGAAGGCGATCTACGCGCTGCAGCGGCGTGCCTCCGGTACCGAGGGAGTCTCGACAAACGACCTCGCCGAGCGGTTGCATGTGACGCCGGCGTCGGTCTCGGCGATGCTGAAGAAGCTCGCGGAGCGCGGGCTGGTCGTGCACGAGCGCTACAAGGGTGTGGTGCTGACGCCCGAGGGGGAGCGGGTCGCGCTGGAGGTGCTGCGCCATCACCGTCTGCTGGAGCTGTACCTGTCCGAGCATCTCGGCGTGCCGTGGGACCGCGTGCACGAGGAGGCCGAGGCGCTCGAGCACGTGATCTCGGAGGATCTCGAGGCGCGCATCGCGGCGAAGCTCGGGAACCCGACGCACGATCCGCACGGCGACCCGATCCCCAGCGCTGATCTCGTGATGGACGAGGGCGAGACGATCCGCCTCGCAGACCTGGAGCCCGGCGCGCGCGGACGGTTCGTGCGGATCTCGGACTCCGACCCCGAGATGCTGCGTTACCTCGACGAGCGCGGGGTGCGGCTGGGGGATCCGCTGGAGGTCGTTGACCGACAGCCATTCGGGGGTCCGCTGACGGTGCGGTTCGGCACGGCTGAGCACGTGCTCGGCGGCGGCCTGGCCGCGGCGATGCGCGTCGAGCTCGACTGAGCTTTCAGCCGGCGCGCGCTAGACTGAGTCGCAGGTCTTTCCTATGAAGGGAAAGATCACAGACTTAGAGGTGATCCTGCCATGTCCGCATTGGCTGACCCGATTCCCGCCACCGGCGCGGCGCTGCGTGAGCGCGTCGAGGTGCTCGAGCACGATGTGTTCGCTGCGCTCAAGCCCTACCAGGAGCCCAGCACCCGCGACCTGCGCAACGACCCGGTCTCGCGCAAGCGGCGTGTCACCGAGCGCGACCGCTGGTTCGAGCGTGTGCGCGGCGAGATCCTTGGCCTCGCGCGCGATCCCGCGTGGCGCGACCACGCCCTCATGATCGAGCTGCTGCTGACGCTCGAGGAGCTGCGCGCCGAGATCGCGCTCGACCGCGACGCGCTCGACGAGGGCTGGAAAGTCCGCTACCCGATGAAGATCATGCATGTGGTCGTGCAGGCGATGCTGCGACAGCTCGACCACGCCGCGATCGACGATCCGACCGTCGCGGCGAGATTTGTCGCCGAGGAGCTGAGAAACGTCGAGGTCAGAGAGGTCGCGCGGCTGCTCGGCGCGACGACGAAGTCGGTGCAGAACTGGCGTAGAGGGCGCGTCGAGCAGATCAAGCGGAACCCGACACGCATCACGCTGATTGGCCAGCTCGTGTACGAGCTGCGCAACTCGTGGACGGGGCACGGGGTCCTGATGTGGTTCGACGTTCCGCGCGAACAGTTCGGCGAGCGGACGGCGCGCGAGCTGATCGATGCCGACGTAGCGGACGCCGCTCGGAAGCTGCTGCCGTTGGCACGGGGTGGGCGTGGCCAGTTGGGCGGTTAGACCGCCAGCGGTGGCGGGCCGCTGGATCGCATACCGCCACGTCGGGGACGGAGTCCCCCCGCTGTGGAACGGCGCCGGAAGCGCGACGCTGCGTCAGGAGTCCGGCCGCTGGCACCGCGAGGGCGAGTCGCTCGTGCAATACCTCGCGCTGTCGAGCGACGGAGCATGGGCGGAATACGTCCGCTACGAGCGCATCCGTATAGACGCGCGTCGCCGCAGAGCGCACCGCAGTCTGTGGCAGCTCCGTGTCTCCGCGGACCAGATTGCCGACCTCTCCACCTTCGACGCCTGGGAAGCGTGCGGGCTTGACCCGGCGATCGCCGTCGGCGACCACACCGACTCGCAGGCGCTCGCGAGCGAGCTGCGCCGCGCCGGATATCGCGGCGTGCTGTCACCGAGCGCCGCGCTCGACGTCACCGACGCCCTCAACCTGACGCTGTTCGGCGGCCGCATCGAGCATCGCGTCGAGGGTCTGTCCCTGCCGGACGAGCCGGTCGGCGGACCGAACGCGCCCTGGCTGCCGGCGGTCCTGCTGACTGACCGCGGCGCGCCGACGCCGTTCGCGATGGGGCGCACGTGCTATCGCGACGGCCATCACCGCACGCTGGCGGAGTGGCGAGCGGGGCGGAGAGGACGGCGGCGGCACTCGGGAAGCCATAAGCCGTAGGAGGTCGGAATGCTCCCACGAGCCATGGGAGCATTCCGGGCCGTCCTCAATCTGGTTTCAGCGTGTGACCAGATTCGCTAGCTGACCGTCAGCGTGCCCTCCATGCCTGCCGCCCGATGGTCTCCGACGGGACAGTAGAAGGTGTATCTGCCTGGTCTGAGGTCGACCGTGACCGAGGCTCTGTCGCCGGGCTGGGTCGTCTCGGTCTCCTCCTCGACACCATTGCCCTCGATCTCGATCGCGTGCGGCAGCTGGTTGGCGCTGGGGTTGTCCAGCGTCATCGTCACGCTGCCGGCCTTCGCGGTCAGGTCGGATCTGGAGAACGACAGCCCGCCGCTCTCCTGCGCGGTCTCGATCAGCGTGGCGCCTCCGCCGCCCGAGGTCGAGCCCTCCGTGGTCTGGGATGCGGTCGCGCCGCCACCGCCGGCCTCGGACGTCGTCGAGTCGTCGTCGGACCCGCCGCCGCATGCGGCGAGCGCGCCACTCACGAGCAGCAGTGCTGCGGTGAGCACGCCCCAACGGCGAAGCTTGGACATCTGTACGGGCATCGGCGCCTCCTGAGGTCGGGTTCACCTCAACAGGACGCCGCGCCGCGGCGATCCTTCCCGGCGATGTTGGTGCACCGCGCGCTACACGCGGTTGCGCCCGAGACGACGCAGCCGCAGCGCGTTCAGCACCACGGAGACGGACGAGAACGCCATCGCCGCTCCCGCGATCAGCGGGTTGAGCAGACCGGCGGCCGCGAGCGGCAGCGCGGCGACGTTGTAGCCGAAGGCCCAGCAGAGGTTCTGCTTGATCGTCCGCAGCGTCGCGCGCGAGAGACGGATCGCGTCGGCGGCCGAGCGCAGGTCGCCGGAGACGAGCGTCAGGTCCGACGCCTCGATCGCCACATCGGTGCCGGTCCCGATCGCGAGGCCGAGGTCGGCCTGTGCGAGCGCCGGCGCGTCGTTGACGCCATCGCCGACCATCGCGACGACCCGGCCCTCCGCCTGCAGCCGCTGGACCACGGCTGCCTTGTCGGCGGGCAGCACCTCGGCGATCACGTCGTCCGGCGCGATTCCGACCTCCGCGGCCACGGCTGCAGCCGTCGCCGCGTTGTCGCCGGTCAGCAGCACTGGACGCAGGCCGAGCGCGCGCAGCGAGGCGATCGCCTCGGCCGAGGTCGGCTTGACGGTGTCGGCAACGACGAGCATCGCCCGCACCGCGCCATCCCAAGCGGCGAGGATTGCGGTGCGGCCGGCTTGCTCCGCCTCGTGGCGCGCGGCGTCGAGCCCTCCAGGGACCGTCAGCGACCGCTCGGCCATCAGCGTCGGACGACCGGCGAGCACCGCGTGTCCGTCGACGACGCCCTCGACACCGAGCCCCTCGCGGTTGGCGAATGACTCGACCTGCCACAGCAGCCCCAGCTCCTCACGCGCCGCACGGACGATCGCGGCGGCGATCGGATGCTCGGAGGCATTCTCGAGCGCGCCGGCCAGCCGCAGCGCCTCCGCGCGCGGCACGTCGTCCACGGTCACCACGTCGACGAGCGCCATTTGCCCGCTCGTCACGGTCCCGGTCTTGTCGAGCACGACCGTGTCGACCTGACGGGTGGACTCGAGCACCTCCGGCCCCTTGATCAGCAGCCCGAGCTGCGCGCCGCGGCCGGTGCCGACGAGCAGCGCGGTCGGCGTCGCGAGTCCGAGCGCGCAGGGGCAGGCGATGATCAGGACTGCGACGGCGGCGGTGAACGCGAATGTGGCGCTCTCGCCGCTGCCGAGCCAGAAGCCGAGCGTCGCAACCGCAAGGACGATCACGATCGGGACGAAGATCCCGGCGATCCGATCGGCCAGCCGCTGGACCGGCGCCTTGCCGGACTGCGCTGCCGTTACGAGCCGCGCGATCTGCGCCAATGCGGTGTCCGATCCGACGCGCGTCGCACGCACGAGGACACGGCCGCCGGCGTTGACGGTCGCGCCCGCGACCGCGTCCCCGACGCGCTTCTCGACCGGCACGGACTCGCCCGTCAGCAGCGATTCGTCGATCGCCGAGGCGCCCTCCTCGACGACGCCGTCGGTCGCGATCTTCTCGCCGGGCCGCACGACGAAGCGGTCGCCCGCGTGCAGTTGCTCGACCGGGACGCGGCGCTCCGTGCCGTCCGCGTCGAGCAGCGCGACGTCCTTTGCGCCGAGCTCCAGCAGCGCGTGCAGGGCGGCGCCGGCACGGCGCTTCGCGCGCGCCTCGAAGTAGCGCCCGGCAAGGATGAAGACCGTCACGCCCGAGGCGACCTCGAGGTAGATCTCGTCGCTGCCGCCGCCGCGCGCCGGCACCAGCTCGAAGCTCATTCTCATCCCGGTCATGCCGGCGTCACCGAGGAACAGCGCGTACAACGACCACAGCCATGCGGCGAGCACGCCGAGCGAGACGAGCGTGTCCATCGTCGCCGCGCCGTGCTTGAGGTTCGCCCACGCGGCGCGGTGGAACGGCCACGCGCCCCACACGACGACCGGCGTCGCAAGCTGCAGCGCCATCCACTGCCAGTTGTCGAACTGCAGCGGCGGGATCATCGACAGCAGGATCACGGGGATCGTGAGCGCCGCCGAGATCAGCAGCCGCAGCCGCAGCGCGGCGGTCTCGTCGGCGGACTCGTTCGCCATGTGGTCATGCCCGCCTGTGGATGCGCCACTGTCCGTCGGCGCGGCCGGCAGCGTCGCGCGGTAGCCGGCTTCCTCGACGGCGGCCAGCAACTGCTGGGGTGCGACGGCCTGCGGGTCGTAGTCCACCGTCGCCTGCTCGAGCGCGTAGTTGACGCTCGCGCTCACGCCGTCCAGCTCGTTGAGCTTGCGCTCGACGCGGTTTGCGCACGAGGCGCACGTCATCCCGCTGATCGGCAGCTCGACGTGGTCGGGGGGTGGCGGAGCGGTGGCGGTCATGGCGTCACCTCCAGTGTGAACGCAGCGGTCCGCACCTGAGCGCCGACCCGGTACTGCAGGAAGAGGCGATAGCGGCCCGCGCTCGGGAACGTGGACATGAACGCGATGCGCCCGTCCCTTCCCGCCGCGCCGGTGGGATGCACGTGCAGGAACGCCAGGTCGCCCTCGCGCAGCGCGACGAGGTGGCCGCCGGCGCCGAGGTACGGCTCCACTGCGACGGGCTGACCGTTGCGCTCGACGGCGAAGCGAAGCGTTGTCTCCGGTCCGGTGCGCGGCTGTCCGGCGTTCAGATGCACTGTGTCACCCCCGTCGCTCCCAGCTGTCGGCGCGGGATCGGGGAGGGGGAGCAGGTCGGCGCCGCCGTCGACGCGCAGGTCGCTCGCGAGCGTGCGTGGCTCGCCGTCGTGGGAGAAGTCGGCGTAGAGGCGGTAGGAGCCCGGGTCGTCGAGTCGCAGCGGCACAGACCACGTGCCATCCGCATCCATGCGCGGGTGGACGTGCTGGAAGCCGGTGAGGTCGCGGCGCACGACGATCGTGTGCATCCGCCGCTCGTGCGTGCGGTTGAACGCGCGCATGGCGCGGCCCTGCGTGTCGACGATGCGGAAGCGCAGCGTGCGCATTCGTCCACGCTCCAACTCGGGTGTCGCGACGACGAGACGCAGGCCATCGTCGGCCGCCGCCAGCCCGCGCGGTGCTGAGACAGCGCCGGCACCGTGGCCGTCTCGATGACCGTCTGCCATCGCGGCGGCCTCTTTTCCGTCATGCCGGTCCATGGCGCCGTCGCGCGTCGTGAGCGCGTCGGCGGTTGGCTCGGGCCCCAGAGCGGCACCGGCGGCTACGGCGATGCCGAACGCTGCGGCGAGGCTGAGCAGGAAGACGACGATGCGCACTGGAAACCTCCTTTTGAATACGGGCCGGGGGTATCTACGACCGTAGCAGATACCCTATGGGGGTATGCTAACGTTTGTCGGAGCGACGACCACCGAGGAGGCCGAGATGGCTGCGACCACGCCCGAGACGACACCGACGCGCGGCTACACCGCCACCAAGGATCAACTCCAGAAGCGCCTGCGCCGCATCGAGGGACAGGTTCGCGGCGTGCAGGGCATGGTCGAGGAGGACCGCTGGTGCATCGACGTCATCACGCAGATCTCGGCGATCCAGGCCGCGCTCGACAAGGTCGCACTGGGGCTGCTCGACGAGCACGCGCGGCACTGCGTGATGGGTGCGCCGGACGACCAGAAAGCCGACCGCAGCGACGAGCTGATGGCGGCCGTCGGCCGGCTGATGCGGCGTGGGTGACGGCGATGGCGGCCCCGCACTCGGCAAGGTCACTCAACGCGGTCGCCTTCAGCGCAACCGTGCACTGCCTCACAGGCTGCGCGATCGGCGAGGTGCTCGGGATGGTGGTCGGCACCGCCCTTGGGTTCGGCGATGCGGCGACCATCGCGCTCTCGATCGTGCTCGCGTTCCTGTTCGGCTATGGGCTGACGAGCATGCCGCTGCTGCGCTCCGGCATGGCGCTGGCGGCCGTGGTCCCGATCGCGCTCGCCTCCGACACCGTCTCGATCGCGATCATGGAGGTCGTCGACAACGCCCTCATGCTCGCGGTTCCCGGCGCGATGGACGCCGGCCTGGATGACGTGCGCTTCTGGGGCAGCCTCGCGCTCGCGTTGCTGGTCGCCGGCGCGGCGGCCTTTCCGGTCAACCGCTGGCTGATCGCGCGCGGACGGGGCCATGCCGTCGTCCATGCGCATCACGGCGCTGGTCCTGCCATCGGCCCGCAGCAGTGACCGCGGCTCGGGGCGGCATAGCTGCCGGCCGCACGCGCGACGCGCGTGGCCGCCAGACCCGCTAGCCTCGCGCGCCGACCGATGGCCGCCAGAGAAGACACCCGCGACGAGAAGATCTGCCACCCGTGCCGCGGCACGGGCACGGTGATCTCCGGGCTGGGCGGCGAGCAGAGAACGGTCACCTGCCCGTGGTGCGGCGGGAGCGGCGAGCGCGACCCCGCGCGCGACGCACAGGAAGCCGGTAAGGCGCTGCGCGCCGACGCCGGCTGAGCCGCGACGGACCACTTCCCGGCGCTCTATCGGCGCGCCTCCCTGGACTCAGCGCTGCAAGGAGTCCACCAAATGTCCATGGGGCTTAACCCCGATATCCCGGGTGCCGATAGCTGACGTGCCAGAGCCGAGCGGCCCGCACGGCCCCCGTCCAAAGATCTGGCGGAGAACGAACGGACCAATCCCGGTTCCCAGGAGGAAGAATGCTGCACACCATTCGCAGACGCATGAACGACGAGAGAGGCTTTACGCTCATCGAGCTTCTCGTCGTGATCTTGATCATCGGCATCCTCGCCGCGATCGCGATCCCGTCGTTCCTGTCGCAGAAGGACAAGGCAGGCGACGCCAGCGCCAAGTCCTACGCCCGCAACATGCAGACGGCGCAGGAGACGTATTTCACCGATAACAACGCGTACGCGAACTCGCTTGGCGCCCTGCAGGTCATTGAGCCGGCGCTGAGAGAGCTTCCGAACCCGGCCAGAACGCCGACGGCCCTCAACACGCCCGCCGGCGGCTTCACGGTGACCGCGACGTCGCAGAAAGACGTGACGTACACCATCACGCGAAACGCGGATGGCACCATCAGTCGCGCCTGCGACAGAAGAAGCGTCGGCGGCTGCAACGCCGAGGGCACCTGGTAACAACCGCTTCACCGCAGCAAGCACACCAAAACGCCAGAACGGGGCGGGCCGAGAGGCCCGCCCCGTCTGCGTGTGAAGGCGTCGGATGCGGGCGCGGGGGACGCGGACCGCATGCACGGACAGGGACGGACATGCGCATGTGAACCCGTCGCGCGACGCTGGTCCAGGGCGTGGTGAACGGCCACCGTCGTAACGATCGGAAGCTCGTCAATGGCGGTGATGCGACGGGCGCCTGCACACACGACGTACCTCCACGGCGGGCGCGGCCTGCAGGGCTACGGAGCGCGACCGAGCGGCTTTCGACAGCCCGGGATAGCCGTCAGACGGCGGCTCCAGCAGAGTCGTCCTGCCCGAAGGGACCCTTACGCGGCCGCCGGGCACTCGTGGTTTGGATAGGTCCCGAACCCGCCCTACCCCCGAGGACCGGTGGAAGAAGCGGGTGGGTCGGATCCCGGGATCCCCGGCATCTGTCAGCCGCTCACGCGGGGTTCGCCAACCCCTCCCGACGGATCTCGTCCGCGCCTCGCGTCAGCTGTTCGGAATGATCCGGAAGGTGTTCTTCGCCAGGTTAGGCTGGGCGTAAGCCGTGGCGGCGTTGAACGCGCGGGAGTCGAAGATGATGTTGTACGCACTGCTGCCGGCGTCGATCGTGCCGCACTTGTCGACGAAGATCGAGCCGTAGATCGAGCCGGTGCCGTGCACCATGAAGACGGGGCCGTTCTGCTCGTCCGGGGTGCATGCGCCGCTTCTCGGTGTTCTGCCCGATGCGTTGACCATGTAGATGACGCCGAAGTAGCTGATGTTCCCGTTGAATCTCAGCGAGCCGTCGCCCATGATGATCATGCCGGGGACGTCGGTCGTCGTCGGCGCGGAGCCGCTCATGTTCCAATTTCCGCCCAAGTACGTGCAGATGCCGCCCGGAGGATTGTCGACATAGACCAAGCCTCTGAGGCTGGTCGGACACGTGCCGCTGTAATACGTGCCGTTCGCCTGGGCGGCCTGCTTGAGCGAGGCGAGGTCGGCTTGCGAGACCGCCGAGTAGCCGCCGGCCGGGTCGACGTAGCCCCCTTGGTAGCTGCTCGCCGGGTCGAGCTGTCCCTGTCTCGGGTCCCACCCCACGCAGGGGTCGCCGTAGTCGGGTATGGAGGCCGAGCTGCCGCAGCGCACGTTCACGGACCCGGTCAGCGACGACCCCGGAGCAGCGTCTCTCGTCTGGATGATCACCTTGTTTCCGCGGTTGCTGGTGAACGCGCCGCCGGAGGTGATCGTGTTGCGCGGCAGCTGGACGATCGTGGTCTGCCGCACCATCTGCGCGACGACGATCCGCTTCTGGCCTCTGATGATCGTCTGGGCTCGGACCCACACCTTGCCGTTGCTGTTGGCGTCGTAGGAGGGGGCGGTGGTGGCGGCCTGATCGTTGTAGTAGCTGGCGCTCGCTCCACCGCTGTCGTCGATGATCCGCGTCGTCCACTGCGGGTTGGCGTACAGGTGTCCGGTGTACGCGGTGTTGAAGCTGTTCGTCAGCGCCGTGCCGGGGCAGAAGCTGCTCGAAGCCGAGGTCTGGTTGCAGGCAGGCGTGGTGGTGGTGGGCCAGGACTGCTGCAGGAGGTGGGCCTGCGCCTCGAGGGCGCCCTCGGCGTTGTTGTAGGTCGCCTCGCCCGCCGCCTCGACGCCGGTCTGATGACTCTGCACGTCCGCCTGAGACAGGATGGCCATTCCCAAGCCGAGGGCGACGACCAGGATGATGATCGCGGCGACGAGCGCCGAGCCGCTCTCATCGCCCGGCAGCTTCTTGAGGCTCATGTCACCGTCACCTCCTGAGTCGTTGTCGTCTGCAG
>Ga0126313_10000275_pt1 | contig 23812 bp, 21 predicted proteins | sample Plot105A_FD_89954 | JGI IMG/M metagenome (GOLD analysis project Ga0126313, IMG submission 89954) | Serpentine soil microbial communities from UC McLaughlin Reserve, CA, USA - Plot105A | ecosystem: Environmental > Terrestrial > Soil > Grasslands | place: USA: UC McLaughlin Reserve, Lake County...
CCCCACCCCCTACCCTGCTATGGATAGTTCCTTTAGCCTGCAGCGCGCGTGCGCGCGCGAGGGCTGCGGCGAGGTCGAGGTCATTGTGAGGCGCCCTGCGACCTCAGACGAGACGCCCCCAGGGTGCGGGGCCGATGTAAACGGCGGGAGGAGGTACAGCCCGCCGCGCCCCGCTGTCGTTATCTAGTCATCGTAGACGACCCGGACTATTGCCGTGCCAGCGCCGCTTTCGATGCCCGCAACTTCCCACACGTCTCCTGTCGGGGGGAAACCGTACAGCACCGCGAGGTGGAGAGGCGGCCCATCGGCTCCGCGTTCGGGACAGCCATCGCAGAGCGCCGGTGGGGGCTCGCCGGTTACCTCCACGCGGCCGTCCGGCATGAGCCGATGCTGGCTCGTTGTGATGGGCCCTCTTCTGCACGGCTTAGGGCACAGGGCGACTTTGAGGTCCTCACTAATTCCCATTAGGCGCCTCCTCAAGGGCATTAAACACCGCTTGCTGTGCCTCAGGGAAGGAGGCCAGGGTGTTAACCAGCACCGCTTTTACCTCCTGCCACTCGACGGTTAACTCAAGGTTTATGGTTCCGGCGCGGTCAAGCTCCTTAGTCACTTCGCCTATCAATTCCAGACTGGAGCGCATCTCGCGAAAAGCCCCCAGCGTGGCGGAGTAGTTATCGGTGTGCTCTACCCGAGAGAGAAACTCCTCAATCCGGCGCTGTAAAGCCTCAATCCGGTCCAAGAGGGTGTCTGCTCTGGCGGCGCGCTCGGCGTCCGCTGCGAGGCTGATTAGCTGCGAGACGTGACGGCTGCTCACGTGGCGACTTACGGCATCCTTGCTCACGCCGTACTGTAGCGCTATGGCGCGATACGTGCTCCGCCGAGTCGCCAACAGCTCCTCGATCTCGTAGCGGTGCTCGTGGCTACAGATTGTGCAGGTACGCGGCATCCTTACGCCCCGGCTATCCCTCGTACCTCGGGGCTGTTGAGGTGCTCAACCTCGACTCGCTCCGCCGCCCCCGAGGCCGACCCTATCTGGGGGGCCGTTCGGTAAGTCACTTCCAAGGTGCCATCTTGGGCTTGGCCTTGATGATGTCCTTCAAGGACCGGGCGTCCCGGTCTTCTGGAGAGGTTGAGACTCCTCTTGCTCGGTCTCCCTACGGTCAAACCGGGGAGGCGTCTTCCAATGGTTTCCTCCTGGCCTCTTGTAGAGGTGTGGCATTAGGACACCCCAGATCGCACGTGAGCGGTGACTATGGGCCGCCGCTCGGCTATCTCGTCCTCGACCTCCCGAGGGGTCGAGGGGGCGTAGTGCTCGGCGGTCGGCCTCGCGGCCACGTCCGTCAATCGTTCGCTCATGCCGATCCTTCCGGTTGGTCTCTGTACCTCTCAGCTTGCTCTTCGTGACGTGCTATCAGGGCCTCGAGGACGGCCCTAAGACGTGCAGCCTGCCCTTGGTGGTGATTCACACCATGCCGCCCTCATCTCCTCGCGCCTGTGTGCGTTGTATCGGCGCACGCTCTCCATGTAGAAGGGCTCGAGTTCGTCGGGGTCTACTTCGCCCTTCCTGGAGCGGCGTTCTATCATGGCGTTAAGTTCCTTTTCGACCATCTCGCCGCGTGCTATGTTCACCTAAGCTCCCTTCCCGTAATGGCGCATGGGATCGCTTTCCCAAGAGGTTCCAAATCTGTTGCCAGTGTTGCCAGTGTTGCCAGAGTCCGCTGATTCTGCGGAGTTTCGACTGGCATCAGCGCTGGCATTAGGCGCGTGTCTGGCATTAGACCTTGCATCATTAGGGCCCGTGTTGCCAGCAGCATCCGGCTTATCTACGCGCTTTTTGTCCTGGCTGGCATCACTGGCATCATCTGTGGGGACTCTTCGCATGGTTATGGTCGTGCCTGCTTCGTCCCGCTCGCGGCTCGCCTCGATGCCCACGCCCACTAGGAGCGGCACAACCTCCTGTATGCGCCTCCACAGCCAGCGCGCCGATTTGGGCCAAGCCTTGTCACGAACTATTGAGACACCAATCTCCTCGGCGATGTTCTCTAGCTTCTTGTGCAATTCGGTAGACGAACCCTCGAATCTCTCCCGGTCCTCCATGAACTTGATAATGGCTTGGGCCACCGGCGAACCGTCGAGAGTAGAGCGGTTCTGTAACTTGATGATTTCATCCCAATCGGAGAGGAACTGCTCCGCGCCCCAGCCCATCACCTCGTAGACGCTTGCCGCGTACTCTCCCCAGTCAGCCAGCCTGGGTCTCCGAGACATTTTGAGCGACCGCTTGAGGGCTATCGCCTTCGAGAGTGTGTCGAAGAGGGCGCCTAGCAGCTTGGGATGCTCTGCCTCGAACCGCTCCCATAGCTCTTCCTCGGACTTCCTCTCTCCATCGGGGATGCGCTCCAGCTCCACCACTAGCGAGCGGTCCAGCACATCGCTACGGTCGGTCGGCACATTGATACCGTTTAACAGCGTGGCGCGGCGTAACTCTATGATGAAATCTTCATCATCTGTGTAGAGGCGCCGCTTGGAGTCGGCCTCTCCAGTGACGAGGCGGCATAGGGTATCTGAGGCCCACTCAGGGATCGTGTTCTGATTGTCGAGCATGATGACGAAGGCATGCATGGCTTTCTGCAGGAAGTCGCGCGGGTCGAAGCGCACCGTCTCCGGCGCGGTCGGGTCGAGTAGGCGCTTTATGAGGCGTTGTATGGTCGTCTTGCCAGAGCCCATCGCCCCCGAAGCGTTGAGGATCGGGCGCCCCACGTGCTCGAGCGGAAGCGTAACGAGGTACGCCTTGAAGAGGCGCCTATCCCGCTCGCTCTTGAGGTTTACCAGCCCGTCTAGTACGTCCAGCGAGCCGCCCGCCTCGGGATCTGGCAGCGGCTTCAGGTTCACGTAGTGCCTGAATAGAACCGGAGGATGCGCCTCGAAGGTCCACCCGCCGGGACCCGCCCTGACCACCTTGCCGGGCCTGAGTTCGTAGTAGAGGATGCCTTCATGCCAAGCTGCGCGGGTGTAGAGTTCCCTCGACTCACCAGAGAACTCCGCATGCGCCGAGAGCGTACCGGCCGCCATCTTGAGGTACTCTCCGCTCACGGAGCGCTCCTCCTCTTCCCACATGAGGCGTCTGAGCCACGAGTAGCAGCGGCTCGTGAGCGGGACGGGCTCGCCATCTATCAGGGCGTGAGGTGCGCCGTGTTGGTCTGTGAAGAGTTCCTGCACGTCCTCCAGGGCGTAGCCTATGAGCCGGTCGGCTTGATTGCGGCGATCCTCTCTGCTGTTCGTGCTTTCGGCTTCTGGCTGGTCATCCTCATCGATCCTACGATCACCGAGTGTCACTCGAGACTTCCAGCCGAAGATCTCTTCCAACTCCGCGTAGAGACCGGGCGTGATCTGCTCCAGACTTGGGACGCCGGTTGCCCTGCTTTCTGCGATGGCCTGCTCGGTGGTGGCGAGCGTGTTGGCGACCTCACGACCAGCCCGCTCCGCCAGTTCCCCGCCTGCCTTGGTCCATGCTGCTACCAGCACATCTTCGGCGTCTCCCATTGCTACGTCGCGTGCTAGCAACACGCCGCATAGGTGTCTCAAATGCTCGTGCCGCTTTCCATGTGGGATGCGGATCACACGGCTGGCGATAGCCTCCGTTGCGGCCTCCTTGAGGTCCTGCGGCTCTTGGCGCGGAGCGTTCGTCTGCTCGTTAGATCGTTTGCTCCAGAACTCGCGGGGCAGGATCGGCAGCGCGGACCGGTCTGGGATGCCGTACGTCCAGGTCCTGCCGCGACTCGGAGGAACGGCGACGAACCCACCGTCGCCCTTGCGGTCGAGGCCAGCCTCAACGTTGTTGCTCCAGACCTTTCCGTTGCGTGGGTGAGCAAACCACCAATGCCCGCCGCGTCGCGTGAGAACAGCGGGCCGCCCGTACCGCTCCTCCATCTTCGCGTACGCTTCCGGGGTGTCTGCGTCTATGACCACGATGCCAGACGGAAGCCCTGTCGGTATCGCTACGTCATGATCGCCGTGGCCGTCCTCTATCCAAGCCGCTATTTGGCTCAGATCCGTGGTGCAGGCGTAGAAGCCGCCCTCTACACTTGGCTCCTTGCCCCTGGTCGGAAAAACCGGATAACTTGCCTTTGCCAAGTACGGCGCGTGCCAGAATGTAGGCTCCGTGGCGGCGCCGTTTTTGGAGGCGCTCAAGCCAGGACCTCGCCACGTTCGTCGCGGAGGGCTTCCAGACAGGCGCGGACAGCCTGCTCATCGGCCCAGAGGTATTCGGCAAGACGGGCCGGATAGTCTGCCAGGATGGGGCGTAGGCTCAACGCCTGACGCACATCGCCTAGGAGGTATGGATGGTCATGTAATATTAGAGTAGGTGCCAGCATCTTGGACATCCTTTCTGGCATCGTCGGGGCGGCTCACGGACGAGGTGGCCGCCTCTTGTTCACTACGGCTGTTGAAGCACGAAAAGGCATAAGCCCACGCATGGGCGCGGGCGTTGCAGGCTTGCTCTGTGGTGACGCCGGGATTTGGGCGCAGAACGATACGCGGCGCGTTACTCATTGCGCTCTAGCAATCTACGGTTTCGCAGGCGCTCGATGTCCGCCAGCGTATAGTAGCGGTAGCCGTTACAGTCTCGACGCGCTAGCGGGAGCGCCCCTCGCTTCTCACCCTCCCGAAGCCACTCGGCCGAAAGCGATAGCTTACGAGCGGCCTCGGAGATGCTGTAGACGGGCTGCCTGATTTCCATGCCCTGGACGTTACAGGGCCTAAGGCGGCCTTAATACCATAGCTAGTTGGGTAAGGTGGGTTCGCTATGTTAGAGGTAGCTCAAGCTCTGCTACTAGGATGTCTCTGGCGACCCGCCCCGTCTTGCTTTCATGTAATCTCGATAATCTTGCTCGTCTACGATTTCGTAAGCATCTCCCGGGGCAAGTCCGAAGTTTTCTTCCATTTGTATTGCGTCCTGTTCGTCTTTGCTAAGTGTCTGCCAGTGCTCAAGTTCGGCTCGCTTTTCTTCCATGTAGGCTCGATAGCCTTCCTCGCCGAGAGCCTGCTTGAGAATGCCTTTCCCGTCCTCAACCATCCCCTTTATTCTCGCCTCATAGCCTCTTTTAAGATGAGGCTGCATTTGTCCAGGAGTGGGCTTTTCGCCCAACAGCTTCCCTATCTTGGCGTAAGGGAGTGGGGCACCTCGTTCGGTCCCCACCAGTTCCCTAAATTCCGCTGCTCGAACTTGTTTGGCTGCTTGAGTCACTGGCTTGGTTGGCAGCCCTTCATAAGCCCCCGGCTTTCCGTACTGCAAGAAAGCCGTTAACCTTCGCAAGGCCTTCAAATAGTTGTTGGCGTAGCCAATCGTGCGCTCAAGCAACTCTATACGTTCCTTTTCACTCACGTCGTCAAAATCCGGTCGGAAATACCGCAGCAATTCATACAGGGGGGTAAGGTTGTAGCCATCGATGTAATCCGTCCCTTTAAAGCGCTCCTCTTTATAGAGGCCCAGCTCTTTCATCGCTTGGTGCACAGCGTCTCGCGCTGCTTCGTCAGTGCGGTGCGCACGCATGAGCTCGAAGAAAAGAATGGCCTTGCTTGCTCGTGCCATTTTGTCGTTCTTCTTGTCCCCCTCACGTTCCATTTCCTCGCCCTTCAGGGCGAGCACAGCGGCGACGTAGGCTTCCTCTGTTCTTGACAGGCCCACCAATACTTCGGCTCCCCTATAACCTTGCTCTGTCCTCTTTGCATTAAGCAACAGGCGCATAACTTGTCCGCTACTATGCCGTGCTCTCTTGGTGTTCTCGTCCTCTTCGAGGGCGTCGCTTGCCAGCGACCGTAACAGTGACTCTAGCTTCTCGCGTATACTCTCCATCGGTGGTGGCGCGGGTTCTAGACTCTTGTGGAGCGGCCCGCGCTGCGCCTCCTTTTTCTAAGTTCTAGCCAATTCTACTCGTCGGCTACCGTTTTCAGCGACGAGTATCTTGAAGCTCACAGGAGGGAGGTTTGTAATTTGAACGGTTGACGAAGACGAACGGCGACGTGGAGGCCGTTCCCAAATGCTTTCAGAGGTACCGTCTTGACCTCCATAGAAGTCTCGTCGAATGGGCGGAAATCGTAGAGGGGCACCTCGTCAGGGCCCTAATCAAGCTTGCACAGTGCACTTCTTCTCCAACCGCGGCAACCCCGAAGGCCGTAAGATCTGCATCGAAAGGAAGGGTATTATCACCGGAGCCGACGGCAATGATTCGTTCACCTTCTCTACCAGAGGAGTCTCAGCGGGGAAAACTGTGACCTCGGTGGCCGCGTACGCCCAAGATAATCCCTCCAAGGTTTCGGTGTCCCGGCTTCAGACGAAATACGTTGCCCCCTGTGGGCACACACCACAATGCTACTCTCCACCACCGAGCCTACACCTACATATATCGAGGGCGATAAAGTATATATGCTTGTATCTGCGAAATCGAGGCGGATTTTTCGGTGGGATGCGCAGCCAGGAGAACCAGTCACCTACTGTTTGTAACCTACCCGCTACGGCACTGCTATTCGCGAATGACGCTTAGCAGGTGTCACCACACCCCCAACACGTAGACGACCACGACAAACCCTTCCGCAAGGCTAATCGTTATCCCAGCAACCGCCGTAACTAAGTGGAGTACAGTCGTTCATCGACGAGAAATCATGACTGCGTTGCCTATAGAAGGCGATACGGTCGTCTCCCTTAGATTCTGCGCCTACGTAGGATACGAACGGCGCGGAGCAAGTAACCTTCATTAGCACGAAGGGAAAGGATAGCAGTGCGGGCAACTTCCCAGGCGATAAGAAACCCACGTCCCGACATGCGAAGGCGGGTGCGGCGAAAGCTCTTCTAGATTAGATCGAGGAAGACGTTACTCGGATAACGAAGTGATCTAAATCTGAAGTTGGCTCTAACTGCAGTAGAGGGGATTGATTTAGGTGGTGTAGAACGCGCAGTTGACCGAGACCGAAGCGCTGGGCAAATTGCACCACATCGGGGGATAAGAACTCCTCAGAACCTAACCAACGGTTCTCGGGATGCGCTCTCAAAATATCTCTTCTGCTCCTCTGCCTACACCCTGAACCTGCAGTGCGAATGATGCCGTGGCTGTTCGCTGATGTTCAAAGCTTCCACCGTCGAGGCGGGTGCAACGGCAAGTTCCTTTCGTCGCCGTACCCGCTTGGCTACCCACGATTCTTTCTACCGCGCCTAAGGGAGGGGTTGCGAGGGAAAAAGCGCTTGTCTAGGGCCGAGCCCTTACGCTCCGCTTGGCTCAGGAAGGGCCGGATGGCACCATGACTTGACGCTAACAAACTCGCAAAAAAACCTGCGTGATTCATTCAGAATTCATTGGGAATTCATCGCTCTTTGCTAGAAAGGTCATGATGAGATAGGCAGGTAGGCGTGTACTGGTGCACCTAGGGTGGGCACTAGCAGGAAGAACCTAACCGGTCGCGGGAATTACAGGGAAGAGGGTATGAACCAAGTAAACAACCAGCATAAGGATAGTGCGAACGAATCTGCAATTGATCCTGATCCAGGGTCTGAGAAGGACATTGTCGAAGCGGTGAAAGCCGTCCCGGACGAGGATAAGGGGGCAGTGGTTGCCGAAGCGATAAGAGCTGTTCCCGACCAGGAACTTAAGACGAAAGCCGCCATCGCAGCGGTGCAAGCTACCAGTGATGATGAAGCAATTATAAAGGACGTGGCTAGTGCAGCAGTGACAGTTGTTCCCGATCCAGCTAAGAAGGACGTGGTTGCTTCGGCGGTGCGCCAAGCTTCCGACGAAGTCAAGGAGGAAGTGGTCGCCGCAGCGGTGAAGGCCGCTCCTGACAACGCTAAGAAGGTTGCTGCTGTAGAAGCGGTAGCAGCTGTTTCCGACGAAGCCAAGAAGGATGTCGTTGTAGAGGCAGTGAACAAGGCTTCCAATGGGGGCAAGACAGACATTGCTACCGCGGCGGTGACAGCTGTCTCCGACAAAGCTAAGCAGGATGTCGTAGCAGCAGCGGTGCACGACGCTTCCAACGGAGGTAAGAAGGACGTTGCTACCGCGGCAGTGAGAGCTTTAGGTTCTGACGAAGACAAAACGGAACTGGCTAGAAATACAGTCACGGGTCTTTCTGCACCGCTACAGGAGAATGTGGCTGCGGATATGCAGCTGACACGGACGGACGTGCGTAAGACGCTGTTACAAACAGTCGTCGGAGCCCTCGCGCTGGTCGTTGTACTCGCTGTCGGAGCTCTTCTGGGAACCGCTCTCTTCAAGGACTCAGACCAGATTCAGGGTTTGCTTAGGGTGCTCATACCTATTGCGACCCTGCTATTGGGCTTTTTCATAGGACGGAAACGAGGCGAAGTGTAAGGATAGGATGGAAGTACCGTGCTGGGGAAGGAAAGCGTTCAGTGGAACTAAGCTTTGCAGAAATAGCCGCACTTATTACGGCATTGGCAGCAGCCATCTATGTTCTGGGCATGTTTGCGCTAGTCTACCCTATATACAGAGATGTCGCTAAGAATAGTGCTACAACTTTGTACGTAGTATCTTTAGTTCCCAGAACGGTGGTTGCAGGCCATGGCGTAAGACTCCTACTGGGGATCCCGTTGATATGGGCGATCCTGTTCGCAGCTTCTCTGTCGGTGCCGCTGCTGATGTACGAAGTCGTCAATGCAAGTATAAGTAACACAGGATCAATACTGAGCAAGGTGTTTTCAGCAATAGTACATGAACTTCCAGTTGTGGTCTCCATTGCGATAGTGCTGTTTCTGCTTGGTTTCCATGAAGTGTTACGTACTGCGGGCTTGTACGACATTCTTTATCCTTCCTACAGTCGTGGTCCAACTCGCAACTTCAACCTCAGCCTTATTGCTGCAAATTTCCTCGGTTGTGCAGGAGGAGCTGTGAGTGGACTTATTCTAGCTACCATCATTCTAGTTGCCGGAGGATTGACTTGGGAAGCGGTTATCATTCCTCTAGCGGTCCTCATCTTTACAGTTATTGTAGGCAATCTGTTAGCCGTAATGTCGATAAAGCCACTAATGCCAAGAGTTATCGCCACCATAGATGGCACGAACACAGACAGCCCGGGCGAAGTAAGTGAGGTCACGAACAAAGGAGATGAGATAACAGGCTTTCTGTTAGCACATGCTGACGGGTACTGGTACATCTTTGAGGATACAAAGCCTAATCCCGCAGTCAGCGCCATTCCTGATCAAAAGGCGCAGGCAGTTATGCTTCGCCAGACAGATGTGATCTAACTTGGATTGCCAGCCAGCTTTCGCTAGCTCCTAAGAGGCCGCGCCAATAGGCGAGTAGCGTATGTGCCAAGCGGTAGTCAGAAGGCTTCACAACCCCTCTAAGGATTACCATGTGCGAAAAGTTGCCAGCCTATTGGCGCGGCCTCTTAGCTAGGCACCGAAGAACTTGTACTTATCTAACGGAGTAACAGAGAAGTTTTGACGGAATAAGGCCCCGTCACCGGCTCCTGGGTTTGCGCTTTCAGGGATGATTACGGGGAGTCCAAGATGCTTGGTTCCGAAATCATATGGATAAGGTCTGATTCAGTAGAGTCGCACAGGTGTTTCGCCAAGAAGCGCGGACGTTGACGTATAGGACCTAATTCTTTGCCAACATCGGGCGAGCTCGCCTGATGGTTCAGAGTGTTTGCGTCAATGGCGTAAGCAAGCTACGGCGCGATCGTGACAGCGTAGACCTGGAGGTATACAAGTTGTCATGAACCCCGGGCCTTAACAGGGTGCTGTGCCGTGGCTTACCCAGGATTTTTTGGCGCCATGTAAACCTTGCGCCCTTCACTTAAAGCTTGATAGTTAGAGACGGCTATAGAGAAAGGTGAACCGCTGAGCGTGAGTGTGAACAGTTGGGGACCTGATGTGTCGGCAGATTTCGACCACCTACCGCCGACGTACTTACGAAGGAGGGCTAAGTGACCGGACGCAGTAACCCGCAGCGTATTGACGAACCTTCGGCAGCCGGTGTGAGTCCCAGCCGGGAGTGGTTATCTTATGCGGAGGCCGCGGCACTCGTGGGTCTCGGGAGGACCACACTCTGGAAGCTGGCTGGCGCTGGAGAGATAGAGGTAGCGCGCCTGGGCCGAGCTGTGAGGATTAATCGGGAGAGCCTTACCGCCTACATGAAGCGCTCGGCCGGAGGCGGTGCTGTAGCAGGGAAGTGATCGCAAAATCTGCAAGTCGAGTAAAGCAGCAAGACGCCTGTGTCTAGGCTTGCGACTGTACAATAAAGTAGGAGGTAATTTTGGGATTCGACGCCAGCAAGGTAAGAGAAGGAGCTATGGTTCTCGATCCGGACGCCGCCTCTCTGGATCGCTGGATACCGGACGCAGCGGCGAATATGGTCGGCGTGAACGCCGCCGGGTTGAGGCTTACCGGCTTCAGCGCCGCCCAGGGAAGGCGCAGCATAGCCGATGTGTTGGCACCCACCAAGCCACAGATGGGGCTGGATAGCTCCTTCCTACGGTCGGCTGCTGGTATACCGGCGTCGAGCACACTGCCTGGAGCCCTCCGGCCTGGCGGAGCATACAGGCAGATAATATCTGCGCTCGCCGACGAGTCCTTGCGCAATCCCGTAGTGAAGTTCGGCTCGCTGGCGGTGGAGAGCCAGGCCAGCGCTGCCCTCAATGTTTCCACCGCAAGGAGTATCGCCGGTATCTTCCGGAATCTCCATTCGCTGGAGAAATCGACGAGCCGCTGGCCATCAGCGTACAACGGTGCGTTGGGGGACACGGGCTTCAAGCAAGTCTCGGCAATGCAGCAAACCCTCGTCGGACAGTACGCCGACCACTTTACCCAGGTCAAGAAGTCCTTGGATGTTCAGTCGACCAATATCGGGACGCATACGGTCCGGGGCCTCGTGCGTGCGCACGAATCGCAGTTGAGACTGACGCTGGACACCTTCAATTCGCCGCACTTCGATGCGATCAGGATGTTCGCCGCTGGGTTCACCAAGCTGGCGCAGTGGATCAAGGGAGTCGTACGCCCATTTGGGGAAGTCTTCGCTTGGTTGCGCCGTGAGATAGAGCGGATAGAGTGGTTGCCACGTGATCCGTACGGTGACCCCGTCCCCTTCTGGAACGTACGGTTCTACCGGCTGGCGCAAGCAGCCTACGAGGGCGACTACATGGCGAGAGCAAGGTTCCTCGACGTGATCGGGGCCGACGGCTCCCCAGAGAACGTGCTCATGATAGAGGACCTGCTGAAGCCTACCTTTGATCCGCAGAGGCTGGACCGCCGGGTGGCTTGGGAGCAGATGGATCCTCTAGGTGCACGGCGCTGGTTGAGACGACGGCTGGATGGGCTGAAGCTGAGCGCCTGGAAAGAGGAGCAGGTACGCAAGAACGGTGAACAACCCTACGAAGGGGAGAGCCAAGTAGTTGAAGCCATAACCTCCGACGTTCCTGAGTTGGCGTTCGTGGAGTTCGAGCACAGAGAGGACGAGAGAACCCTCTATGAGCAGCTGCGGGGCGTGCTGCCGGAGCAGCAATACTGGTTCTGTTGGTATCGGGCTTTGGGCCTCAAATACGAAGAGATCGCAGCGAAGATGGGCATTGGCCTCAGCACAGTCAAAACGCACGCACGCCTCGTGAAAAGGAATCCGGGCTTCCTGGAGCTCCTCGGCCGATAAGGGCTCTGGCACCGCTTCACGAATCGTTTGAGGCGACTTAAACCTTCCTACCTCCTTCTAAGGCTTGTCAATAGACGGCTTTAGAGGAGGTACAAGTGACCAGCTTCATAGCTCTGTATCGGGGCGAAACGGTCAGCGGGGCACGAATCGTAGCCCTAAGTGCTGATCCCCAGCTCGTGCGGGACTTCGCGACCCGCTTGCTGGAGAGCCCTCCAGAACCGCACACGGGTTTGGAGTCGAGCGGGGACATTCAGCGGCAGATGCTGCGAGTCATGAAACCCGCCGATGAAAGGTCGAGCGAGTGAGTGGCACACAAGGCCAACAAGACACGGGCACGCCTGGCTAACCGTCCCAGAAATCTATCTTCGCCACGCGGCAAGATCGGAGGCCGATTTGATCTGACCCACGGCTTGACCACAGAGGTGCAGAAAAGCGGATCACGGAACGAACGGAAATGGAGTAAACAAGATGGCCAAACTAACGGCTCATGGCTACGAGCTATTGGAGCCCGGGCGTTATGCACTTGAGGTCGTGGAGGCCGAGCCCGTCAACGAGTACGGTCCGCAGCTCAAGCTGAGGCTCCGTGTCGCCGAAGGCGAACACGAAGGCTTCGAGTTCGTGGACTACCCGAACCGGGGTGCAGAGAGCGGCGTGAAGGTCGGGACAAAGGTGTGGGACATCTTCGAGGCTTGTCTGAATATCCGCCTCTCCCCGGAGGAGGAACTCGACACCGACGACCTCGTGGGCAAGAGGTTCCACGCGATGGTCTCGGTAAAGAAGACCGGCAAAGGCAACCGCACCGAACACGGCACCATCGGACCCTACCGTCCGAAGAAGACCGAACCGAAGGACAAGCCGAAGAGCGAAGTGCCCGGCGCGGACGAGGACGACTTCGGGGACCTGCCGTTCTAGCGACCCAGGGCCTGGTGGGGAGCGCCCTGTCTTACGGCTCCCCACACGGCTTGAGGAGACGCAACAGATGACTACGGCACAGACGCAGAACATCCGGGACCTGAGGCAGTGGGTGTGCTGGCGCTCGGAGGAGCGCGATGGCAAGACCACGAAGATCCCTTATTCCCCCATAACGGGCAGGAGGGCCAGCAGCACGAACCCGGACACCTGGGGCGATTACCCGGAGGCCGTGAAGGCCCGCAAGGAACGTGACTTCGACGGCCTCGGGTTCGTCTTCACCGAATCGGACCCCTTCTGCGGCGTGGACCTTGACGCCTGCGTAGATCCTAGGACCGGCGAGATCGCATCCTGGGCTAGTGAGATCGTGCGGGAGTTGGACTCATATACCGAGTATTCCCCCAGCAGCATGGGGCTCCACGTGCTTCTCAGGGCGAAGCTGCCTCCGGGGCGCAACCGCAAGGACCGGATCGAGATCTACGATCGCGGCCGGTACTTCACCATGAGCGGGCGCCACCTGGAAGGCACGCCGCGCACGATCGAGGAGAGACAAGATCAGCTCCTGGACGTAAGTCGCCGCGTTCTCGGAGAGCAGCCGAGTGCCAACGGCCGCGCCACTCTACGTCCGGCGGTCGGCCAACGGTTATCCGACCAGGAAATCCTGACGAAGGCGTCTTTCGCCGACAATGGGGAGAAGTTCCGGCAGCTGTGGGCTGGAGACACGAGCGACTACCAGCACGACGACAACGAGGGTCACAGCGAAGCGGACCTTGCGTTGTGTTCCATGCTCGCGTTCTGGACGGGGCCGGACCCAGAAAGGGTAGATACGCTCTTCAGGCAGTCCGGGCTTTACCGGAAGAAGTGGGAACGTGAGGATTACCGCGAGAGGACCATAGCACACGCCCTGGACGGGAAAACCGAATTCTACGAGCCAGGACAGACGGCACCGTTGAAGGACAACGCCGGCAACGACAACAGCGAGGAGGACGAGGAGTTTGTAGGGCTGCCTGAAGCGGTGAGCTTCCCGGTCGATGCCCTGCCTAAGAGCTGCCTGCGGTTTGTTAGGGAGGCCGCAGCGTCCATAGGCTGCGCGCCAGACCTTGTGGCCGTACCGCTTCTGGGCCTGCTCAGCGCGGCCATAGGGAACAGCCGGCAACTACAGCTCAAGCGCGGCTGGAAGGAGAGTGCAGCCCTTTTCGCGGTTGTGGTGGCGGAGCCGGGGGACAAGAAGACTCCGGCGCAGAAAGCCGCGCTAGCTCCAGTGTGGCAGGCACAGGAAAGGTTCAAACGAAAGTACCGGGAGAGGTGGGAAGCATACGAGGAAGAGCTTCGGAAATGGAAGGCGGACGAAAGAGCTGCGGCCAAGGAGGGAGAGCCCGCGCCGCCCAAACCAGAGGAGCCGGCGATGAGACACGCAGTGGTCGACGACATAACGGTTGAGCGGCTGGCGGACATCCTCGATGAGACTCCCAGGGGTGTGGTCTCGGTGCAGGATGAACTCTCGGGCTGGGTGCTGGCGATGAACCAGTACAAATCGGGGGGCAAGGGAGCGGACCGGCAGTTCTGGCTGCGGGTTTGGTCGAACTCTCCGGTCAAGGTCGACCGCAAGAGCCGCAAGATACCGGTGGTCATCGCGCAGCCCTGGATCAGCGTCGTCGGTTCTATACAGCCCGAGATACTGCCCGAGCTGGATATCGGCCGCAACGACGGGATGATGGACCGGTTCCTCTACTCGTATCCCGAACCGCAGCGCATGAGACACACCGACGATGAAGTCTCGGTCGCAGCGGAGCGTGCCATCCTGGAGCTGTACGGCGAGCTGACAAACCTGAAGATGCCAGAGTCCGACGGAGAGCCCTTCCCCGGCACCGTGCCGATGACCGAAGAAGCGTGGCAGGTCTTCAAGGAACTGGCCGACAAGCTCTCCGAAGAGGCACACGGTCTTGGCTTCCCGGGACGGTTGCGCGGCGCGTGGAGCAAGCTCGAGGCCTACCTCGCCCGGCTCTCGCTGATCCTGGCTCTGAGCCGCGTAGCCGGCACCGATGAAAGGGAACAGGTCGAGCCACAGGACGTGCTCGCTGCCAGCTTGCTGGTAGGCTACTTCAAGGCTCACGCCCAGCGGGTGTTCGCAGAGCTACACGGCGCAAACCCTAAGGACTCTCTGGCGGTGGCCCTGAAGAAGTTCCTGGGAGGACACGATGGCAGATGGGAAGGCACGGCCACCGAGCTGTGGGACGCGCTTTCCAGGAGACAGGTCCAGGGGTTGCCCCGCAACGCGGACAACCTGGCGGTGAAGGTCCTGGCGATAGCCAGACGTTCTAAAACGGCTATGCGCGCGGAGAGAGGTTGGAGGGGCAAGCACAGGGTTCTGCGGCTGCAGCTCCTGAAAAACGGTGTTGGTAGTGTTGGCGGCGTTGGTAACCAGGACCTTGCCACCAACACCGCCAACGCTGATCCCGAAGACTCTTTAGAAAGAGCGGCGACGATCATGCGGGACCCGGACGGTACGCTGCTGTCTTCGGAAGAATGGGAGGAAGTCTAGGTGATGTCCACCGGGGAACTCCTCTGCCTGATCGCGGAGCATGGCGTGAGCCTGCGGTGCTGCCGGACGGAGGACCGTCTGCGCTATGCGCCAGCCAGGGCTTTGCCGCCGGAGCTGGTGGCTGAGCTCAAGGAGCGCAAGCGAGAAATCATCCGGATCCTTCGAGAAGATGAAGAGTTGCGGAGGACCGGGAAGATCCAGTCAGAACGTCAGATCTTCGATCTGGCCCGCAATTACTTCTGGAAAGGCGGTCAAGCTTGAAGGGCTGGAAGTACGCTGGATGTCGAATAGCAGTGTCGGAGCGATCGCGTTTCGACGGACTGATCGAGGACCGGGGGGAGGGTGATCGTTGATGCCCCGATGTGTAGCAGTTAAGCCGGATGGGTCCCCTTGCGAGCGCATCGTTGGAGTATCGCAGAGCTATTGTTACGCACACCATCCGGCCAACGCCGAAAGGCGCAGCCGCGATGCCGCAAGGGCCGGCAGGAGTAGCCCGAACGGCGAGCTCAAGGAGGTCAAGGGCCTTCTCAAAAAGCTCACGCAGCAGGTTCTCTCGGGCGAGCTACAAACCTCCTCCGCAGCCGTGGCGAACCAGCTACTCAACACTCGCCTAAGGGCCCTCGAGCTCGAGCGCAAATGGAAAGAGATCGAAGAACTCGAAGGACGCCTGGCTGCCGTCGAGGGCGTGCTGAAGGTCAGGACGAGGGTATGAAACACAACCGGCTCGGCAAGCTCTACGACAGCCTCACGCTTGAAGAGCGCTTTCGCCTGGATGTACTGGCGCTGGCCCGCGGGGATAAGGAGGAGTCCGAGCGCCTCACCGACACTTGCCCCCGCCGCACTTACACAATGAATGACTGGGGATTTGTCGGGCGCTGGCAAGCAGCGCAAGAGCTAGCGATGCTCGCCTACATGGACCTCGCCAGGTGCCTGGACAAATGTCAGATGATAGCGGCGTTTAGAGTCGTACTGCCATACCTCCTCACCGTTTGGGTGAATGACACCCACGAAGCTTACTTCGATGGCCATCACGCCGGCAGCCACCACGCATGGTTGAAGGCAGGTAAAGATGGAGGGCCGCCCGGATGGGAGCAAGATGAAGAAGAGTCCGAGCGCAACGCCGACCCCGGACTGGACGAAGCGCTGGATAAGTGGACCGGTCAGGTGAGGGTGATAGATGACCGGCTCTCTAAAAGTCTGGAGGCACTTGAGCGGAATTTAGTCGAGGAGGGCCTCGCCGTCTGGTCTGCGTTCTCAGACTTGTGCAGGGAGGAGATGAGCCTGGATAGTAAAGAGCTTCTGGCGGCGTTTGCAAACCCGTTTGCGGAGAGGGCCGGAGAGCTGGAGGACCTTGCCGCACGGCTTGAGGTGAAGCCAGACCCGGAGAGCGTTAAGGAATACCGGAGTATCCTCTTGGAAGCGTGGCGCAGGATTATTGAGAGAGGGTGAGCTGTGGCTGCTAATGCTCTAAACCGACTGTGCAAACAGAGCCTAGCTCTTAGGCTGCATCAGCCACCGGTGCTTGCAAGGTAGTGCCTAAGTCCATACGCTGACATAGGCACTACGATAAGGAGCAGTCGCATGGCGTATGTGAGGAAGAAGAGGGTGAAGGGCCAAACTTACTACCAGCTGGTTGAGAGCCGTAGGGTTAACGGCAAGCCACGCCAGAGAGTGATATTGCACCTGAGCAAAGAGCCCACGGTGGATGCTGCCCTTGAGAACTGGCCGAAGGAAATCAAGTATCTTCGTCGTCGGGCAAAGAAGCATGGTGACCACTACGAGAATCTGCCCGAGGAGTCAAAGAACGAACGATACTTCCAGGTCAGATTCAAGGCCATCGCCGATAGCGCTAGGATGCAGGCCGACGCTTTAGAAGCGAGATTGAAGAAGCTCCGCGACTTGAGAAAAGCCGGCGTAGCGTAGTGATTGTAGTGCCTAACTGTGCTATACTCGTTAGGCACTACAAACCGCAGACTTGAGCGAGAAGGGAGAAGGCGGTGGCCAGAAGACGAGGGAACGGTGAAGGGTCCATCACCCGCCATAAGAAGAGTGGTCTGTACATGGCCCGCTACACGGTCGAGACGCCAAAGGGACCAAAGCGCAAGACGATATACGGCAAGAAGCGGGGGGAGGTCGCCGACAAGCTCGCCAGCGCACTCGCCGAGCGGGCCGACGGGATCGTCTATGACGACGAGAACCTGACGGTGGGAGAGTACCTCGACTCATGGCTCAAGGGTTCCGTGCGGGGCTCCGTAAGGCAGAGCACCTTTGACCGCTACGAGATAGCGGTCCGAGTTCACATCAAGCCAGCTCTAGGCAGGTGGAAGCTGAAGAAGCTAGCTTCCGCGCACGTAGCCGCCTTCTACCAGGATAGGCTCGCCGCCGGGTCCGCCCCTGCTAGCGTCAACAAGCTGCACGTGACCCTGCGCAAAGCCCTTGACCAGGCGGTGAAGTGGCACATGGTCCCGCTCAACGTTGCTGAAGCGGTTAAGGCTCCGAGACCTGCTCCCCCGGAGATGAGAACGTTCTCGGCTGCGGAGACGCGCAAGCTGCTTGAAGCTGCACGCAACGATAAGCTTGAAGCCCTGTATATGCTCGCGGTCCATACTGGGATGCGCCAGGGGGAATTGCTGGCTCTCAAGTGGCAAGATGTGGACCTCGAGAACGCCAAGCTCAGCGTGAGGCGCACGCTCACCATGAGCGGCGGTCGTATCCTGCTTGGTGAGCTGAAGACGAAGAAGAGCCGCCGCACTATCTGCCTCACCGACGCGGCGGTCCAAGCGCTGCACGAACACCTCGCCCGTCAGTTGGAAGGGATGGAGCGGCTGGGAGATGCCTACCGCGACGAGGGACTTGTCTTCGCTAGCCAGGTCGGCACGCCCATGAACCCAACGAACCTGCGCAGGCGATCCTTCGCTGCGCTTCTACGGCGGGCGAACCTGCCCAAGATCCGCTTCCACGACCTCAGGCACACCTGTGCCACGCTGCTCCTCTCCCGCAACGTGCATCCGAAATACGTCCAGGAACTCCTCGGGCACGCCAATATCGCGATCACGCTCGACACATACTCGCACGTGATCCCGGGGATGGGGGACCATGCCATGAGAGCTATGGAAGACGTATTGTCGTAATGGGAACCTACAGTGTGCTGGGCGATCCTGTGTTCTCGCCTGCGCACGCAGTCGTCATTGACGGCAGGGCGTTCTTTACGGCATCCCTCAAAAGCTAGCCTTTCGTAGAGCTTTACGGTCCGTTACCATAGACTCGATGAAGCGTTCAAGCCTTGACGGGTGCGCTGATGCCATCTGCGGGGGCAAGTCTGGCGAGACTTCGTAGACCAGGCATAGGAAAGTCATGAAGTAAGGTGGGGGAGGAGTCTATATCCTTGCTGAACAAACGTGGACTGAGTGGATCACTAACTTCATGTGGGGCACACATTGATCGAACTAAATAAGCTTGAATCCCACCTCTGGGAGGCTGCCAACATCCTGCGTGGCCCTGTTGATGCGGCCGACTTCAAGACCTACATCTTCCCGATGCTGTTCTTCAAGCGCATCTCCGACGTGTACGACGAAGAGATGGCGAACGCCCTGAAGGACTCTGAAGGCGACATGGAGTTCGCTTTGTTCCCCGAGAATCACCGCTTCCAGATACCCCCGGAGTGCCACTGGAGTGAGGTAAGGGCCAGAAGCTCCAACCTTGGGAGTGCGCTGCAGCATGCGATGCGCGGCATCGAGCGAGCGAACCCCGATACGCTGCACGGCATCTTCGGGGACGCTCAGTGGACCAACAAGGACCGCCTGTCTGACGCGTTGCTGAAGGACCTGATCGAACACTTCTCCAGCCGCACTCTCTCCATCTCCAATCTGCCGGAAGACGAGCTTGGCGTTGGCTACGAGTATCTCATCAAGAGGTTCGCCGACGACTCCGGCCACACGGCGGCCGAGTTCTACACCAACCGTACGGTCGTCCACCTCATGACGGAGATGCTGGAACCGGCGCCTGGAGAGTCCATCTACGACCCTACCTGTGGATCGGCGGGGATGCTCCTCTCTGCCGTCTCCCACCTTCGCCGCCAGGGCAGGGAGTGGCGCAACCTGGGCCTCTACGGGCAGGAGCGAAACCTGCTCACGTCCTCCATCGGGAAGATGAACCTGTTCCTGCACGGCATCGAAGACTTCGAGGTGGTGCGCGGCGACACGCTCGCGCATCCGGCTTTCGTGGAGGGTGATCACCTGCGACACTTTGACGTGGTGCTGGCCAACCCTCCTTACTCCGTCAAGCAGTGGGACCGGGCGGCGTGGGCGAACGACCCGTGGGGACGCAACGTGTACGGAACCCCGCCCCAGGGCCGTGCGGACTTCGCGTTCTGGCAACACATCCTAAAGTGCATGAAGCCGGACACTGGACGCTGCGCCATCCTGTTCCCGCACGGCGTCCTGTTTCGAAACGAGGAGAGGACGATGCGGAAGAAGATCGTGGAGAGCGACCTAATCGAATGCATCCTCGGCCTCGGCCCGAACCTTTTCTACAACGCCGCGATGGAGGCGTGCGTCGTGGTCTGCCGCGCGAACAAGCCGCCAGAGCGGCAGGGTAAGATCCTCTTCATAAACGCGATCAAGGAGGTGACGCGGGAGAGGGCGCAGAGCTTCCTGAGGCACGCCCATATCGAGAGGATCGTCTGCGCCTACCGCGCCTTCGACGACGTGGAGGGTTTCGCGCGAGTGGCCACAATCGGTGAGGTCATCGGGAACGGCGCCAATCTGAGCATCCCGCTGTACGTGCGCTCGGCGAATGGCGGCGCGAAGAGCAAAGGTGATGGGGCGAGCCTGCGACATGCTATCGCCGGGTGGCAGGAAAGCTCGGAGGCCTTGCGCGCTTCGATGGACGAGTTGTTCGGGGTTCTCGAAGGTGTACAGACGACTGGGGACAGCGAGTGATCTCACCATCTCTCAAGAACGGCTGGAGAATGGTGAAGTTCGGGGACGTGGTTCGCCAGTGCAAGGAGAAGGTGAATCGGGAGAACAACCCGTTCGAGCGGTATGTCGAGGGCGGCCATATGGATTCGGAGGACATCCATATCCGTCGCTGGGGAGAGTTCGGCGAGGATTATGTAGGTCCCGCGTTTCATCGCATCTTTCGCAAAGGGCAGGTTCTCTACGGTTCGAGGCGCACGTATCTAAAGAAGGTCGCGGTGGCTGACTTCGACGGGATCACGGCGAACACCACGTTTGTGCTTGAGACGCAGGACCAGGGCGCGTTCATGCAGGAGTTGTTGCCGTTCCTGATGCTTACGAACAGGTTCACCGAACACTCCATTGCCGAATCGAAGGGCTCCACCAACCCGTACATCAACTACCCCGACATAGCGAAGTTCGAGTTCCCTCTCCCGCCCATCGAGGAGCAGAAGCGAATCGCTGAGATACTCTGGGCGGCGGATGAGACTGTGGAGAAGTTTGGTGAAGTAGCAGCAAGGCTAGGCACGTTGAGGCAGATCGAAAGCAATCGGTTGTTCGCCGACACTAACAACCTTGTCACGATCCAAGAGCTGGTCGAGCAAGGTGTACTTTACCCGCCTCAGGACGGCAATCATGGGAACGACCATCCGAAAGCCAAAGATTACGTCCATGAAGGCATCCCATTCATAATGGCGAGTAATCTCTCCAATCACAAAGTTGATGTCGAGACGTGCAAGTTTATCCCCGAATCCGTAGCTGCCTCGCTTCGGATCGGCTTCTCGATTGAAGGAGATGTCCTACTATCCCACAAGGGGACAGTAGGTGAAGTGGCGATTGTTCAAGCTTTAGAGACCCCGTACATAATGCTCACACCCCAGGTTACCTACTACAGGGTGAAAAACGCTGAGGTTTTGAATCCTAGATACCTGTTCTATTGCTTCCTGTCTACCACTTTCCAACGTGCTTTGAAACGGCTTTCGGCTCAATCAACAAGAGCCTACGTCGGTATCACCGCGCAGCGTAAGTTCGCAATGCCGCTGCCGGATATCGAGACACAAAATCGACATCTTGAAGTATTGGACCATATGCATATTGACCACGAGAATCTGAAGAGACACCAAAGAACCATACGAACCGCCAGTTCCATATTTGCCAACTCTCTGCATCAGGATGCCACTCGTGTTTAACGAGGAGAATACAGTCGAGCAGATGGTCCTCGACGCCCTAAGTAAGGGTGTTTCCACAGGTGCGCTCGGCGAGCAACTAGGACGCTACGCTGGAGACGCCAGGCGGTGGCGGTTCGTCCCGGCGGCGCAGCTTGGGCGAAAACACTCGGATGTGCTGGTGGAGCCGATGGTGCGGGATGCCCTGATCCGCCTGAACCCGGAGGCCTCCGCCGACCCGGACCGCGCCGACGAGGTCCTGTACCGGCTCAGGGCTATCCTCCTCTCGGTGAAGGGCGAGGGGCTGGTACGGGCGAACGAGGTGTTCGCGGGCTGGCTGCGGGGCGAGAAGTCCATGCCTTTCGGGGAGCGGGGTGAGCATACTCAGGTACGCCTCATAGACTTCGACGACCCCACCAACAACGACTACGTGGTCACGAACCAATGGGTCTTCCCTTCCACCGCCAATGGCAGCCGCTTCGACGTGGTGCTGCTTGTCAACGGTATTCCACTCGTTATTGGGGAGGTCAAGACCCCTGTGCGACCCGCTGTGACGTGGGTGGACGGCGCTTCGGACGTTCACGACGTCTATGAGAAGACCGTCCCCGAGATGTTCGTCCCCAACGTCTTCTCGTTCGCCAGCGAGGGCCGCCGCTACCGCTACGGCTCGGTTGGGATGCCCGTCCAGCTCTGGGGGCCGTGGCACGAGGGTGATGAGAAGTCCGAGGGTGCGCTCGCCGACGTCCGCCGCTCGGTGCGGGCCATGCTCAGGCCGGGTATCGTCCTCGATCTCCTCAAGGGCTTCACCATCTATGCCACGGACCGCAGGCACCGGCGCATCAAGATCATCAGTCGCTACCAGCAGTACGAGGGCGCCAACCTGATCGTGCGCCGCGTCATTGAGGGCTACCCGCGCAAGGGTCTTCTCTGGCACTTCCAGGGCTCGGGCAAGTCGCTCTTGATGGTATTCGCCTCCCAGAAGCTAAGGATGCACAAGGCCCTCGCCAACCCTACCGTAATCGTCGTGGTGGACCGCATAGACCTGGATGCCCAGATCACCGCGACCTTCAACGCTGCCGACGTGCCCAACATGGTTGGGGCCGACTCCCGCAAGGTGCTCCAGGACCTACTCGCTGCAGACACCCGCAAAACAATAATCACCACCATCCACAAGTTTGGCGAGGCCGACGGACGCCTGAACGACCGCGAGAACATAATCGTCATGGTAGACGAGGCCCACCGAACCCAGGAGGGCGACCTCGGACGCAAGATGCGCGAGGCCCTGCCCAACGCCTTCCTCTTCGGCCTCACCGGCACACCCATTAACCAGCGTGACCGCAACACTTTCTGGGCCTTTGGCGCCGAGGAGGACGAGCAGGGCTACATGAGCCGCTACTCATTTCAGGACTCCATCAAGGATAACGCTACGCTCCCGCTGCACTTCGAGGCCGTTGACGTGAAATTGCGCGTGGACCAGGAGGCCATAGACGAAGCGTACAGGAAGATCACCAGCAACCTCGAAAGGGAAGACAGGGACGACCTCGCAAAGAAAGCCGCGAGGATGGCCGTCCTGATCAAAACCCCCGAGCGGGTGTGGCAGATTTGCAACCACATAGCGGACCACTTCCGCGAGAAGGTCGAGCCCAATGGCTTCAAGGCCCAGGTCGTCACGTTCGACAGGGAGTGCTGCGTCCTCTACAAGCGCGCCCTGGACGAGATCGTGGGCGCGGACGCGTCGGCCATCGTGATGCATACCCAGGGCGGCAAGGCGGACGAGTACGCTCAGTGGAAGCTCTCCAAGGACGAAGAAGAGAAGCTCCTGGACCGCTTCCGCGACCCGCTCGACCCGCTCAAGTTCCTCATCGTCACGTCCAAGCTCCTCACGGGCTTCGACGCCCCAATCCTGCAGGCCACGTACTTGGACAAGCCCATGCGCGACCATGGCCTGCTGCAGGCCATCTGCCGCACCAATCGCCTCTATCCTGGCAAGACGCACGGCCTGATCGTGGACTACCTCGGCGTCTTCGACGACGTCTCCTCCGCACTGGACTTCGACGAAGGCTCCGTCAAGAAGGTCATAACCAACCTCGAAGCCCTCAAGCAAGAGCTGCCAGGATGGATGGAGAAGTGCCTCGCCTTCTTCCCGGGCGTGGACCGCTCCGTCGGAGGATACGAAGGGCTTATAGCAGCACAAGAGTGCCTGCCCGACAACGAGAGGCGGGACGCCTTCGCCGCTGATTTCTCCGCTCTGTCGCGGCTCTGGGAGGCCCTCTCGCCAGACCCCGTGCTAGAGCCGCACATGACGGACTACATCTGGCTCTCCCAGGTCTACGAGTCCGTCAAGCCCGTGAGCGGCAACGGCAAGCTCCTCTGGCACGCCCTCGGCGCGAAGACGTTGGATCTCGTCCACCGCAACGTTCACGTGGAGGAGGTGAGAGACGACCTCGACACCCTCGTCATGGACGCGGACGCCATAGAGAAGATCATCGCGACCGACGATCCGGGCGGCAAGGGCAAGGAGATCGAGATAAAGATAGTCGCCCGCCTGCAGAGGCACGCGGGCAACCCAGAATTCGTCGCCCTCGG
>Ga0126313_10000276_pt1 | contig 23789 bp, 23 predicted proteins | sample Plot105A_FD_89954 | JGI IMG/M metagenome (GOLD analysis project Ga0126313, IMG submission 89954) | Serpentine soil microbial communities from UC McLaughlin Reserve, CA, USA - Plot105A | ecosystem: Environmental > Terrestrial > Soil > Grasslands | place: USA: UC McLaughlin Reserve, Lake County...
ACCTGCACGGCCATCACGCGGTCGTGCTAGCTCGCAACGGCGTGGCCGCCACCGGAAGTCCCTGGTGGATCGACTCCCTCAACGTCTCGCCCAACAAGAGCTACGACATCGCCTTCGTGGCCAACAACCCTGGCATCTGGATGGACCACTGCCACAACCTCAAACACGCTGCCCAAGGAATGATCGCCCACCTTATCTACGAGGGATTCGACACTCCGTACCGGATCGCCGGACCAGCCGACAACCAGCCAGAATGAGCCAAGCTGGCCATCCAAGTTCGATTCTCCTCAGCCCGGCTCCATAACGCCGCCTCTTGTCGCAGCGGTGTTGACGGGCTCACATGGTGACGGAACGACGAGGCCGGGGACTGCCGACACAGAACCGGCACCCACCTGCGACCTGCCTAAACCTCACCGACAGAACGTCCTCGGCTAGCCGTCAGTATGCAGTGAACTCCCCCGTCGGGCGAGGGACGAGTGCGGTGGAGCTGGAGTGCTTGAACTGACGGGCCCGACGCTGGCCAAAGTACAAGCTTCCGACTGACGCGGCGGAACGCCCGCTCACCAGTCCACTTGTGGACATGTGTCAATGGACGCGAGGCAGCAGCGTCGGCAGCGCGTCCCCATCGGTTGGGCGAGCAGCAGTCCGAGGGGAGATGTGAAAGCCGACGGTTGTGAGCCTCCTCGGGAAGCAGCCATGAGATCCGAGCGCCCCCGCCAGTTGTGAGCCTGACACCCCCGATCGAGAACGTCTTGAGTGTGGCTGAACAACCGGGGTCGCATTGGTCGTTCGTTCACTTTCCGGTGACAGCAGGACGTTTGTCTGGGGTGCCGACCCTTCTGTCGACGGTGCGGACCCGTGCGTACGGGCGTGGGCTTCGGCCCCGGTTCGCTGTGGCAGGGTTTGCTCGATACTGCGGACTAGGCAGCGGCCAGGACAGCAACCCAGCCGGAGCCCGGTGCCGGCTGTCCGCGAAAAGCACCTCGGCTCGCAACGCGGTGGTGCCGGTCGATAATGCGCCCAGCAACTTCAAGGGGCCAATGCAAGCCCGCAGCCGCGATCAACCACGCGATCCACGACATGACAGCGGCCTTCCGCCCAAACGGTTACCTCGAAAGTACCTCCCCGGACCCGGGCTCTACACGACCAACGATCTCAAGACGTGGGAGGGCGTTCGAAATCTACGCCGAACACGTCTGCGCCGCTCGAGGGGGCCCACACTACTGATCCAGCCAGCCCGCAAGTACGACTGCTGGCCTGTCGGGGAAGCGGTATCTATGCGGTTCACTCCACGAACAGCTGCCGCAAGCGCGGCGGACGCTGGCTGCGGGATTAGTCACGCCGTCGCAGGCCGGATATAGGCCGGACGATCAGTAAGTAAGTGGAGGATGGACCAGTGGCAACACTGTGGTCCTGCCCTAAGTCGGACTGCCCACCGACCGACATCGCTCCGGTAGACGTGCCGGAGTCCGGCGAAGCGGCCGGGGCTGAGCCGGAACGTCCCTTCACGGCTGATGAGGTTGCGGCGCTGCTCAATGTTCCGCTTGACACCATATACGAATGGCACAAGGAAGGCACAGGGCCTCCGGGTTATCAAATGCACAAGGAGAGCCATTACCGAAGGAGCGACGTGGTCCGGTGGTTGGCCAAGCAAGGGGTAACGCTGGCGGTTTGCCAGAGCGAGTGCGGTAGGACCTACACGAGGAGCGCGTTCGAGACGATGCTCGGCTCATAACCCGTTCGGCGGATTCTGGCGGCTAGCGCAACAGTAGGGGTCCGATCTGTTCGATCGGTTTCTTGAAGCCTAGGCGTTTGCGTGGTCGGTCGTTGAGTTCGGCAGCGACCCAGTCGAGGTCGTCGGCGCTGTGAGCGGAGAGGTCGCTGCTCTTCGGCAGCCGCCCAACTCGATCTCAGCGATGTCACGCGATCAATCCGATCCGGTCATGGAAAGCCTTGCGGACGTTCAACCCAACCTTCTCAGATCACGCAACCAAACAATCCGGCCGCGGAAGGACCTCGCCGATGAACCCCGTGGCCTTGTGCTCGCCCTGCTCCGCCAGGCGGCTTCCCGAGTGGGAGGCTCCGTTCGAATCCAGATTTCCCGCTGGTCCGCCTGCGACTCATGTCCGATGCTGCTGTGACTCCATTAGTCCCCGGGGATCGTGCGCCCGAAGTTTCCAACATGATCGACTCGGGCTCCGGGTCGCCGCGCTGGGACGGTGTTAAGGGCGCCGATCGCCCAGCAGGAATCGCAGCGTGAACAGGTAGGTAAGCCTGCTGGGCGTACACGCGGCCCTGACCGCGGCCGCACTGGTGCGGAGCGGCCACGGTCAGGGGAGACGGCATCTGGCGTGGTGCCTACCGCTCCGCGATGCCAGCCGCCGCCTGCGCGATGAGCGTGGCAACCGCCTCCGGCTGTGACAGGTAGACGGAGTGGCTGGCTGCGACCTGGGACACGCTGGCGCCGGCCCTCTCGGCCATGGCGTACTGCGCCGCTGGCGGAATCATCCGATCCTCGGTAGCGACCAAGTACCAGCTGGGCTTGCTCCGCCAGGCAGGGTCGGTCACTGCGCCGTCCAGCGCGCCGACGCCCCAGGGAACCTGGGAGTCGGCCATGAAGGCGGCCAACCGAGCCGGCAGGTCAGCGGCGAAGGAGGCGTGAAACTTCTCTCGGTCGAGGAAGAGGAACCCGTTCTGGGGCGGCAGAATGGGCGGCACTGGCGCCCCGGGCGGTGGTTCGGCGATGAGTGTGCTGACCGATTCCTCCTTGTCCGGCGCGAACGCCGCGAGGTAGACCAGCGCGGCCACGTTCGGGTGAGTGCCGGACTCTGTGATGACTGCGCCGCCGTAGGAGTGGCCGACCAGCACGACCGGTCCGTCCTGGGCGTCGATGATCTGCTTGGTGGCTTCGACGTCGTCCGCTAGTGACTGGGTCGGGTTCTGCACGATGCTGACTCGGAAGCCGTCACGGCTGAGCGAGTCATAGACGCCCTGCCAACCAGAGCCGTCGACGAATCCTCCGTGTACGAGAACGACATTCCGCAGTGTGTATGTGCCCATGGTGATCCTTCTTTCTGGTGCGGGGATGGGCGAATACCGTGACGGTAGGCCGGCGTGCCCGGGCGCCGCGTACGTCATTTGACTCAGTTCGTGACGCATCTTTTCCCGCAGCACAGCTCATGACGGACAGCTAAAGCCAGCGGTGGCCGCGCGCAGCGATTGTCTGGGGCAGGCGTCTTAGCGCCGCCGCTTTGCCCGGCGGCCGCTTTTGCAGGTGCATCGGCGCTGAGAAAATGGTTCTCTGATGCCCATTGCTGCAAGCAACCTTGGGCCGCTGCTTGGTCGGGTCGCCGAGATCGAGCTGCTGGCTTCGCTGTTTGATGGAGTCCAGGGTGGCGGCGGCGCGTTGGTGCTTCACGGCGAGCCCGGAATCGGCAAGTCGCGGCTTCTTGCCGTGGCGGCGGGGCTTGCGCGCGAACGCGGGTTCAGGGTGCTCAGCGCGACCGGCGTGCAGTCCGAGGCGCATCTGGCGTTTGCGGGTCTTCATCAGCTGCTGCGTCCCCTGCGATTCCGCGTGGCGGATCTGCCTGCGACGCAGCGCGCAGCGCTCGACGCGGCCTTCGGACTGGGCAAGGATCCGGCGCCGGAGCGATTCCGGATTGCGATGGCCGTCCTTGATCTGTTCTCTGAGGCCGCGGCCAACACACCGGTGCTTGTGCTGGCCGAGGACGCGCAGTGGCTGGACCGCTCGACGACGGAAGTGCTCGCGTTCGTCGCCCGTCGCCTGGAATCCGATCCGGTTGTGCTGCTGGCCGCCGCGCGCGAGGGCTACCCATCACCACTGATGGATGCCGGCCTGTCGGAGCATCGCCTAGGCGGGCTCGCGCCCTCCGAGGCGGCGACACTGCTGGACTCGTCGGCGCAGCAGCTCTCCCCGGTGATTCGTGACAGGCTGCTGAGCGCGGCGGCCGGCAATCCTCTGGCGCTGATCGAGCTGCCGACAACCGCGGCACGCCTGGAGTCGATCGCGCCCGACTCGCTGCCACTCACGGAGCGGCTCGAGCAGGCCTTCGCTGCGCGCGTGTCCGATCTGCCGGAGGATACTCGGCTGCTTCTGCTGGTCGCAGCGCACAGCGACGACGAGCGCATCAGCGGGGTCCTCGAGGCTGCGAGCGCGATTGCCGGGAGCACGTTGGGGCTTGATCGGTTCGAACCGGCGGCCGAGGCGGCGATCGTCGACCTTGACTTGCAGAGTGTGCGCTTCCGCCACCCGCTGATGCGCTCGGCGGTGCGCCAGAGCGCGAGCTTGCTGCGGCGCCGCCGTGTGCACGAGGCGCTCGCCGAGGTACTGGGCGACGAGCCCGACCGGCGCGTCTGGCATCGCGCGGCATTGATCAGCGGTGCGCATGAAGAGATCGCCAATGAGCTTGAGGAGGCAGCTGGACGCGCGAGGCGGCGCGGCGCAATCGCGGTCGCGGCCACGGCGCTGCAGCGGGCAGCGGAGCTGAGCCCGCCTAAGCAGCGCGCCCGGCGCCTGCTCGCTGCAGCGGAGCTCATCTTCGAGCTCGGCCAACGCGACCTCGTTATGCCAATGTTGCGTGAGGTGAAGCAGCTCGATCCGGATCCGATTGAGCAAGCTCGCGCCACCTGGATAGAAGAAGTCGTCCACACGCGGCCACTTGGCGACGCCGCACGTGCCGCATCACTGATCGCCACCTCGGAGCGTGCCGGCGAGGCCGGCGATCGCGACTTACAACTTGATATGGCCTGGCTGGTCGCCTCGCGTGCCTGGCTGGTGGATCCGGCACCCTCGGCACGCAGGGTCCTTATCGAGGCGGCGAATCGTCTGGGTGACCCGGAATCAGCAGACCTGCGCATTCTGGCGATCCAGGCCTATGCCGACCCGTTCGGGAAGGCACCAGCCGTACTCGAGCGCGTCCGCGCAGCCGCGGAGGGACCTCAGCACGATACCGATGCCGCGCGTTTTCTGGGGCCGGCGGCTGTGGCCGTGGGGGCCTTCGACATCGCCGCGACGATCCTCGGCGAGGCAGTTGAGGGTCTCCGAACACAAGGACGGCTCGGGCATCTGCCGCGCCTGCTCACGCTACAGGGAAACATGGCGGCCCAGCTCGCTGATTGGGCTGTAGCGATTCCCGCAGCCGCAGAGGCTAGGCGCCTCGCGACAGAGCTCGGCGAGCCGCAATGGGTTGCAGCAGCGGACACCGTCGACTCCATCATCGCCGGGATCCGCGGCGACGAGAACGCGGCCGAGCGCGCCGCGGCGCGGGCCGAGCGCATCGCGGTACCGACAGGGGCCAACATCACGGTCGCCTTCGCGCAATTCGGTCGGATCCTCGCTGCGCTCGGAGCTGGCAGGCACAGCGACGCCTACGAGGCCGCCGAACGCTTGTTTGATCCGGCGGGTCCAGCACACCACCCGGTCATCGCGTGCTGGCTCATTGGCGATCTGGCCGATGGCGCGCGGCACACCGGTCGGATCAACGAGGCCCGAGCGCGCGTGAAGCAGGTCGAAGCAGCATCCGGCGACGTCCCAGGGACTTGCATCGCATTGGGACTACGGCACGCCCGCGCACTCCTGGCAGAGGACCCCCAGGAGGCCGCGGGTCGCTTCGAGGAGGCACTCGATGCCGACCTCACTCACTGGCCATTTCACCGCGCCCGGCTGTTGTTTGCGCACGGTCAATGGCTGCGTCGCCAGCGTCGAATCGCCGAATCGCGCACGCCGCTGCGGAACGCCCGGGCCGCCTTCGATGCCATGGGCTGCACGGCCTGGGGCGACCAGGCCCGCCGAGAGCTCCGAGCATCCGGGGAGTCCAGTCGCCGACGTGACCTCATAACCCGCGACCACCTGACCGCCCAAGAGCTTCAGATCGCCCAGCTCGCCGCCCAGGGACTCTCAAACCGAGACATCGGACAGCGGCTGTTTCTGTCTCATCGGACGATCAGCACACATCTGTACCGCATCTACCCCAAGCTCGAAGTCACCAGCCGCGGCGAGCTTCGCTCGGCCCTCTCGGCGCACCCAGCATTGCAACCTTGACACGGAGTCTGCGGGGATATCGCCCTCCAGGGGCAGCCAACTCGGCTGATGCTCGCCTACTTCTGACGGCGGGCTGACGGGAGCAGAGGCAGTGGGAGATTCCTGGGTTTTGGAGTTCGTCAGGCTGTCTCCGCCCTTTCCAGCGCGGCACATGCGCATGGGTTGCCCGCACCAAGGGGGTGGAGCAGGATCGAGCGTAGGGGTCCCGGCCGACCTCGGTGCGCAGAACGGCCACGATCAAATCAGCGGTCAGGTTCCAGTCCGTGTTAGGTGCCGGCGAGGTCTCCCCGCTCCAGCCGTGCGTAGTACTCCACGCTCACGCCGGCCAGCAGCGCGACCTCGGTCCGTCGAAGGCCCGGTACACGCCGGTTTGGCCCGACTACCAGGCCGACCTGGTCGGGGCGCCCCCTGGCTCGCCGGGTGCTGAGGAACTCCCGCACGGCCTCCCGGTTGTAGGCGGTCATGGTCACGAACCTAGGCGCGTCGGATACGTCGTGGGGTGCCCCGTCAGGACACCCTCCAGCAGAGCGCCCCAGGTCACGGGTTTCTGCGGTTGCATGGTCTGAGTCGCCATCGATGGCGACCAGCACACCAAAGGAGATTTGGCAATGGAGCAGGTACGCCTGGGCAGCACCGGGCTGAAGGTCAGCCGACTGGCGCTGGGGTGCATGAGCTACGGCGATCCGACCACTTCGGGCGCCCACGAGTGGGCTTTGCCGGACGATGAGGCGCAGCCGTTCTTGGAGCAGGCCGTCGAGCTCGGAATCACGTTCTGGGACACCGCGAACGTGTACCAAGCCGGGACCTCGGAAGAGGTGGTCGGCAGGGCGATCAAGCGCTACGCCCGCCGCGAGGACATCGTGCTGGCCACCAAGCTGCACGGCCGGATGCACGACGGTCCCGGTGGGCAGGGTCTGTCCCGAAAGGCGATCGGCGGATCCTCGAGCAGATCGACGCCTCACTCGACCGGCTCGGCACCGACCACGTTGACCATTATCAGATCCACCGTTTCGACCCGGACTGCCCGGTCGAGGAGACGATGGAGGCGCTGCACGACATCGTGAAGGCGGGAAAGGTCCGCTATATCGGAGCGTCGTCGATGTACCCCTGGCAGTTCGCCAAGCTCCAGCACGCCGCCGATCTGGGGGGCTGGACCCGGTTCGTGTCCATGCAGAACCAGTACAACCTGCTCCGCCGGCAGGACGAACCCGAGCTGATGGCCATGTGCGCCGACATGGGCGTCGGCCTGGTGCCCTACTCCCCCCAGGGCAAGGGCCGGCTCGCCCGGCCCTGGGTGAGCAGAGCACACGCTCCACGGTGGACAAGGTTGTCCAGTCGTTCGACTCACCCCTGGACGAGCCAGTGGTCAATGCGGTACAGCAAGTCGCCGAGGCGCGCGGGGTCACCATGGCCCAGGTGGCGTTGGCCTGGGTGCTGACCAATCCGATCGTGTCCGCGCCGATTGTCGGAGCCACGAAGTCCCACCATCTGACCGAAGCGGTCGCAGCGCTCGACCTCGAACTGACAGAGGACGAGCTCACTTCCCTTGAGGAGCGCTACACCCCGCACGGGCCATCCTGGTTCTGAGTCGGCGACACCGCCGTCCTCGCCCCAATCCTGTTCGGCGTATGCAGTGGCGGGTTCAGCCCGCATACGGCCTCACGGAAGTGCCGGAACGGGACCTCTACGCCAATACGTGCGCAACTTCGAGCGTGGGTCCGTTTGAACAACCGGCTGACTAGCCCACATGTGCCCGCTCGATACTGCCCTCCGAAGGCGGAAGCGCAGGTCCGGATCCTGCCGGGGCGCCCATCTTCTACGAGCCGAATTGGGCGTCTCACTGCGGCGATACTCTCGTGCACTGTCCGACGACGACCGACGCTGACCGGCCACGTGCGGCCAGCCGTGCCAAATACATGCACAAGATCTGTGGGGACCCTGCCGAATAAATGCCAAGGCGGGGGCAGTGTGCTAACAGAACGCCTGCTCCCATAGACGGTCTGTCCTGTCCAACTCAGGACAGCAGAGGGTGTCAGCATGCTGAGCCGCCAAACTGTATCGAGGAGGTGCATCAGCGACCTAAGGCGATCAACACGGCCACCGAGGAGCCGAAGATCGATGACACTCCGCTGGGCGCAGTCGGTTAGGCCTTCACGCGTTCCCCTGAGGCCGCGGACCTCTCGATGGCGGCGATCACCTCGTGGCGCCGGCCGGCGTCGGCGAAATCTGGCACCGTGTGTGTCCCGTTGTCGATGTCTGCCGCGAACGCCGCGTAGGCACGCCCGACGTTGTAGGCGGGCGCTCCTTCCAGGGGAGTGAGTGCGGGCCATTTCTGCATTAGCGCCGGCGGGGGGGCAAGTTCGGTGGGCTCGTTCCGCCCATGCGCTCCCGCGACGGTCAGGGGGAAGATCTGGGGCTGTGCGGCGTCGGCGGTAATCTGGAGTGTTCCTTCGGTTCCGTTGATTTCCCACAGGAAACCGGTACCGCCGGCCACAGCTTCACGGATGTGGACATTGGCGGTCGCTCCGGACGTGAGGGTGCCGATGACCGCGATTTGGTCGGCCGCCGTTTTCACGATCTGCTCCCCGGTCTCTTCGATGGTGATGAGCGGCCTGCGTAGATCCGACACGGCCGACAGGTGGGCGAATTCGCCCAGTACGTAATTGAGGGTGTCCAGGCTGTGCCCGATGGCGATCGTGAGCAGGTTGGCCCCGTTTGTTTTATCGAGCATGTAGGCGTTGGGCTGGCCCACGACGTCGCCCGGGACCGACAACCCCACCATGGTCGTTGACAGGACCTCACCGACGTATCCGTCGCGGAGCAGGTCGACGACGAACTCGATCGCCGGGGCTTGGCGGGCCTGCAACCCGACGACCGTACGCGTCCCCTGCTCGGCGGCGAGCGTGGCCATCGCTCGCGCGTCGTCGAGGTCGCGGCCAAGTGGCCACTCGCAGTAGACGGCTTTGCCGGCGTCCACTGCGGCGGCGACGAGTTCGCGATGGTGTGGCACCTTGACGGTGACGGCGACCAGGTCGACATCGGGTTGGGTCACCAGCTGCTGGTGGTCTGAGAACACCGCATCCACCCCGAACAGTTCCCCTGCTGTGCGCGCGGATTCCGCGTTGTGCGCGCTGAGTGCCCGGATCTGGTAGTTCGGCAGCGCGCGCAGTGCCGGAATGTGTGCGGTGGCGGCCCAGCCACGGACGGGGCTGACCCCAACGATCCCGACCCCCAGCATCGAGTCAGGCACCGCTAGAACCCCAGCGGCTCATCGCAAAGGACGACGGTGATGCGGTCGGGGGTCCACTCGCGATTGATGATGAGAACCTTGTTGACGCCGCTGTGGATGCCGTACGCGGCCTGAGCACGCGCGTCCTCCAGCGGGAAGGCGTAGTCGTCGATGCGCCGGAGTGCGTCTTCTAGGTCGGGCACGATCTTCTGGGTCCCGACCAGGAGGATGACCTTTCCGGCGCCGGATACATACGGGCCGAGTTGGCTGCCACTCGCGGACGCGGCGACCAGCGACCCGGTCTCGGTGACGGCGTGGACACTACCGAGCATGATGTCGGGTGAGGCGCCGAGCCGGCGGATCTCGTCGGCCTGCGTCGCGCGGTCCATGCTGAAGACCCGTGGTCGGAGAGGCTCGTACCGACCGGACCTCTCGATCTCATCGGTGATGCCCGCCGCGTCGAGCGATTGCGACGCGCCCTGATGCACCTGCGAGCCTGCTGGGATGAGATCCAGCACGATGCGTTTCGCTTCCGCCCTGTTGGGGACGCGGAGGACGGTGATCCCGTTCGCTTCCAGCGCGGCAGCGGTTCGACTCACCCGGGCGTCCTCCGCCGGGGCTGCGAATCGACCCCTGAGTCTGCTGTCGAGGTCGGGTTGGACTTCGATCATGAGACGGTCCTTCTTCCTGGCCGATGTAGTTGCGATTGCAACTACTCTACTTTAGGTTGTTGCATGTGCAACAACCTTCCCCACCGGGTGATCCAGCTGCTCTGTTCGGCCGGCTTATCGAGGAGTCGCTGCCGGGTCGGCGCGGAGAGGGGGCGTGGCGCGCATTGCTGCAAGCCCATGCGACGCTCATGCGCCAGCTGGATACCGATCTCAAAGAGGACACCGGTCTGCGCCTCGCCGACTTCGATGTATTGGCTCAGCTGGCCAACGCCGGTGGCGAGCTACGGATGGCGGAGCTCGCCACCCGCACCCTCATCTCACGCTCCGGGTTGACCCGCCGGGTCGCGAGGTTGGTTGATGAGGGTCTAGTACGACGAGCAAACGTCACTGAGGACAGGCGCGGCGTGGTTGTCGCCTTGACCGACGCCGGTATCGCACGTGTGACCGAAACAGTGCCGGTCCATCTCCGCGGTGTGTCGAAACGGTTCGTCCAGCGGCTCGACGATCAGGAACTCGCCCTTCTCGAGACCGCTCTGAGAAAAGTCATCGTCAACTGCACCTTCGGCTGAGCATAGGCCGACAGAACTTGCTCAGCTGACGGAAGGAGTCCCGCTGAGCGTTCGTCCAGCGGTCACAGCAGGCCGGGTTAACGGAGCCAGATTCTTACCGCAAGGGCCACCACTGAGACTCGCGGCCCAGCCGAGCAACGGTCAGGTGTTAAGCATCAGCCGACCCAGGCCCGTTGGGCATCACCCCCGACAGACACCGCCCCCCAGCATGATGCACTGCGGATCTGCCTCTAATCGATCAGAGACCAAGGACACCTAAATCTCCCCCGCGCCTCACTGTGTGTGGGTCAGGTGCTTTGCAGTGCCGTCTGCAGGTAGGCAGCGCCTTGTGCGGTGGCAGCGTGAGCCGCGTTGGTACCCGCGAGTGCGTGCAGCATCACGAAGTCGTGGATGATGCCGGCGTAGCGGGTCGCGGTGACGGGCACTCCGGCCTCGCGGAGTCTGGCGGCGTATGCCTCGCCTTCGTCCGCAGGACGTCGGCTTGGCCGTTGATGACCGGGGCAGGAGGCAGACCTGACAGCTCGTCGGAGCTGGCACGCAGTGGCGATGCGAGGCTTCGCCGCGGCGGGCCGTGTCGGGGAGGTACTGATCCCAGAACCAGGCCATGGCGGGCGCCGTCAGGAAGTAGCCCTCGGCAAATTCGTGGTAGGAATCGGTGTCCATCCCTGCGTCGGTCACCGGGTAGTACAGCAGTTGGACGGCGAACGACGGGCCGCCGCGCTCCGTGGCCATCAGAGTGACGGCAATGGCCATGTTTCCTCCGCACGAGTCGCCAGCGATCGCAAGGCGGGTCGGGTCGAGGTCGTGATCGGCGCCGTGGTCGACGATCCACTCCGCGTAGGCCTCTTCGATCTGCGAGGGATACTGGGCTTTAGGTGCGCGACGGTAGTGCGGGAACATGAGCGCCGACCCCGAGGTTGCGCACAAGCAGATCGTGAGTCTCCGGGCTGCCGAGAACTCATCCGGCGCCATGGGTATGGAGGATGACCGGAAGCGGGCCGGTAACCTCGGCTGGCCTGATCATGCGGACGGCGATCTGCCCGTACGGCCCTCCCGGGATCGTGGTGTCTTTGATGTCGACGTCGGGCTTCTCGATGACCGATCGCTGCACGCCTTCGAGGACTTCCCGGGCCTTGTCCGGGCTGAGCTGGTAGATGAACGGTGGCTGCGAGATCGCGTCGGAGAACTCCTGCGCGGCCTCTGCAGTTGAGTGGTCATGCTGTGCTCCTTAGTGCTAGTCGGTGCGGTGATAGTCGGTGGCGGTGGCTGTAGTGGCGCGGTCACCTGGCCTCAGGACCTTTCGGAAAAAGTCGAGGACGAGCACGGCCACCTCGTGCCAGCCGTGGTCGATGGTCAGCGCGTGGCCGCGTCCGGGCACCGCCGTGATCTCGGTGACGGCACCACACCCCTGTCCGGATCGAGTTCCTCAGGTGGCGGCGGTGAGCAGCTCGTGCACCAGCGCTGGGTCGACGACCGAGCCTCGTGGTCTCCTCGACGGAACGCCGCAAACATCCCCATCGACCTGGATACAGGTCCGGCGCCGTTACTACGGCGCAGACCGCGTTCAACAGGACGATCTCGTCCTCTACAACCCGGCGAAGATGGGGTCGAGCGCTACCGCTTCCGCAGCAGCCAAATCTTGACCCCCTACAACATCGACGAGGTCAACCCGACAGGAGCTCGCTTCCGTCGGACCAGCCACGACGTGCCGCCTTCGTCGGCCAGGTCAGCGAACACTTCACCTAAGCCCACCGATCACATGGAGAGCCGGACGCCCGGCCAACGGGCACGTCCGGTTCGGCGGGCGGGGACGGGAAAACCGACACCGGCAACGGTGCACGGCGTCCCGTCTCCGACCCGACACATGGAGTTGGACCGCCGCGGTGCCGAACTGCTGTTCCAGGTGCCGAGAGGGAGGAAACCAGCTCGGTGGCGATAGCTTCCAACGAGAGCTTCCGCGGCTGGACCAAGACCATCACCGACCCCCGCCTCTGCGCTGCCATCGTGGACCGGTTGACCTTCGCCGGCAACATCATCGAGACCGGCACCGTGTCCTATCGGCTAGCGCATGCGCGAGCGCAGCGGACGGCCCACTGAATCACCCCTCCGAGGTGTCTGCAGTCCGAAGCATGAAGTCGGCCATGACGTCCTGTGCGGCTTCAACCATGTGTCCGCCGTTGGCCGTGTTGCAGCCGGCAGCCTCCGCAGCTTGGAGAAACGGGGTCACGCCGTGCCCGGCAATCACATCGCCCACGAACATGGACGAGGTCAGCAGCGCAGCATCGATGGCGAGCGGGTCACCGTCCTCCATACCCATGGGGGTCGCGTTGCACACGAGATCGCAGCCGGTGGGATCCGGCGGCCCGGCGCTCACCCGCCCTTGGCCTAGGTCGGAGAGCAGCCCGAGCAGTGTGGCGACTCGCGACTCGTCGGCGTCGTGGATGACGAGTTCGCGGACCCCCGCCTCCAGCAGGGCGATGGCGATCGCGCTGCCCGCGCCGCCCGCTCCAACGAGGAGTACCCGCGCTCCCTCCGGCTGGGCTCCATGGTCTTTCTGCGCCTTCACAAAGGCGAGTCCGTCGAGCATGTCACTGTGCCAGGTCCCGTCAGGATTGCGGCGGATGACACTCACCATCCCGAGCATCTTGGCGCGCTCAGAACTCGTGGCGCAGTGGGCGAAAGCAGCGAACTTGTGCGGCATGGTGACCAGGATCCCGTCCACGTTCCGCGAGGCGGTGAGACCCGCCATGACGGCGTCGAGGTCATCGGCCGGCACCTGCATCGGAACGCAGATGCCGTTGAAGTCGCGCTCCCCGAAGGTGCGGGTAAGGCGCAGCGGGGACTCGACATACTTGATGGGGTCACCGATGATCGGGAACAGCCGCGTAGCGCCACTGAGATGGTCGAACATGCTGATTCTTGCCCTCCTTAGTCGCCTAGCTCTCAGCCCTGTCAAGCATCACGCGCAGTGCCGTCTCGAACACCATCAAGTCTCGTGCGACGGAGGGGCCCGGCGCCTTTTGCGCACGAGCGGATCGCGCTGGTCGCCACGTCCGTGATCTCCAGTCAACCCCATTCGCAGGATTGATCAGAGACCCCGTTAAGCCAACACCCTGCGCAGGCGCAAGCGTCCAGTGATCTCCGCAGCTCGGAGCCAGATACCTCTGTCACCGTGGGGCCACGAAGGGTTGACACAGCCACTGGCGCTGGGCCGCGGATGTAATGTGACACGACGGCGCTGTCCCATCAGCCGGATGAGTCATTGATGGTTGCTTCGCGGAGGATTCGTACGGGACCCAGGAGGCCGTGGTCGTGGACGTCTGTGGTCTGCATGGTCGGTGGCTTGCCCAGGATGCGCGCCCCGACGTCGACCACGTTGTCGTAGTAGCCGCGCGCTAGCAACCGATTGTTCAACGAGCTGGCGACTCGGATCGTGACGGTGTTGACCCCGTGGTGCAGCTCGCTGGTGATGTCGACGAGGGGGCGCGAGGTGTCGAACCCGATGGGGTCGCCATCGTTGACTCTTGCCGCGCCGAGACCTCCGCCGGTCGAGCCGAGATCAAGGACGTACCGTTCCCCTTCCCGTGGTCCGTGCTCGAGCGACAGGGTGGCGGTGTACTCGCCGACTCCAGATACCTCGGGCCCGATCCTCGGAATGCTCTTCCAGGGGCGCAGTCTGCCCTTCCCGGCGTCCAGACGGGCGATGTGGGTGTTCGGTCGCACTTCGCGGGTCACGTAGCCCAGTCCGCGGTCTTCGGTGATCAGCTCAGAGTCGCCCGCATCCCAGCTCTCGACGGTGATGGTCCATTCGGAGAGTTCTGCAACGGTCTCGCTCCGAGCCGGCTTGACATCGGAGGGGACGCGGCCGGAACGGTCGAGAGCGAACAAGGCCGTCTCCCCGGGCGACAGGTCGACGGTGACGATGCTTCGGCCTTGTGCCTGCTGCACTCCGCCGGTATGCGGACGGAGCGCGCCCGTCCAGACGTCGACCCGGTAGACCGCTCCGACGCCGGGGAGAGCTACCCGGACCGTTGTCGGCTCGCCGGTCTCGTAGAGGAAGTGGTAGAGGTACAGATGCAGAAGGTCCCCGTCCTCGCGCAGGTGGGACAGCACATTGCGGTTGTCGCTGGTGAACTCTGCTCGCCCAACCACGCCGAGGTTTCTGAGGGTAGCGACGGTGCGGCTCGGATCATCGATCTCAGCAACCGTGGGAAGTTCAGTCAGCGCTTTCATCGTTTCGGCGAGCTCGCCGTCACGCCCGTCGCGGCCCGGTGTGCGGTCACCGGCGTGATCATGGTTCCAGTACTGCCCGTCGACCAGCTGCTTCAGTTCGCGTGTCCCGTGCACGATCACGACCATCAAGCCCTGGCGGGCCCACTCGAAAACCTTCGCTGCCGCGTCGGCGTCGAGCTCGCCCTGGTAGACGATCAGCGCTTGATACCCGGGGCCGTCCGGCTGGACCAGCCCGGTGGCGAAGGACACCTCCTCTCGCAGCAGCAGCGTTCCGTCGAAGAATTCGTAGGTCCATCCGGCATCCTGCATGCCGAGGTCTTGCCACCAGTGGTTCTGCCGATTCCGCATCCACCAACGACCGTAGGCCTCTTCGTCGGGGACCCGTTTGCCGTCGGGATCCAGGAAGGCGAAGCCCGACATGTTGTCGGTGAAGTGGTCGGTGCGGAGGATGCCGACGTCGATCCGCGGCTTTCCTTGACGCAGCAGGTATTGGTAGCGGCTGACGGCGGCGGTCCACAGCGGATAGAACTCCGCCGAGGGTTGTCGGGTATCGAAGCGCTCCGAGAACCTCGACCACATACCCTCGTGGCCTGGCCACAGGGTCGCGCTTTCGGCGCCGGCGGTGCTGGCCCATCCGTGGAGGACTGTCTTGGTGACACCGGCGGCGAGCTGCGTCGCGATGATCTGGTCGTAGAACCTGTGATCGAGCATGTAGTTGCGGGTCGTCGCACCGGTTTCGGAGGAGTACTGCTTGCCGAACAGGTGCGCGGGACCTGCCATCAGCCGGTAGGCGTCGATCTGGGAGCCGAATTCGAGGGACTCGGTCTCGATCCCATCCACCTCCGGACCGGGCCGGGTCAGCTCGAACGGCAGCCCGTAGCTGATCTCGGCCCGGAGCTCCATGCCGTTGGTGTGCAGGAATGCCGCGAAGGGTCGCAGCATGTTCTCTATGTAGAGGTCGGTGAGGGCGCGGACGTAGTCGAACCGCACCTTCTCCATCTCGCCACGCTGCTCCTCGAGCGCCTCGTTGTGATAGATCGTGCCGGCCGCCATGTTCGGCACGGTTCTGGCGAGGAAGGGCAGCCACGGGATGATGTCGTATCCACGGCGACGCTGGAACTCGCCGCGGACGGTACGTCCCCAGAACAGTCCTGCAGCCCCGGAGGTCGACAGCTCCAGGGAATCCATATACATCTGGACCCGCGGGTTGTGGGCGATCTGCTCGCGCAGGGCCGGGGTGAGCACAACGGTGTCCCAGTAGTCGATGACGGCTTCCGCCCCATCCGGGTCGAGGTAGTTCACCGTGTAGTTGACGGAGGCCGACGGAGACGCGGTCTGACCAGTTCCGTGCATCCAGTAGGTGAACAGCCTCCACCTGCCGGTCTTCGGGGCCGTCCAGTCAAGCGAATCGTCGCGCACCTGGTCGGTCAGGTCGATCACGGACTCGGCGTCGAGCATCGCTCCCGTGGCTGTCTCCTCGACGACACGAGCAGCAACGACGGCAACGAAGGTGAGTGTCTGGATCAGGCCGCGTTCTCCGGGCATCATGCTGGTCTCCGGTCTGACGTTCGGGTCGACCCGGATGAGGGCTCCGTCGCGTGACGCACCGGCCGGGAGGTCTTCGATGGCCACGTCGAGTTCTTTGGCGGCCGCCGGGTGGTCCGGATCGATGGTTGGGAGATTCGCGTTCGACCAGTTGGTGCCCGAGGTGAAGCTCACCGACATGTGGCGTCTGGTCGTCTCCTCGACGACGATCTGGGAATCGTGGACCCATTCTTCGGAGCCCCATCCGTAGCGGGCGTGATCGATGTTCTCCTCATCCATGGCGAGGAACTCCATGCCGCCAAAGCCCAGTTGGCGCGCGGTGTCGATCTCATGCCGCAGCGTGGCGTCGGTGTGGAGGCCTTCGGCCAGCCACCACCTCACCTCAGGGCGGTACTCGATCGAGGGATGTCGTAGCGAACGGCTGATGTCATCGATTGTCATGGTGTTGTCCTTTGCGACGGTGTGGCGGTGGCTGAGGGTTGTTCGAGGGTTGTGCCCCGCTGGCGAGGAGCCGCGATCTTCCTATCGGGGGCTGACCCTGACCGTCGTGGCCCGCGTGCGTTCGATCAGCATCGAAGGGAGGTAGGGGCTGTCGTGATACTTCGCTCCATAGGCCGAATCGACGAGGCCGTTGACGGTATCGTCTGCTTTCTCGAAGGTGACCTCGTAGTCGGTGGCGGCTGCCTTGATCCGGCCGGCGCCTTGAGACATCGCGGCCTTGAACCAGCGGGAGTCCCTGCCGTTGTAGGGGCGAACGTAAAGGTCGTTGCCGACGGCGACGGACCAGATCCAGGTCGGTGTGCCATAGGTGGTTCCGTCGGATCGGAACGGGGAGATGTGCAGGCCGTCTTTCTCAGCGATGGCGCGCAGCTCATCGTTTGGCCAGGGGGCCATGGCGATCCTTTCGTGGGGACGGGGTCTCCGGGGTTTGCAGACGTGCCTTCGAACCGGTAGGGGTCAGGGGCGCAGGAGTGCCTTGATCGCGCGGCACTCGTGCATCGGCTTCTGGCCTTCGGAGACCTGGTCCAGGGGCACCTCGAAGGTGTCAGGCATCGTTCGGGGTCGTGGTGTTGTGGGCTGTCGGCGCAGTCTCTTGCTCCTGCGTCGCTGCCCAGCTGGCCAAGAGCCGGACAGCGTCCGCGGTGGGCGAGCCTGGTTCTGCCGTGTAGATCAGCAGCTTCCATCCTGGGTCTGCTTCGAGGTCGGTGCTTTCGAACAGGAGGTCGAGATCGCCGACGATCGAGTGGTGGAAGTGCTTCACGCCGGTGGCGTGACGGCGGACGTCGTGGGCGCCCCACTTCGCCCGGAATTCCTCGCTCCGGGTGGAGAGCTCACCGATGAGGTCCTGGAGGTCTTTGTCGTATGGGTGGCGGCCGGCCTCGGCGCGGAGGATCGCGACGATCTGGTCGGCGGCGAGATTCCAGTCCGGATAGAACAGCTGCGACTTCTCCCTATTCAGGAAGGCGTGGCGGGCGAGATTGACTGGTCTTGTCGTGGACGTGTAGGCGTCGATGTGCAGGGCCCGTCCCAGTATGTTGGCCGCGATGATGTCCATCCGGCCGTTTCGTACCAGGGCCGGTCCGCCGGTGATCGCATCGAGGGCGTGCTGTAGGCTGGGACGGACCACCGGCTTGCGCGCGGAACGCCGTGGTCGGCCCTTCGGCGATGGGCCGGCTGCCCGCGCCAGGTCGAACAGGTGGTCGCGCTCGGCGTCGTCGAGCTGGAGGGCACCCGCGATCGCATGGAGCACCGACTCCGAGGCGCCGGCCAGATCTCCGCGCTCCAGCCGGGAGTAGTACTCCACGCTCACGCCGGCCAGCAGTGCCACTTCCGTGCGGCGAAGACCGGGAACGCGGCGGTTCGACCCGGCCGCCAGATCGACCTGGTCCGGCCGCACCTTCGCCCGCCGTGTCGTGAGGAACTCACGAACGTCGTCCCGGTTCTGCCTGGTCATAGCCACGACACTACGAGCGCGACCGAGGGTGTGGGGTGCCCTGCCGGTACACCCCTCATCAGGGCACCCCACGTGCTGCGGAACAGGGGTTGGATGGTCTCGTCCGGACGCGGTCCGTGCAACCCGTTCACCGCCCACTCGAGAGGACCTGTGCCCACACCACACGCCCGACCTCCGGCCCGGCTCCCAGCACAGTGACCGCCGATGCGCACCGTGCCAACCGGACCCTGCTGATCGGGTCGCTCGGGTTCTTCTTGATCACTCTCGACATCTTGATCGTCAACGTGGCGCTTCCCAGCATCGACAGAGAGCTGGGCGGCGGTACGCCGGCGCAGCAGTGGGTGATCGACGGGTACACGTTGATGTTCGCCGCGCTGCTGCTGTCCGCCGGCAACCTGTCGGACCGCATCGGCGCGAAAAGAGCACTGGGGTGGGGGATCGCCTTGTTCCTGCTGGCGTCGACCGGCTGCGCATTCGCGCCGACGACGAGTGCACTCATCGCGGCCCGGTTCGTCCAAGGCGCCGCGGCGGCCATGATGCTGCCGGCGTCGATGTCGCTGATCCGTGAGGCGTTCCCCAATGCCCGCCGCCGGGCACACGCGCTCGGGATCTGGGCAGTCGGGGGTGCTGTCGCTGGCGCGGTCGGTCCGCTGCTCGGTGGCTTGTTGACCACACTAGACTGGCGGCTGGTATTCGCGATCAACCTCCCGGTCTGCATTGGGATGTTGATCCTTCTGAGGTGGGTCGCGCCGTCGCCACACCGGCCGTCACCGTTCGACTGGGCCGGTCAGGTGCTGGCGGTCGTGGCGCTGACGGCGTTGATGTACGGGCTGATACACGGCGGCTCCAGCGGCTTCGGCTCGCCGTCGGTGATCGTCACCTTGGTGGTCGCTGCGGCCGGCATCGTCGGCTTCTTGTTGGTCGAAGCCCGGGTACGCCACCCGATGATGCCCCTGGTGCTGTTCCAGTCGGCAGGTATGCGCATCGCGTTGATGGTCGGGTTCGCGTTCATGGCCGGCTGGTTCGGCACCGTCTTCTTCGCCAGCCTCTTCCTTCAGCAGCACCTTGGGCTGACCCCGCTTCAGGCCGGACTCGCGTTCCTGCCCGCCGCCGTGTTCAGCATGGCGGGCAACGTCCTCAGTGGTGCGGTCAGGAACCGGTTCGGGCCACGGGTGCCGGTTGTCGCTGGTCTGCTGTCGATGGTCGTCGGGCTGGTCGCTTTGCTGATTACAGCGCCTCTCGGGTCGGCCATGCTCACAGCGATCCTGCTCGTCTTCATCGGTCCCGGCGGGTCTGTCGCCATGCCGGCCATCACCGGTGTGGTCCTGGACAGCGTTCCGTCTGAGCGAGCCGGTACCGCCAGCGCCGTTTTCAACACGTTCCGCCAGGTCGGCGGGGCGGTCGCTATCGCTGTCTTCGGTACGCTCCTGGTCACCTCAGACAGCTTCGTGACCGGGATGCAGACCAGCCTCGTCATCGCCGCGTCCCTGCTCCTCGTCACCGCGGTCGTGAGCCTGCGGATCCGCTCACACCGGCCGACAGGATGACTCCCCGTATCCGCCCCAGTCCGGGGCCACTGCATCCCGGCTGAGCCTTCACGACACAATCATCAACAACCACCGTAGGAGAATGGACAATGCAGAAGCCCACCCTCGGCGTCCCCGGCCTGGAGGTCTCAGCCATCGGGCTCGGCTGTATGAGCATGACCGGCGGCTACAGCGGCCACCCGGACCGGCAGCAGATGATCTCACTGCTCCACGCCGCCGTCGACCGCGGTGTCACGTTCTTCGACACCGCCGAGATCTACGGCCCACACGCCAACGAGGAACTGGTCGGCGAAGGACTCGCACCCTTCCACGACCAGGTCGTCATCGCCACCAAATTCGCGGCCGACATCGACCCTGCCGAACGTAAGCCCCGCGGGCGGATGCTGACCCCCGACGAGCTGCCCCGCGTCGTCGAGGGCTCCCTGCAGCGACTCAGCGTCGAGGCGATCGACTTGTACTACCAGCACCGGGTCAACCCGGACGTGCCGATCGAAGAGTTCGCCGGTGCGGTGAAGACGCTGATCGAGGCCGGCAAAGTGAAGCATTTCGGCATGTCCGAGGCGGCCGCGTCGACCATCCGCCGCGCCCACGCGGTGCAGCCGGTGACTGCGATCCAGAGCGAGTACTCCCTGTGGTGGCGCCGCCCCGAGGAGGAGGTGCTTTCCGCTTGTGAGGAGCTCGGCATCGGCTTCGTCCCGTTCAGCCCGCTGGGCAAGGGCTTCCTCACCGGTACGGTCAGCGCGTCAACCACCTTCGAGGCAGGCAACGACATCCGCAGCACCATCCCACGCTTCACCGCCGAGGCCCTGAAGCACAACACAGCGATGGTTGACCTGGTGAAGTCGGTCGCCGCGAGCAAGGGCGTCACCCCGGCCCAGGTCGCCCTCGCGTGGCTGCTCGCCCAAAAGCCCTGGATCGTCCCAATCCCCGGTACCACCAAGCTCCACCGGCTCGAGGAGAACATCGCGGCCGCCGACGTCACACTCTCTGGCGACGAGCTGTCACAGCTCACCGACGCCTCCTCCAAGATCGAAGTCCAGGGAGGTCGTTACCCCGAAGCCCTCGAGGCGCAGACCAACCTGTAAAACACACCGTGCGTCGCGGGTTTCCACGGACCCATCCTTTCTGGGTCAAGAACGGGAGCCACGAATCGCCCCGTGCCTAATCCGTGCGCAACTGTGCGAGCAGCGAGGCAGGAAAATGTCCTGACCAGCGAGAATGGTCCTGTAAGCGCCTGCCCTCCGGAGGAGGGAGCCAAAGTTTCGCCATACACGCAGATACCGAAGGACCTCCAGTGTCCCGACGACCTGCAAGCAGTGGGCGTCAAAGACGACCGTGGACCTGGCCGACCGCTCTCTATTGTGCCGGAACGGCCGCAACACTGAGCCGGTTCTGGTAGGGGCCAGGTCTCGTACGGCACTTCTGCTCGGTGGGCGATGTCGAGTCCAGGATTGAGGGCGATGATGATACCCAGGCTGACTGGCTGCCCGTAACGGCGAAGGCATCGCTTCGCCGCTGTCGAAGGAGGAGGCTGGGTGCGGGAGTTTACGTATCAAGTGCTGCCCGGTCGCATTGTCTTCGGCGCTGGTACCGCCCGAACCCGTCTCGCTGCCGAGGTTGAGCGCCTGGAATTGGAACGCCTGCTGCTTGTTGTGTCCGTGACGAAGGAGGCCGTCGCTCGTGAGTTGATGGCGTCGGTGTCTGACCGCGTGGCTGCTGTCTATACCGGAGTGCGGCAGCATGTTCCAGTCGAGGTAGCGGAGCAGGCACGGGCCGTTGCGGCGGAGGCCAACGTTGACGGTGTGCTGAGCTTTGGTGGGGGTTCGGCGACCGGGACTGCCAAGGCTGTGGCGATGACCACGCACCTCCCGATCATCGCGATTCCCACGACTTACGCCGGATCGGAAGTGACGCCGGTCTGGGGGCTGACCGAAGGTGCCCGCAAGGCCACCGGTGTCGATTTGGCTGTGCTGCCGCGGGTGGTGATTTACGACCCGGAGTTGACTGTCTCTCTGCCGCCACACCTGAGTGCAGTGAGCGGGTTCAATGCGATGGCGCACTGTGTCGAGGCATTCTGGGCGCCCGGACGTAACCCGGTGACCAGTGTGCTTGCCGAGGAGGGCATGGCCGCGCTTGTGGCGGGTCTTCCGGCAGTCGTTGATGGCAATGGCCTCCAAGGGCGCAGCGATCTCCTTTATGGCGCGTACCTGGCCGGCACGGCATTCGCCGTGGCCGGCTCTGGTCTGCACCACAAGATCTGCCATGTCCTCGGCGGGGCCTATGACCTACCGCACGCCGAGACCCACGCGGTCGTCTTGCCCTACGTGGTGGCGTTCAACGCACCTGCCGCTGCTGAGGCGATCGCCCGGATTGCGCGCGCGGTGGACACCGCAGACCCTTCCCAGGGCCTGCGTCAACTAGCGGTCGGGCTCGGGCTGGCCCAGAGCCTACGCGAGCTCGGATTGCTCAAGGACCAGATACCTGAAGCGGTACGGCTGCTCCGCAATGTCGTGCCAGGCGACAACCCTCGACCGGTTAGCGACGGCGACCTTACTCGGATACTGGCGGCGGCGTGGGCCGGACAAGACGTACACGAGCTTGCGTGACGTACACGAAGAGAGCGCCGAAATCCAGCTGTGCGATACCGTCGACGCTAGTGACGCGGCAGGACGGTGAGCACGCGTTCGACGTGGTCGCGAAACTCGGTCATGAAGTCGCGCAGAAAACCGGCAGTGGCGTCGGCGGTGACCTCACCGTCGGGGGTGAAGACGTCGGGTGAGTACTGGATGTAGGCCTCGGGTGCAGTCATTTGGCGGGCGTTGCAGAAGCTGAGGACGGCGCGCAGGCTCTGCTGCGCAACCGCGGTGCCGATCTGGCCCATCGACGCCCCGATGACGGCGGCGGGAATGTGGTCGAAGGCGTTCTGACCCCACGGCCGTGACGCCCAGTCGATGGCGTTCTTCAGTGCTCCGGGGATGGAGCGGTTGTACTCCGGACTGACGAACAGCACGGCCTCCGATGCTGCGATGGCGCCTCTTTTAGGGCGGTTGCCTCAGGCGGATAGTTGTCGTCGAAATCCGGACTGTAGAGCGCCAGGTTGCCGATTGGGATCTCGGTGAACTCCAGGTCCTCCGGCGCCAAGCGGATCAGCGCCTTGGACAAGATCCGGTTGATGGACTTCGACGAAAGGCTACCGACGAAATAGCCGACCTTGTAGGTACGCATGACCAACCTCCTTCTCGATTTTGCACGGATCTGATCTTGCTTGCGGGCAATCGCGGAGCGCCCTTAGGCGTCGTCCGCCAAACGCAGAAAAGGTTCCCGGCCTGGCTTGCGGGCTTGCGGCTCAGTTGTCTGGATTCACAGCGATGGTCGTTCCGGGCGGCAGATCAGCTGGCTGATCTGGGGTAGCAGGTCGGTTGGGATTTGGTGTCCGGCACGATGGGGGAGTTCGATGACTTCGGCTCCTCGGTGGCGAAGCTGGCTGACCAGCGTTCGGGTCATCTCGGCAGGGATCATCGGGTCCTGCTCCCCGTTGGAGATGACCACCAGCGTTCCGGTCAGGTCGGCCCCCGGGGGATCGGCGAACGGGACCATGGCGGCCAGGAGGACGGCGGCGCCGAGCAGGCCGGGCCTTCGCAGCAGCAGTGCTGAGGCCATGTTGGCGCCGTTGGAGAATCCGACGGCGACCAGCGAGCGGTCCTCGAATCCGTACGCGGCGCTGGCGATGGTCAGGAACTCGGCCAGGTTGTCGGCTTGCCTGCGTAGGTCGTCCTCGTCGAACACACCCTCCCGCAGCCGGCGGAAGAAGCGCGGCATCCCGTTCTCGAGGACGCTGCCCCGGACTGAGAGGACAGCCGCCCCAGGCGAGAGGTGATCGCGCAGGGGCAGCAGGTCGTACTCGTTTCCGCCGGTGCCGTGAAGGAGCAACAGCGGCGCGCTGGCGGCAGATTCCTCGGCTGGCAGGTATACGTGTGGCC
>Ga0126313_10000277_pt1 | contig 23671 bp, 22 predicted proteins | sample Plot105A_FD_89954 | JGI IMG/M metagenome (GOLD analysis project Ga0126313, IMG submission 89954) | Serpentine soil microbial communities from UC McLaughlin Reserve, CA, USA - Plot105A | ecosystem: Environmental > Terrestrial > Soil > Grasslands | place: USA: UC McLaughlin Reserve, Lake County...
AATAGACTGCACCCGAACAGTGGGGCCATGAATGTTCTGTAGGAAGGGGGACCTTGGCGGAAGGAAACGAAGCCACGAAGCTGCAGGACAAAGCGCGCCACGTGAGGTCGAGATACGCGCCGTGGGACGAGGCGATCGGGGCCTACTATGCGGGCATGAGGCAGTTTTGGTTCCCGGTGCTGCCTTCCGAAGATCTCGCCGACGAGCCGGTCGCCGTCGAGTTGTTGGGAGAATGGCTTGCGCTGGCGCGCCTGGAGGGCGAAGCGGTGGCTTTCGACAACCTCTGCCGGCATCTGGGGGCGGCGCTCGCCCTGGGAGACGTGGTCGGAGAAGGGTGCTACCTGCGGTGCTCCTACCACGGCCGGAGCTACGACAAGACGGGCCGGTGCGTCGACATCCCCGCCCGCAGGGGGGCGAGCATCCCCAGGGGGGCGAAGGTGCGCACCTTCCCGACGCGGGAGATCTACGGGCTGGTGTGGGTGTGCCTGGACGAGGAACCCCGCCACGACATCCCGGAGTTCGATGACCCCGAGTTCCACAGAGAGCCCTTGCTCACCAACCCGTGGCGGGCGAGCGCGACGCGCGTCGTCATGGCTACCCTGGACGACAGCCACTTCCCGTGGGTGCATCCGGGGATACTCGGCGACCGGGACAATCCCGAACCGCCGGACCACCGCGTCTGGCGCGAAGGTGGTTACCTGATGTCGGCCTACGACGTAGGACAGCCCGATTATGAGCGACTGGCGCGGGACGGAGCCTCTGAACCGGAGAAGAGTTCGGATGATTTCTATAAGGTGAATTACACCAACTACGCAACCCCCACGACCATCCGGATGGTCAAGTCTGGTGATACCGGGACCTACACCCTCTTCTTTGCGATCTGTCCGGTAGCCCACGACCGGACCATCCTATATGGGCTCCGCGCGCGCAACTTCGACAAGGACCCCGCCAACGACCGGGAGTACGTAGACTTGCAGATAAAGATAACGGAACAGGACGTTCCCATAGTCGAGAGCCAGCGCCCCTGGCTCCTGCCGCCGCTCTCCGCCCGCATGGCGCTCTACGTGAGGCCTGCGGACCTGCCTCTGATCGAGTACCAGAAGTGGCTCGAAGAGCTGGGGATTCCGCAGATATAGACGGCTAGAGGATGCAGGTGCTACTCCCTGCCAGGAGGTTTTCGCAGCACTCGAAGTCGGGGCGAAAGCTGTCCATAAGGGTTGTGTGCCGCACATTGATCTCCTGCGATCTCGTATGAACTTTCATCCCGGTGTACATGGACTGGATGTTCCTGTAACTTTACTCTTACGTTAACGTGCGCTCGGGGAGGAATCTCGGGTTCGGCGGCCTCGCGCGACGAAAAGGAGGTAGACAACGTGCCGGAAAAGTTAGCGCTCCTGATCCAGAAGAAAAGAACCCGGAGGGAGTTCCTGAGTGGAGCAGGGCTCGCCCTCGGCGCCGTCGGCATGGGCGGCGTTCTCTCCGCGTGCGGGGGATCATCGGGCGGGGCCGGTGGGGACGAGAAGCTCAAGGTCGCCTTCGTGTACATAGGGCCGCCCGGGGACGCGGGCTGGACCAAGCGCCACGACGACGGCCGCAAGGATCTCGAGAAGGCGCTCGGCGACAAGGTTCAGACGACCGCCGTCGAGAACGTCCCGGAGGGCGCCACGGCGCAGCGGGTGTTCGAGGACCTCGCCCGCAAGGGTCATAAGTTGATCTTCGGCACGAGCTTCGGCTACATGGACTCGATGGTGGCGGCCGCCAAGAAGTACCCCGACACCATCTTCGAGCACGCCACCGGGTTCAAGACGGCCGAGAATCTGGGTACCTACGCGGGCGCCGCAGAACAGGCCACATACCTCTCGGGCATGGCGGCGGGCGCGGCCGCCAAGAACGGCAAGATCGGCTACCTGATGCCGTTCCCGATCCCGGAGGTGATCCGGGGGATGAACGCGCACCATCTGGGTTCACGCGCTGTGAACCCGGACGTCACCACGCGGCTCGTGTGGACCTCGACCTGGTACGGCCCGGACATCGAGAAGCAGGCGGCCGAGAGCCTGGTCAACGCTGGCGTCGACGTCCTGGGCATGCAGCAGGACAGCCCGGCCGCCGGACAGGTGGCCGAGGATGAAGGGATCAAGTGGACCGGCTTCAACGACGACATGGAGAGGTTCGCCCCCAATGCCTGGCTCACCGGCCTCAAGTGGAACTGGGGCCCCTACTACATAAAGACCGCGCAGCAGGTCCTGGACAACAAGTGGAAGAGCGATGAGTATTACGGAACGATGGCAGACGGCATCGTGGGGCTCGCGCCGTACGGTAAGTCCGTGAGCAAAGAGACGAAGAAGCAGATCGAGGAGAAGCAGCAGGCCATAATAGACGGCGAGTTCGAACCCTTCACCGGTCCCATAAAGGACCAGGACGGCAAGGTGAGGATACCCGAAGGAGAGACGGCGACGCTCGAAGAGCTCCTGTCGATGGATTATCTCGTGGAGGGTGTGATCGGTAAGGTGCCGAAAGGTTAGAGTATGCCGGAGGATCGGCATCCGCCGGCTATCGAGGCCCGGGGCGTCGTAAAGGAGTTCCCCGGCGTGGTGGCCAACGCCGGTGTCGACCTGGCCGTCGAGCGCGGCGAGGTGCACGCCGTGCTCGGCGAGAACGGGGCGGGCAAGACCACCCTCGCCTCCATCCTGACCGGCCTCTACCGGCCGGACGAAGGTGAGATCCGCATCAAAGGAGAGCCCGTCGCCCTGCGCAGCCCGCGGGATGGCCTGGACCATGGGGTGGGAATGGTGTACCAGCACTTCCGGCTGGTCGAGCGCTTCACCGTGGCGGATAACATCGTTCTGGGAGACCCCAGGCAGCCCATGATCACGTCCGCCCGTCGCCTCGAGGGCGCCGTCGCCGGGCTGGGCGAGCGTTACGGGCTTCGCATAAACCCCCGGGCAAAGGTGGCGGACCTCTCGGTTGGGGAGCAGCAACGGGTGGAGATCGTGAAGATGCTCTACCGCGGGGTGGAGGTGCTCATCCTCGACGAGCCTACCGCCGTTCTCACTCCTCAAGAGACCCAGAACCTGTTCGAGACGGTGAAGGCCATGGCGGCCGACGGGAAGGCCGTGATCTTCATAAGCCACAAGCTGGCCGAGGTGACGGCCGTCTCAGACAACGTTACGGTCATGCGCGACGGTCGGGTGGTGGAGCGGGTAAAGACCTCCTCGACCAACCGGCGCGAGCTGGCCCGCATGATGGTCGGGCGCGACGTGGACCTCTCGGTCCGGCGCAGCAAGAGCCCTCCGGGTCCCGTGCTGCTCGGCCTGGAAGGAGTCGGTCTCGCCGGAGAACGGGACGCCGTCTCGCTGCAAGAGATCAACCTGGAGGTGCACGCCGGAGAGGTAGTGGGTATAGCCGGGGTCGCGGGTAACGGCCAGCGAGAGCTGTCCGAGGTCGTCGCCGGGCTGCGCACCCCCTCGTCGGGTACGGTGCACATAGACGGTAAGGACGTCACCGGCGCGGGCGCGAGCGTCGCGCGGAGAACCGGCCTCGCCTACGTCCCGGAGGACCGTCTCGGCACGGGCCTCTCCCCGTCGCTCTCGATCACGGAGAACCTGCTCCTCACACGGCCAAGCTCGTTCTTCACGCGCCGCCGGGAAGCGGAGGAGGCTGCCCGCGGGATCATCGAGCAGTTCGAGGTAAAGGCCTCCGGCCCCCAGGCGCCGACCAGGGAGCTCTCCGGCGGGAACGCCCAGAAGGTCCTCCTGGCGCGCGAGCTCTCCGAAGAGCCGAAGGTCATCGTGGTCGCCTCTCCCACCCGGGGCCTCGACGTCGGGGCCGCGGAGGCGGTGAGGGGCCTCCTCGACGAGCGTCGCGCCGCGGGATGTGCGGTGCTCCTCATCTCCGAAGACCTGGACGAAGTGCTATCGATGTCCGACCGTATCCTCGCGCTCTATGAAGGCCGGATCGTCTACGAGACGCCGGGTGAGGGCTCGGACGTCGAGGAGATAGGGTTGGCGATGGCCGGTGGGCATTGATGGAAGTCCGACTCGAACGCCGGCTCACGAAAGAGAGTCTCGGCCAGCGCGTGGCGGTAGCGGCACTGTCGGTAGTTGCGGCCCTGATCCTGGGAGCGATCTTCTTGCTGCTGACCGGCTTCTCGCCGCTCACCGTCTACTACGAGATGTTCAAATCGGCCTTCACCACCTGGTACGGCATAACCGACACCCTGGCGGTGTCGATACCGTTGATCCTCACCGGTCTGGCCGCGGCGGTGGCGTTCCGGATGGGCCTGTACAACATCGGGGCCGAAGGCCAGCTCTACGTGGGTGCGATACTCTCGTCCTGGGCCGCCCTCGCCATCGCCCCCGGGCTGCCTCGCCCGTTGGCGATAGTGCTGGTGCTGGGCGCCGGGATGCTGGGCGGCGCGCTCTGGATACTCGTGCCCGCCGTCGCCCGGGCGTGGTTGGGCACCTCGGAGATCATCACGACCCTCCTGCTCAACTTCGTCGCTCTCTACCTGATGCGGTACCTGATCTTCGGATCGGCCTCCTACTGGCGCGACCCCGCGGTCACCAACTTCCCCCAGGGCAAGACCATTCCCGAGGAAGCATATCTCCCCGTACTGGGGTTGACCAGGGTGCACCTCGGGCTCCTGATCGGGCTGCTCGCGGCGGTCCTGCTCTGGGTGATGATCAACCGCACCCGCTTCGGCTTCAACATGCGGGTAATCGGCGACTCGCCCGCCGCGGCCCGCTACGCCGCCATCCCCATCCGCCGCACCATCCTTACGGTGATGTTGATGTCGGGCGCCCTGGCTGGTCTGGCCGGCGCGAGCGAGGTGACCGGTATATCCCACACCCTCGACCCCAACGGCCTCGCCGTCAACTTCGGCTACACGGGCATCATCGTCGCGGCGCTGGCGCGGTCCAACCCCTTCGGTGTCGTGGTGGTCGCGGTTCTACTCGGCGGGCTGCAGAACGCCGGGAGCACCCTGCAGACCCTCTCCGAAACGCCCGTGCCGATCGAGACCTCCTACATGCTGCAAGGGGCGATCCTGCTGTGTGCACTGGCCGGAGAGCTGTTCGTCCGCTACCGCGTCCACATCCGTCGGGGCCCCGGAGCAACGAAAGAGCCGTCCGGCGGCGTGCTCCGCGGCGCGAGGTCCGGGCCATGAACGAGGCGGTGTGGGTCGTAACCCTGGCCGCCGCCGTCTCCGCCGGCACGCCGCTCGCGCTCGCCGCCGTCGGCGAGATTCTGGCCGAACGCTCCGGGGTCCTCAACCTGGGCGTCGAAGGGATGATGCTCCTCGGGGCGGTAGTGGCGTTCCTGGCGGCCGATGCCGCGGGAAACCCCTGGCTCGGGCTCCTCGCCGGGATGGCGGCGGGAGGCGGGCTTGCGGCGGTCCACGCTTTCCTGAGCGTCACGATGCGGGCGAACCAGATCGTGAGCGGGCTCGCCCTCGTCATCTTCGGCACGGGGCTCGCCTCCTTCCTGGGGAAGCCGGTCGAGGGCCAGCCGCTCGGTTCGAGGATCGAGAACATCCGGATTCCGGGGCTCGCGGACATACCGATCCTCGGGCGGATACTCTTCGACCAGGACCCGCTCGTGTACCTGAGCTGGCTCGTGGTCGGGCTGGCGGCGTTCTACATGGTCCGCACGCGCGCGGGGCTGGCGCTGCGCGCCTGCGGGGAGTCCCCGGCGACGGCCGACGCGATGGGGTTGAGCGTGGCCCGAATCCGCTACGCGCACGTGATCGTCGGGGGGTTGCTGGCCGGGGCAGGCGGCGCCTACCAGGTGCTCGTGCGGGTCCCGGCGTGGAACGGCGCCGGCACCACCGCCGGGATCGGCTGGATAGCGCTCGCGCTCGTGGTCTTCGCCGCCTGGCGGCCGTGGCGGGCGCTCGCCGGGGCGTACCTGTTCGGCGCCGCGCTCGCCGCCAACTTCGCGCTGCAGGCGGCGGGGGTACGCGTCGTTCCGGCGGAGTTTCTGGCTATGCTCCCGTACCTGCTCACGATCCTGGTGCTGGTGGCGCTCTCCGCCTCGAGCACCCGCAAACAGCTTGGGGCCCCCGCCGCCCTGGGCGTCCCCTACGTCCGGGAGGAGCGCTAGGGCCGGTAAGGAGCTCTACGAGAAGAATCGGAGGTGATGGTGCCAGATCAGAGGCTCCTGGACGTGGCCTACGGCAAGGCCGAAGCCGACCTCGTGATCGCCAACGGCCGGCTCGTCAACGTCCTGACGGCCGAGGTTTACCCGGCCGATGTCGCGGTCTCGGGCTCGCGGATCGCCGCTGTTGGGGATCTCGGCTCGCGGGTAGGTCCCGACACCGAGATCGTCGAGGCCGAAGGTGGGTATCTCGTGCCCGGTCTTATCGACGGGCACCTGCACATCGAGTGCAGCAAGCTCTCGATCACGATGTTCGCGGATGCCGTCGTGCGCTTCGGGACGACGAGCGTGATCTCCGGGCTGGACCAGATCTACGTCGTCGCGGGCCTCGATGGCGTGCGGGAGTTTCTCGACGAAGCAGCCCTCAGCCCCCTCAAAGTATTCTGGGGAGCGCCGTTCAAAGCACCGTACACGCTCCCGGAGTCAACTGTCGGCTTCACGTTTGGACCCGGAGAACACGCGGAAGCGCAGCAGTGGCCGGAGTGCGTGGGGGTGTGGGAGACCGTTCAGGAGTTCGTCGAGAACCGCGACCCCGACGTGCTCGCCGCCATCGAGATGGCCGTCAAGAACCGTCTGCCCGTATACGGGTGCGCGCCGATGGCCGATGCGGCCGGGATCTCGGGACTGGCGGCGGCCGGCATCCGGGCCGATCACGAGAGCTATTCCGCGGAGGAGACGCTGGAGAAGCTCCGCAACGGCATACAGGTGATGATCAGAGAGTCCTCGGTCGCCCATTTCTTCGGGGAGAACATCAAGGTTCTCACACGCGACGGCGTCAACCCGGGACGAATCGCCTTCTGCACCGACGACGTCACCGCGTCCGACGTGCTGCGTCACGGCCACCTGGACCGGCTCGTGCGGATGGCGATCGCCGCGGGCGTAGAGCCGGTAACGGCCATCCAGATGGCGACGATCAACTGCGCCCAGATGTACCGCATCGACCATCTGGTCGGTTCGATCGCACCGGGCCGCATCGCCGACGTGCTTATCGTCGACTCCCCGGAACGTTTTGACGTGAAGCAGGTCATCGCCAACGGCAGGCTCGCGGCCGTGGACGCACAGATGACCGGGCAGCCCGCGCCGCCCCGGAGGAGCGAGTCGGTCATGAAAAGCTTCCGCGTCCCCGAAGTCTCGGCCGACGACCTTCGGGTGCGGGTGGGGCAAGGATCGGGAGAGGTCCGCGTCCTGGCCATGGACATGACGCCGGAGGTCGCGTTCGTGCGCAAACGGCGCGATGTGGTCCTGGAAGTTCGGGAAGGCAGCGTCCTCCCCGACGTCGAGCAGGACGCCCTGTACGTCACGGTGGTCGAGCGCTACGGCAAGAGTGGCAACAGACCGGTAGCCTTTGTGTCCGGGTTCGGGATGAAGGCGGGTGCGATGGCGTCGTCGGCCGCCCCCGACGACAACAACATCATCTGCGTCGGCGCCGACCCGGACGACATGGCGCTCGCGATCAACGAGGTGATCGGGGCCGGCGGCGGCCAGGCCGTGGTGCGAGACGGCGAGGTGCTGGCGTTGTTGCCGCTCCCCATCGGCGGCATCGTGTCCGACCTGGAGCCAGAGAAGATGGCCGATGAGGAACAGAAGCTCGACGACGCTGCCCGCGAGCTCGGTTGCAGGCTGCCCTCGCCGTTCATGTACCTGATCTTTCTCTCGATCACGGCTATCCCGGACTACGCGATCACCGACCTGGGACTGGTGGATTGCGTCAAGCTAGAAGTCATCGAACCGGTTCTCGGCGCGCCATGAGCACCCGCTCGACACGCGCCTGCGCCCCCGGGCGTCGGAGCGGGGATGCAGCCAAACAGCGATACTAGGGGTAAAAGGAAAGGGTGGGTATTGGATGGAGGAAGGTAGAAGAAGACCACTGCACGAGATGACCCGGGACCTGGCGGCGACCGCCAGGGGGGACCTCCCCGCGACGCTCGTCATCCGCGGCGGGACGCTGGTGAGCGTGACCTCGGGTGAGATCCTTCCCAACATGAGCGTCGCGGTGCAGGGGTCGCGCGTCGCGTACGTCGGGCCCGACGCGGGCCACACCATCGGGGACGAGACCCGCGTCATCGAGGCCGATGGCCGCTACGTTGCGCCGGGCTTCCTCGACGGCCACTGCCACATCGAGAGCAGCCAGATCACCATCACCCAGTTCGCGAGGGCGGTCCTGCCACTCGGCACTACCGGCGGATTTTTCGACGCGCACGAGATCACGAACGTGCTCGGCCTGCGGGGGCTGAGGCTCATGGTCGATGAAGCGCGCACCACGCCACTGGCCGCCTACATGCAGGTCGCCTCCTGCGTGCCCTCCACCTCGACGAGCTTGGAGACGCCCGGAGCAGTCATCGGCCCCGAAGAGGTCGCCGAGGCCCTCTCCTGGGGTGACGACGTGATCGCGCTCGGGGAAGTAATGAACTTTCCCGGCGTCGTCTTCGGCGACGAGAAGATGCACGGCGAGATCTCCGCCACCCTGCGCGCAGGAAAGATAGCCGACGGGCACTTCGCCTGGCCGCCGGACGACTGGCGCCTCGCTGCCTACGCCGCGAGTGGCATAACCGGCTGCCACGAGGGCACCACGCCCGAAGATACGGTGTGGCGCCTCCGGATGGGCATGTACGCCAAGCTCCGGCGCGGCTCCGCCTGGCACGACGTGGCCGCCACCATCAAGGCCCACACCGAGCTCGGCCTGGACCCTCGCCACATACTGCTCGTCACCGACGACCGCAGCCCCGAGTCCCTCGTCGAAGAGGGGCACATGAACTTCGTCGTACGCCACGCCATACAACAGGGCGTCAGGCCCATAACCGCCTTCCAGATGGCCACCCTGAACACCGCCGAGAGGTTCGGGGTGTGGAGGGACATCGGCAGCGTCACCCCGGGGCGCTACGCAGACATCATCCTGCTCGACGGGAACCTCGCCGACGTGAGCGTCACGCTCACCATCGCGGCCGGCCAGGTCGTGGCCCAGGAGGGACGCATGGTGGCCGACCTGCCCGCCTACGAGTACCCGGACTACGCCCTGGACACCGTGAAGCTCCAGGGCGAGATCTCCGAAAAAACCTTCGACGTCCGCGCGCCCACCGGGAACGGAAGGGTTCGGGCGCGGACGATACAGGTCGTGGAGAACCACGCCGAGACGAAGACCACCTGGGTCGAGCTCCCGGTGGACGACGGGCTCGTCCGGCTCGACCCCGAACGGGACGTCGCCAAGATCTCCGTCATAGAGCGCCACGGCAAGACGGGCGGGCACCTGACGGGCTTCGTGGGCGGCCTGGGCCTCGACCGGCCCTGCGCTTTAGCCACCACCGTCGCCCACGACAGCCACAACCTGATGGTCATGGGCAACTCCGAGGAGATGATGGCGCGCGCCGCCCGCGCCGTGGCCGACGAGGGAGGCGGGATAGCGGTGGCCACCGAGGAAGAGCTCACGCTGCTGCCCCTGCCCGTCGCCGGGCTCATGTCCCCCGAACCCTATGAAGAGGTGGCAGAGCGGTCGAAAGCCATCAGCGCCGCGCTCTCGAAGGCCGGCTGCCGGCTGAACTACGCCTTCATGACGCTATCTTTGCTGGCCCTCGTGGTGCTGCCCGAGCTCCACGTCTCTGACAAAGGCCTGGTAGAGGTAGGAGAAGGAGGCTTCGGCTTCGTCGACCTGATCGGTTAGAGGAGGTAAGCAGTTGGAGTTCTTCCAGCCCGAAAGCTGGCGGGAGGCGCTGGAGATAAGAGCGGCACACCCCGATGCTATGCCCATCTTCGGCGGGACGGACGTCATGGTCGACCTGAACTTCGACCGGGAGCGGCCCGTAGCCATAATGGATCTTACGCGGGTTCCCGAGATACAGGAGTGGGACGGGGAGGACGGACACCTGAGGATCGGGGCCGGCGTTACCTACACGAGGATAATCGCCGAGCTGGGGAGCAGGCTGCCGGGGCTGGCGATGGCCTCGCGGACCGTCGGCTCGCCCCAGATCCGCAACCGGGGGACCGTGGGGGGCAACCTCGGCACGTCCTCCCCAGCCGGCGACGCGCTCCCCCCGCTCTACGCCTCGGACGCCGAGGTCGAGCTGGCCTCCAGCGATCGCACCCGCCGCGTCCCCATAACCGGCTTTATCACCGGGCCCAAGAGGAATGTTCTGGAGCCGGACGAGCTCATAGCGGCCTTCCACGTCCCGGAGGCCGGAGGGCCCCAGCAATACTCCAAGATCGGCACCCGCAACGCGATGGTGATCGCGGTTTGCGCCTTCGGGTTGGCCCTCCACCCCGAGCAGCGGAAGGTCGGAACCTGCGTCGGCTCGGCGGCGCCGACGCCGGTCCGGGCCGCGGAGGCCGAAGGCTTTATCGAGGGCGTGCTGGAGGAGCAGGGTCTCTGGGAGTCGCGGGGGGAGATCGGGGAGTCGGCGCTCGTCCGCTTCGGGGAGATGGTGGAGACGGTGGCCCGCCCGATAAGCGACGTCCGCGGCACCGCCGCCTACCGGACCCACGCGGTCGGCGTGCTGGCGCGGCGTACGCTCGCGTGGGCCTGGGACGAGTACCGGGGAGGCGAGTAGTATGCGGCTCAGGCTCGAGGTGAACGGCGAGGTCATAGAGGCGGAAGGCGTCTGGGAGGGCGAGAGCCTCCTCTACGTGCTGCGCGAGCGGCTGGGGTTCCCCGGATCGAAGAACGCCTGCGAGCAGGGCGAGTGCGGCTCGTGCTCCGTCTACCTCGACGGCGTCCTCGTCTGCTCCTGCCTGGTGCTCGCCGGCCAGGCTGAGGGCCGCGAGGTCGTCACGGTCGAAGGGATAGCCGACGGCGAGAACCTGCACCCGGTGCAGGAGGCGTTCGTCGAGGCCGGAGGGGTCCAGTGCGGGTTCTGTACGCCCGGGCTCATAGTCGCCACCCACGACCTGCTGGGCCGCAACCCGGACCCGACAGACGCGGAGATCAGGGAGGCGCTGGCGGGCAACCTCTGCCGGTGCACCGGCTACGAGAAGATCCTGGACGCGGTCCATCTCGCGGCACAGAGGGTGGGCTCGGCATGAACGCCCCGCACCTCTTGATCGAGGACTGCGCCGTGGGCGGGCAACCGGTCGTCGAGAGAGCGGAGGAGGTTACCTTATGACCAGGGCACAGACGGCGCCGACGGCCCCGACCCGCGAGCGTCCCCGGGCTCCGGTCTCGACGCCCGGCAAGGTAGGGGAACACACCACCCGCTCCGACGGCGTCCCCAAGGTCAAGGGCGAGTTCGAGTATTCCTCGGACCTCCGGATGGACGGCATGCTGTGGGGAGCTACCTTGAGGAGTCCTCATCCGCACGCCAGGATCTGGTCCATCGACACCTCCGGGGCCGAGGCGATACCGGGTGTCTTCGCGGTCCTGACCCACGAGGACGTGCCGGGGCGCAAGGTCTACGGGATGGAGGTCCCCGACCAGCCCGTCCTCGCCTGGGAGCGCATCCGCTACCAGGGCGAGGCCGTCGCCCTCGTCGCCGCGGATCACCCCGAGACCGCCAGGCGCGCCCTCGAAAAGATCGCCGTGGAGTATGAGGTACTCGAACCTCTGGCCGACGCCGAGGCGGCGATGCGCGAGGACGCCCCGAAGCTGCACCTCTCCGGAAACATCCTGAGGCACGTCAGGATCCGTCATGGCTACGTGGAGTCGGCAAGGGCCGACGTGGTCGTGGGTGGGGAGTACGAGATCGGGATGCAGGACCAGGCCTTCCTGGGTCCCGAGTCGGGGCTCGCGGTCCCCGACGGAAGGGGCGGCGTCGACCTCTACGTCTCGACCCAGTGGCTGCACGTGGACCAGGACCAGGTCGCCGAGTCACTGGGGCTCGCGCCGGATCAGGTCCGGCTCACCCTCTCCGGGGTGGGCGGCGCGTTCGGAGGCCGCGAGGACCTGTCCATGCAGATCCACGCCTGCATGCTGGCACTAGAGACCGGCCGCCCCGTGAAGATGGTATACAACCGCGAGGAGTCGTTCTTCGGCCACGTGCACAGGCACCCCGCTCGCATGCGCTACGAGCACGGCGCGACGAAGGATGGCGAGATCGTCTACGTCAGGGCCCGTCTTGTGTTCGACGGGGGCGCCTATGCCTCGAGCTCCAATGCCGTCTGCCTGAACGCGGCGACCTTCGCCTGCGGCCCCTACGACGTGCCAAACGCGGAGATAGAGAGCTACATGCTCTACACCAACAACCCGCCGTGCGGCGCGATGCGCGGCTTCGGCGCGGTCCAGGTCTGCTTCGCCCACGAGACGCAGATGGACAGGCTGGCCAAAGAGCTCGGGATGGACCCGGTCGAGCTCCGCATCAAGAACGCCATGAGGCCGGGGATCAAGTTCCCCTTCGGCCAGGAGGTGCCACCCCCGGCCCCCGTGAAGGAGATCCTGGAGCGTGTGAGGGTCATGCCCATGCCGGAGGAGGAAGAGGTGATAGGTCGCGACCTGCGCCGGCTCCCGGGCGGCGTCTCCAACGTCACCCACGGCGAGGGCGTCAGGCGCGGCGTCGGCTACGCCGTCGGCTACAAGAACGTCGGCTTCTCGGCGGGCTTCGACGACTACTCGACGGCGCGCGTTATCCTGTCTGTGGAGGACGGCGAGCCGCTGTTAGAGGTCTACACCGCCGCGGCGGAGGTGGGCCAGGGCCTCATCACGCTGGAGGCCCAGATCGCACGCACCGAGCTCGGCGTCGAGAAGGTCGCCGTGCTGCCGGCCGACACGAGAATAGGCTCCGCTGGCTCCACCTCCGCGTCGCGCCAGTCTTACGTGACCGGTGCCGCGGTCAAACAAGCCTGCGAGGGGGTCCGTGAGCGCGTCTTCGAGAGGGTGCGCGAGGAGTTCGGGGAGGAGCCGGGAGAGCTTTCGCTCGAAGCCGGCAACGTCGTCGCGGGCGGGCGCACGATCGTACCGCTGGCCGAGCTTATCGACGAGGAGATCGAGGAGACTGTCGAGTTCCATCACAGGGCGACCGAGCCGCTGGACGAGAACGGGCAGGGGAACGCCCACTTGCAGTTCGCCTTCGCGGCGCACCGGGCGGTGGTGGAGGTGGACACCGAGCTGGGGCTCGTGCGGGTGGTGGAGATCGCGACGGCGCAGGACGTCGGCAAGGCCATGAACCCCCAGGCGCTGGAGGGCCAGATCGAGGGTGGCATCGCCCAGGGACTCGGGCTCGCCCTGCTGGAGGAGATCCAGATCAAGGAGGGCAAGATCCAGAACGCCTCCTTCACGGATTACCTGATCCCCACGATCCTCGACATGCCCTCCGTGAGGATGGAGATCCTGGAGCTCGCCGACCCCGAGGCTCCCTACGGCCTCAAGGGCGTCGGCGAGCCGCCGACGATCTCCTCCACCCCCGCCATAGTGGCGGCCCTCAGGGACGCCACCGGCCAGGAGCTCCGGCGGGTTCCCGTGAAGCCGGAGCAGATAGTCGGCATCGCCGAGAAGCCGCCGAGCGGGCCTCCGCAGCCGGGTGGCCGTGGGTACTCCGGCATCGGCCGCCTCGACGAAAGGAGAGAGACGTAATGCCCGGATACGAGAGGGCACAGCTCAGCGCCGAGCTGGAGGTCATCACCTCCCCCGCGGCCGAGAGGCCGCCGCAGGAGCAGGTGGAGGCGGCGAAAGAGGCGGCGAGCGGGTCGGGCCTGGCGCGCGAGGCCGGCCCGGAGACCACGGTGCTCGCAGGCGGCCGCAAGGAGGTGCTCCGGGCCACGATGGGGGTCATAGAGGCGGCGCTCGACGCCGGGGCGCACGCCGTGAACGTGAAGGTGGAGGCCGAAGGGGACGCCCCGAGGTTCGACACGGAGAGCTAGGACCGAGAGATGCCGCAGAAGACTACCCTCGAAGAGATAAACCGGCTCGACCGGGAAGGGTTCGTGTCTCGGTTCGGCCCCGTCTTCGAGGATTCACCCTGGGTTGCACGGCGCGCGTGGGACTCCCGTCCCTTCGACGGACTGTCTGCGCTGCACGGGAGGATGGTGGAGGCGGTGAGCGAGGCGTCGGAGGAGCGGCAGATGGCGCTCATCCGGGCGCACCCGGACCTCGCCGGCAAGGCGGCGGTCGCGGGCGAGCTGACCCGGGAGTCGAGCCGGGAGCAGGCTTCCGCAGGCCTCGACCGCCTGTCGCCCGAAGAGTACGACGCCTTCACCCGCCTGAACGCCGGCTACCGCGAAAAGTTCGGCTTCCCGATGATCGTCTGCGTGCGCGAGCACACCAGGGCGTCGATCCTCGCGCAGGCCGAGGCCCGGATGGGGCATTCCCGGGACGAGGAGGTCGAGGTCGCGCTGGGGGAGATCGCCAAGATCGCACGCCTGCGCCTGCAGGACCTCGTCGAGACGGACCCCGGCGACACGAGCGAGACAGTCCAATGAACAGTCGAACGCTGTCGAGAAGGGGGTAGATGATGGCCGAAGCGACCGGCAAGGAGACGGCCGGGGGAGAGATCGTCCTGAGCCAGAGCGACTACGGCAAGTCCGGGGTCCGTCTGGTCAAGGTGAAGCGCGACACGGACCGTCACGAGCTGTGGGATCTCGACGTCGCCGTCGCGCTGGAGGGGGACTTCGAGGCCGCCCACGTGGACGGCGACAACTCCAAGTTGCTGGCGACCGACACCATGCGCAACACCATCTACGCCCTGGCGAAGGACCACCTCACCGGGAGCATCGAAGGCTTCGGGCTGGCGCTCGTAGACCACTTCCTCGAAGCGGGCCCGACCGTAGGGCGCGTCCGGGTCCGGATCACCGAGTTCCCGTGGAACCGCATCGAGGTGGACGGACGGGGCCACGAGCACTCGTTCGTCCGGGGAGCCGGCGAGCGGACCGCGACGGTGACGGGCGACGAGGGCGGCGGACGGCGGGTGGAGGCCGGCATCGACAACCTCCTCGTGATGAAGACGACGCAGTCGGGCTGGGAAGGCTTCTTGCACGAACGCTTCACGACCCTACCCGAGACGAACGACCGGATCCTGGCCACCGTCGTCACCGCGAACTGGGCGTACAACAGCACCGACCTGGACTTCGAGCGCCTCTGGCGCGGCGTGCGCGACCGGATCCTTACGACCTTCACCGACCACTACAGCCCGTCGGTGCAGAACACGCTCTACCGCATTGGCCGGGCGGTGCTAGAGGGGTCCCCGGAGGTCCGGAGGATCCGGCTGTCGTTCCCCAACAAGCACCACATCCCGTTCGACCTCTCGCGCTTCGGTATCGAGAACGACAACGAGATCTTCCGCGCCACGAGCGAGCCGTACGGCCTGATCGAAGGCACCGTCGAGAGGACGACGCCGTGGCCGGACGCCTGACCACCCATGTCCTGGACACCGCGCGCGGCCGCCCGGCCGCCGGCCTGCGGATAGAGCTCTTCCGCCTCGATCCCGCGAGCGGGGAACGCATCTCCCTCAAGGAGACGCGCACGACCGCCGACGGCCGCACCGACGCGCCGCTGCTCGAAGGGGAGAAGCTGGAAGCCACAACGTACGAGATCGTCTTCGACGTGGGCGGGTACTTCGCCCTGGAACCGGGCGTCTCCGATCCACCCTTCCTCGACCGGGTGCCGGTCCGTTTCGGAATAGCCGACGCGTCGGCCCACTACCACGTACCGCTCTTGGCCTCCCCGTGGTCCTACAGCACCTACCGGGGAAGTTGAGGCAGAGACCTTTAGACCTTTATGGGGAGGTAGTCGTTACCATGACGCCGGAGGCAGGAGCGATGCTCGTCACCTCGGAGGAGATCCAGGAGAAGGTGCGCGAGCTGGCTGAACGTATCACCGGCGATTACCGCGGCGAGAACCTGCTTCTGGTCGGCATCCTGCGCGGCGCGGTGGTCTTCCTGAGCGACCTCATGCGCCATCTGGAGCTGTCGTGCGAGATCGACTTCATGGACGTCAGCTCCTACGGGACGGGCACCTCCTCGAGTGGCGTCGTCCGCATCCTCAAGGACCTCGAAGAGGACATAACCGACAGGCACGTCCTCATAGTCGAGGACATCATAGACACGGGCCTTACCCTCTCCTACCTGAGGCGCATCCTGCTCGCCCGCAAGCCGGCCTCTTTAGAGATCTGTACCCTCCTCTCCAAACCTTCGCGGAGGCAGGCAGACATCGACGTGAAGTACCTGGGCTTCGAGGTGCCCGACGAGTTCGTCGTGGGCTACGGGATCGACTACGCGGGCCGTTACCGCAACCTGCGCGACATCCGCGCCCTCAAGTCGGATGCCGCCGGCGGGTGAGGGATCTTGGATCGGCAACCTCGTCGGCCGCCCCGGGTAGATCCTGATCTACTCCGAGCCAGAGATCCACTCGATCCCTATAAATCTTCGGGTAAAGGGGAATAACTACTTTGCTTTGTGATAGGGCGCCAGGGAGGTAGAGAGCAGTGAGGTTCTGTGTCAACGTCTCGATCCTGTTCAAGGAGAATCCGTTCCTGGAGCGGTTCGGGCGGGCTCGGGAGGCCGGTTTCTCGGCGGTCGAGTTCTGGTGGCCTCTGGGCGAGGATCTCGACGAGGTCGAGCGGACGATAAAGGATGCCGGCCTCTCGGTGGCGCTCTTCAACTTCTACGCCGGGGACATGGCCGCGGGGGACAGGGGGCTCCTGAGCGACCCCGAGCGGCAGGACGAGTTCCGGGAGAACGTCCCGGTGGCGCTGGAGCTGGCGGAGAGGTTGGGCTGCGGGAAGCTCAACGCATTGGTGGGCCACGAGGGCCCGGGGATGAGCCGGGAGGAGCGGTTGGACCTCGCCCGGGAGAACGTGGCCTGGGCGGCGGACCGGGCGGCGGAGCACGGGGTCGAGGTGCTGGTCGAAGCCGTCAACACCTTCGAGAACGGGCCTTATCTGTTGTACACCACCAGAGACGCGGTGGAGTTCGTCGAGAGCGCCGGGCGGGAGAACGTCGGGATACAGCACGACTTCTACCACATGCAGCGGATGGAGGGGAACCTGGTAGCGAACCTGCGGGAGCACGCGGGCAGGGTCGGGCACGTGCAGGTGGCGGACTCTCCTGAGCGGGGGGAGCCGGGGACGGGTGAGATCCACTACCCCTACGTCTTCGGCGCCCTCGAGGAGCTCGGCTACGACGGCTACGTGGGCCTGGAGTACAACCCCACCACGGAAAGAACCGAGGACAGCTTCGCGTGGATCCCCCAGGATCTGCGCGGCGACGACGTGAGCGTCGAAGACCTCAAACTTTAGGAGGAGGCTCGAAATGGCCGAGAAGGTAGGGTTCATTGGTCTCGGGATCATGGGCAAGCCCATGGCCCGCAACCTCATGGAGGCCGGCTACGAGCTCACGGTCCACAACCGGAGCCCCGAGAAAGCCGAGGAGCTAGGCGAAGAGGGGGCAAACGTAGCCGCGACCCCGAGGGAGGTGGCCGAGAAGAGCGACGTCATCATCACCATGCTCCCCGACTCGCCGCAGGTGCGGGAGGTCGTGGCCGGGGAGGACGGCGTGCTGGAGGGCGTCAAGGAAGGCTCGCTCGTCGTAGACATGAGCACCATCTCCCCCGTCGTCACCGAGGAGCTCGCGGAGGCGGTGAAGGAGAAGGGCGCGAGTATGCTGGATGCGCCCGTCTCGGGGGGAGACGTGGGGGCGATAGAGGGCACCCTCTCCATCATGGTCGGCGGCGACGAGGGGGATTTCGAGAGGGCCAGACCCCTATTCGAGGCGATGGGCAAGACCGTGACCCATGTGGGGCCCGTGGGAGCCGGGCAGGTCACCAAGGCGGCCAACCAGATCGTGGTGGCGCTGACCATCGAGGCCGTCAGCGAAGCGTTGGTTCTGGGCTCCAGAGGCGGCGTGGCCCCCGAGAAGATCCTGGACGTCCTCGGCGGGGGGCTCGCCGGCAACAAGGTGATGGAGGTCAAGCGGGAGAAGTTCCTCTCCCACAAGTTCGACCCGGGCTTCCGCTCCGAGTTGCACCACAAGGACCTGGGGATAGCGCTCGCGGCGGGCAGGGAGTACGGGGTGGTCTTGCCCGTGACGGCGATCGTGGACCAGATGCTGCTCTCGATGAGGAGGAAGGGCTGGGGCGGCGAGGACCATTCGGCCCTGCTCCGGATCATCGAGGACCTCTCCCAGCACCAGATAGGTTGATAGAGGAGCCTTGTTTCAAGGCTCCGTAAGGAGGAGTTGGGGATGCCCAGGATGAACGTGATGGACGCGGTGGTGAAGGTGATGGAGGACGAGGGCGTCGAGGTCACCTTCGGGGTGCCGGGGGCGGCGATCCTGCCTCTGTACAAGGCCTTGAGCAAATCCGGTCAGATAAGGCACTACTCCGTCCGTCACGAGGAGGGTGGGACCCACGCGGCGGACGGGTACACGCGGGTCACGAGGCAGGTCGGCATCAACATCGGGACCTCGGGTCCGGCGGGAACGAACATGATCACCGGGCTCTACACCTGCATGGCCGACTCCATCCCGCAGATCTGCATCACGGGGCAGGCCCCCACGTCCGTGCTGCACAAGGAGGCCTTCCAGGCGGTGGACATCGTGGAGATCGCCAGGCCGGTGACCAAGTGGGCCGTGCAGGTCAGGGAGCCCGCCCAGCTGGTGTGGACCTTCAGAGAGGCCTTCCGCGTCGCCCAGGAGGGTCGTCCCGGTCCCGTCTTGATAGACCTGCCCCTGGACGTCCAGAAGGCGGACCTGGAGGTGGACTTCGACCCGGAGCGCGGCGGCCCGTTGCGCTTCGAAAGACCTGAGCCGAGGCCGAACGCCGTCCGGCAGGCGGTGGAGATGATCCTGGAGGCCGAGAGGCCCATCCTGATGCCCGGCGGCGGCGTCATCATAGCCGATGCCTCCGAAGAGCTGGTGGGGCTGGCCGAGTACCTCCAGGTCCCGGTGAGCCCGACCTATATGGGCAAGGGGGCGATCAACGAGGACCACGAGCTCTACGTCGGCATCGTGGGGCTCCAGACCCAGCAGCGCTACGCCAACGCGATCTTCCTGGAGAGCGACCTCGTCGTCGGGATCGGCAACCGCTGGGCCGACCGGCACACCGGGGACCTGGAGACCTACCGGGGGGACCGCAAGTTCGTCCACGTGGACATAGATCCACGCCAGATAGGCCGCGTCTTCCCCCCCGACCTCGCGGTGGTCTCCGACGCCAGGCTGGCTCTGCAGGCGATGCTGGACACCGCCCGCACCATGACCTCGCCGCGCGAGCCCGGCGCCTGGGTAGAGCGGGTGGACGAGCTGCGCTCCACTCTGTTAAGGAAGATGGACTTCGACGACGTGCCGGTGAAGCCCCAGCGGGCCTTCAAGGAGATGAACGAGTTCTTCGACGAGGACACCATCTTCGTGACCGCCATCGGGCTCTACCAGATCTTTAGCGGTCAGTTCCAGAAGACCTACAAGCCGCGCCACTACATCTGCTGCGGGCAGGCCGGTCCCTTGGGCTGGGAGGTACCGGCGTGTATCGGGGTAAAGCTCGGCAAACCAGAGAACCTCATCGTCGGCGTGGTGGGAGATTACTCCTTCCAGTTCCTCATGGAGGAGGTGGCGGTCGCGGTCCAGTACAGGGTGCCCTACGTGCTGGTCATGCTCAATAACGCCTACATGGGCCTCATCCGCCAGTCGGAACTCCCCTACGACATGAACTTCGCGGTGGACCTCTCCTACGAGGGCCCGAGCAGCGACTACGGCGTAGACAACGTGATGGTCATGGAGGCGATGGGCGCCCTCGGGCGGCGAGTCTGGCGGCCCGAGGAGATACAAGGCGCTCTGGAGTGGGCCGTGCAGGCCAGCGAGGAGCGGGGCGTCCCGGCGCTCGTGGAGATCATGTGCGAGCGGGAGGTCAACGCCGCGATGGGCGTCTCCATAGACAAGATCAACGAGTACGAGCCCATCCTCGACGGGACCAGGGAGATGGCCGGACAGATCGTGGGCGGGGTCCCCGAAAGGGACTAGGATGCCTCTATGGAAGAAAACCTGAGGGAGATCCACTCGGCCGGCCTCGCGGCCGCTGACCCGGGAGAGGCCGTGCTCCGCTCCGTGCGGGTGGAGGGAGACTCCATCCTCGCCGGCGACGCGCGCTTCGAGGCCGAGAGGGTCTTCGTGCTCGCGGCCGGCAAGGCGGCGGGCGCGATGGCTCGTGCCGCCGAGGAGCTCTTCGGCGACCGCATCGCGGGCGGTCTCATCGTCACCAAGGACGGGCACGAGGCCTCTTCCGGGCGCCTGGACGTCGTCTTCGCCGCCCACCCCGAGCCCGACGAGCGGAGCGTCGAGGCCGCCCGGCGGACCGAGAAGCTCGCGCGCTCTCTAGGAGAGGGAGACCTTCTCCTAGCCCTCATCTCCGGCGGCGCCTCGGCGCTCCTGGCGGACCCCGCGCCGCCGATAGAGCTTTCGGACCTCAAACAGCTCACCGGGGCGCTCCTGAGGAGCGGGGCGCACATAGGCGAGATCAACACCGTCCGCAAGCACGTCTCCGTCCTCAAGGGCGGCGGCCTGGTGAGCCTCGCCGCCCCCGCGCGAACGCTCGCCCTCCTCCTCTCCGACGTGGTGGGCGACGACCCTTCCGCGATAGCCAGCGGTCTCACCGCCCCGGATCCGACGACCCTCGATGACACGCGAAGGGTGCTCGAACGCTACAGCATAGAACCGCCCGATAGCGTCTCCGAGCACTTTGAAAACGCCGACGAGACGCCCAAGCCCGGCGACCCCGTCTTCGAGGGGATCGCGAACGTGATCTGCGGCAGCGGGAGGCACGCGGCGGAGGCGGCTGCAGAGAAAGCCCGGGAGCTCGGGTACGAGTCCCTCATCCTCTCGACCACCGTGACCGGAGACGCCAGGGCTATCGCCTCGGTCTACGCGGCCGTGATCCGGGAGGTCCTCGAGAGCGGCAATCCCGCCCCACCACCCTGCGCCATAGTCTCCGGCGGCGAGGCGACCGTGACCGTGCGCGGGGCGGGGGTCGGAGGCCCGAACCAGGAGTTCGTCCTCACCCTTGCCGTCGAGCTGGAGGGCATTGAGGGCTGGGCGGCCTTCGCGGCGGACACCGACGGCAACGACGGCCCGACCGACGCCGCGGGAGGGATCGTGACGGGCGCGACGGCAGAGAGGATCCGAGACGGCGGTGTGGACCCGGAGCAGGCGCTGGCAAACAACGACTCTTACGCGGCGCTGGAGGCCGGCGGAGCGTTGCTCGTCACCGGGCCGACGGGCACCAACGTCAACGACCTGCGCGTGGCCTTGGTCTCGGACGGATAGTGCCCCGATAGCGGCCGCCGGGCCGGTTAGACCTATCGGTCTCCGGGTAAGAGAAGCGGCGTCGGGCGTATCCAGGAGGGGGTGTCCCTTGTACGAGCAGGTCTACGATCCGGTCGCGGGCAATCTGGCGCTCTCGGCGCTGGTGGCCGCCATCCCGATAGTCGTACTGTTTGTCCTGCTGGCAGGCGTCCGGGTCGCGGCGCAGTGGGCGTCGCTGGCTACGTTGGCCGTGGCGCTTGTCATCGCCATCCTGGTCTACGGGATGCCGGTTGGCCTGGCCCTGGACTCGACGTTGCTGGGAATCTGCTTCGGCCTCTTCCCGATAGTCTGGATCGTGATCAACGCCATCTTCATCTACAACGTCGTCGTCGACACCGGACACTTCGACACCATACGAGACTCCCTGGCCGGAGTCAGCAACGACCGCAGGATCCAGGTCGTCATGATCGCCTTCGTCCTCGGTGCCCTCCTGGAAGCGACGGCCGGCTTCGGCACGCCGGTCGCCATCACGGGCTCCCTCATGGCGGGTCTCGGCTTCGAGCCCTTCTACGCCGCGGCGCTGGCTCTCCTGGCGAACACTGCCCCCGTCGCCTTCGGGGGGTTCGGCATCCCGATCCTGACCGCCGGCGCCGTGTCCGGGCTGGATCCCATGGAGCTCTCACAGATGGTCGGGCGCCAGACGCCATTTCTGGCATTGATCATCCCGGGGATGCTCGTAACGGTAATGGCCGGATTCAGGCGGATGCTCGAGGTCTGGCCTGTCGTCGCGGTCAGCGGCATAGCGTTCGCCTTCACACAGTTTCTGGTCTCCAACCTCCTCGGTCCCGAGCTCGCCGACCTCCTGGCCGCCCTGGCCACGGTGGTGGCGGTCATAGCCCTGCTGGCGGTCTGGCACCCGCGCGGCGAGTGGCACTTCGAGCACGAGCCCCCGGCGGACGAGAGGGAGGACTACGACCAGCCGGGCCTGGGAGCGACGCTCTACTCCTGGTCCCCGTTCATCATCATAATCGCGCTATTCCTGTTCGCGCAGATACCCCCGGTCAAGGACACCGTGAGCAGCATCCAGACGTCGGTGAACTTCCCCAGTGCAGAGGTAAGCGAGACGACCGGGTTGCCGGCGGTGCCCTGGCCCGGGCTCAACGGCCATATCAAGCAGACACCCCCGGTCGTGCCGGAGCCCACACCCTACGACGCCACGTTCTCGACAAACTGGCTCTCAGCAGCCGGCACGCTCATCCTGATCGCCGACATCATCGCACTGGCCGTTTTGAGGGTCGGGCCGGGACGGGCGCTCAGGATCTACGGGCAGTCCCTTAACCAGCTCAAGTGGGCCATCCTGACGATAGCCTCGATCCTGGGGCTCGCCTACCTGCTCAATTACGCCGGCATGACCTACACCCTGGGATTGACGTTGGCCGCCACGGGCGTCCTGTTCCCGTTCTTCGCCTCGTTCATCGGGTGGCTCGGGGTGGCCCTCACGGGCTCGGATACATCTTCCAACGCCCTGTTCGCCAACCTGCAGAAGGTGACGGCCCAGCAGATCGGGTTGAGCCCGAACCTGACGGTCGGTGCCAACTCCTCGGGCGGCGTTTTGGGGAAGATGATCAGCCCGCAGAACCTCGCCGTCGGCACGAGCGCCACGGGACTCCAGGGCAAGGAGGGCGACCTCCTGCGCCTGGTCCTGAAATGGTCCATCGGGCTCACCATCGTCTTGGCGATCCTGGTGACCCTCCAGGCCTACGTATTCAGGTTCATGGTTCCCGGCTAGGGGGCTTCCTGCGAGCGTCTATCCCATCCGCGCTTGCCGCTTGAACGAGAGCGTTATGAGCTGGCGTACCGCGATGGTGAGGGCCGTCATCGCCACCGCCATCCACGTGGGGTTGAGGACCAGGTTCAGGATGGTGGCACCCACGAAGAACTCCAGGCCCAGGGCCGCGTGCTCCGTTATCCGTCTGGCGACCCGGCCCCTGCCCCCCGCTCCTCGGGCTTCGAGGGTGGCTTGCATGATCCCGAGAAAGATCACCAGACTACCCGCCATCAGCGCGAAGATCCGCAAGGCGTTGACCACGGCGTCGTACAGGCCAGCCCCTAGCTCCGCAGGGCGTCGCCCTGGGGCGCCACCTCCTGGCGTTCGCGCTCGAGCTCCTTGGAGAGGAAGTAGTTGAGCGCCGTCCGGATCACCACGATCGCCCCCAGGAGCAGCACGTCATCGAAGGTGGGGGCGACCGCCGTGCTGAGGATGTCGGCCCCGATCTGGAACTCGAGCCCCAGCGCCAGGAAACGTCCCAGGTACAGTCGGATCTCGGTGTTGGTGTACTTCCTGATCCCTACCAGGGACAGGAGGTATCTGAACGCGGCC